>OGHJ01003439.1_pt1 | contig 11529 bp, 9 predicted proteins | sample 1571351 | NCBI WGS metagenome assembly OGHJ01 (sample SAMEA2582037, study PRJEB24529) | metagenome | biome: Human gut stool | place: China | collected 2011 | reverse complement strand
CATCATGGGTCAGAATATCGGCACCTGTGTCACCGCGCTGATTTCTTCTGTGGGCGCAAATAAGAATGCCCGCCGTGCCGCCATGGTCCACCTCTACTTCAACATCATCGGTGTCACGGTCTTTCTGGCCGGTTTCTACGGTCTGAACGCCGTGGTCCACTTTGATTTTGTGAACGAGACCATCGCCGCCTGGGGCATTGCTGTGGTCCACTCCGCCTTCAACATCGCGGCCACCCTCATCCTTCTCCCCTTCGCAAATGGTCTGGAAAAGCTGGCCATCCTCACCATCCCCGACGACGCCGAAAAAGAGAGCTTTGCTCTGCTGGATGAGCGTCTGCTGAATACCCCGGCTGTGGCCGTGGCCCGCGCCCGCTCTGCTACTGCTGACATGGCCGAGCTGGCCCGTGTGGGCGTCATGCAGGCCATGAGCCTGACCCACACCTGGGATGATACGCTGGCCCAGAAAGTCCGGGATGAGGAGAGCAAAGTTGACCAGTACGAAGATGCTCTCGGCACCTATCTGGTCAAGCTGTCCAGCCGTGAGCTGAACCATGCGGACAGCCAGAGCGTGAATACTCTGCTCCACACCATCAGCGATTTCGAGCGCATCAGCGACCACTCCGTGAACCTTCTGGAATCCGCACAGGAGATGCACACCAAGGAGATCAACTTCTCCACCGACGCCCGCGAAGAGCTGCAGGTGCTTGAGGACGCCGTGCAGGACGTGCTGAACCGCACCACTGACGCCTTCCGCAAGGATGACCTGCATCTGGCAAGCAAGGTCGAACCTCTGGAGACCGTCGTGGACGAGCTGGTGCGTGCCATCAAGGCACGGCACGTCGCCCGCCTGCAGGCCGGCAGCTGTTCCATCGAGTATGGCTTCGTGCTGGAAGACCTGCTGACCAACTACGAGCGCGTCTGCGACCACTGCAGCAACGTGGCAGTTGCCCAGATCGAGGTGGCACAGGACAGCTTCGACACCCACGCCTACCTCAACGACCTGCGCAGCGGCCATGCCTCCACCAAGGAGAGCGAGCAGTTCCAGCGCCGCCTGAACCGCTACCGTGAGCGCTATCTCTTCCCCGACGAAAACGTCACCGAAACGGAGGACAAACAGGCATGATCTATATCGTAGAAGACGATTCAGCCATCCGTGAATTAGAGCAGTATGCATTACAGTCCAACGGCTACGAGGCCGTGGGCTTCGAGTCCTCGGAGCCGTTCTGGCAGGCCGTCCACACCACGCCGCCGGAACTGGTCATCCTGGACGTGATGCTCCCCGGTGAGGACGGCTTCTCCATCCTGAAAAAGCTCCGCGCCGCCCCTTCCCTGCGGCGTCTGCCCATCATCATGATAACAGCCAAGTCCAGCGAGCTGGACACCGTGCGCGGCCTCGACTGCGGTGCAGACGACTACATCACCAAGCCCTTTGGCATCATGGAGTTCCTGAGCCGGGTGCGGGCAGCCCTCCGCCGGGCAGAGCCCGAGGCACGGCCCAACGTCTACAGCTTCCGGGAGATCCTGCTGGACAATGCCCGCCACAGCGTCACTGTCAGCGGCGCACCGGTGGAGCTGACTTACAAAGAATACAGCCTGCTCCGCCTGCTGCTGGAAAACACCAACCTTGTCGTCACCCGCGAGACCATTTTGCAGGTGGTGTGGGGTACTGACATCTCGGTGGAGAGCCGGACCGTGGATATGCACATCCGCACCCTGCGCAAAAAGCTGGGCGACGCCGGAAAGTACATCTGCACAGTACGGAAAGTGGGCTACAAGCTGACGGACAGCGAGGAGGAGCTCGAGCAATGAAACCACGCAGCATGGAAGAAAAAATAAGTTATCTGCTGTTTCTGATGGGATTTGCGGGGCTGGTGTGTACCGCTGCACTCTGCATCTTTGTGTTCCACAAGGCGTTCCGGGAGCAGGCCTGGACAGCCCTTGAGCGGGAAGCCGACCTTGTGGCTGCCGGCTGTGCGCAGGTAGACGCCCCCAGCCAGCCGGAAACTTATGTGGACGGCTCGCTGCGCATCACTCTCATCGCCTCGGACGGCAGTGTGCTTTTTGAGTCGGCCACCAACCAGCCGATGGAGAACCATCTGAGCCGCCCCGAGATACAGCAGGCCATGAAGAGCGGTGTAGGCCGCGACTGCCGCGACTCCCAGACGCTGGGCTATGAGACTTATTATTACGCCATGCTGCTGACGAACGGAGACATCCTCCGGGTAGCGCAGGACTCTGAGACTATCTGGTCGATTTATGACGCCGCTCTGCCTGCCATCGTGCTGAGCTGTTTCCTGATGATGGGCGCAGCCGCTATCATTGCCGGACTGCTGACCAAGAGCCTTGTCCAGCCTGTGCTCAAGATGACCGATGACCTCGACCACATCCAGGAGAATGTCCCCTACAAGGAGCTTATCCCCTTTGCCGAGAGCATCCACTCCGACCGGATGCTGCGGGAAAATAACGAGAAAATGCGGCAGGAGTTCACGGCCAATGTCAGCCACGAGCTGAAAACGCCTCTGACCAGCATCTCCGGTTATGCAGAGCTCATCGAGACCGGCATTGCAAAACCCGAGGATACGCCAGGTTTTGCCCGCAAGATCCATGTAGAGGCCAGCCGGATGATACAGCTGGTCAACGATATTCTGCAGCTCTCCCACCTCGACAATGTGAGCGAGACGGGTGCTGCGCCTGCAATGGAAACGGTCGATCTGTTGGATGTGGCCCGCGAGTGCGTGGAGCGCCAGAAGGTCAACGCCCGGCGCTCCTATATCTCCCTGACCTACCTCGGCGAAAGCGCCCCTGTGACAGGCAGCCGCGTCCTGCTGGATGAGCTGTGCCAGAACCTCTGCGACAACGCCATCCGCTACAACCGCCCTGGCGGAAAAGTCCAGATCATCACGGCTTGCACCCGGGACGGTCACTGCACCCTGACCGTGAAGGACAACGGCATCGGTATCCCGAAAGAGGCGCAGACCAGCGTGTTCGAGCGCTTCTACCGGGTGGACAAGAGCCGCAGCAAAGCCACTGGCGGCACCGGTCTGGGTCTGGCTATCGTCAAACACATCGCCCGCATCCACAACGCCCGCATCAAGCTGGACAGCGTTGTGGACGAGGGTACCACCATCACCGTGATCTTCGAAACGGCTTCTTAACATTTCATGAGTTTCACGTCTGCCCGAATTTCCGGGCAGACGTTTTTTGTTGTGAGCGCAAAGTGACCGTCACGCAGCGCCTGATGCGCACCGAGTCCGGAGATGTCCAGCCCCAGTGTCCAGCAGCGGTGGACGGTGTCCGCACAGAGGGCTTCCAGTTCTGCTTCGGCGTCGGCGGGCAGCGCATTGCGTGAGAGTGCGTTCACCCGGAGCAGGAAGCTCTCCCCTTCCTGCTCCACGCCGCAGAAAGCCCGGCGCAGGCGGAGCGGCCCGGCTTCCAGCGCAAAGCGATGCTCCCCTGTATCCGTCCAGCTTTTGCCCTGCAATAAGAGTGCCATTTCCGTCTGGGACTCGGTCAGCTGGCCGGTCTGTTCCGGGGTGACGATGAGGGCTTCGGGCCTGCAATGTGTATCCTCGTCTTCCAGCTCCACGACAGGCAGGATGAAGCCGCTGCTCTGCTGATAGAGCCGGGGCGCGGCCGGGGCAGCGTTTTTGATGCATTGCAGGAGATTTTCAGGCAGGGCGTCTGATTCATCGGTCCGCTCTTTCAGTATCTCTACCGAAAAACTTCCCCCGAATACCCGGGACGCCAGCCGCCCGTAGGGTCGATGGAGAAACAGTTCTTCACAGGCAGACAGCGTCTGTCGCACCGAATCCTGCCCGGCCAGAAGGTATTCGCAGAGCCGCCAGTCCGCCCGCTGGGGCAGGGCTTCATCGGCGGCAGAAACGGCAGAAGAAAGCTCGGGGCCTCGGCCAATACAGAGGCGGATGGCGGCTTCAGCCTCGGAGGAATCGGCGGAAGCTTCCGGGAACTGGTACAGCAGACCCACTGTCCAGCTGTCACCGTTCGTCTCGACGAGAAGGGCGCGTATCATGCTTTTTTCGGTGTTGTCCCAATGCAAAAAGAGGCAGAGCCAGACGACGAGGACGCCTGCGGCCATCAGCCGCAGCCAGCCCCGGCGGGTCATCGTGCAGCCTCCGCATTTACAGGCCCTTCGGCAAGGCGCTCACAGAGCAGCCGGACGGCACGGACGATAAAGCCGAAGCGGAAAATCGCCGCCGCCAGCCAGAGGAGCAGAAACGCGGCATCAAAGCGGGAGATGCCGCCGAAGCTCCACGCCCGCAGCAGCTCATAGCCCGGGTAAGCCTGCGGTGCGCCGAAAAGAAGGGCCAGCCCCAGCGCATAACCTGAGGAAATGACGGCAGCGATGATTGGAAGCCATACGATAGTCTTTTTACTGATTTTCGCATTATTTTTGCTCATACAGAGAAGCGGAAAGGAGAAATATTCCGGGTAAAAAGGGGTATCTGGAGGCACAAACGAATGTGCCGCCTCACCTGTCACGAGCACCTGCCATTGCAGCTGCCCGGCCAGCCCCAGCACACAGAACACGATACCCAGCACTACGAGCCACCCGAGGACGGAGGCCATCCGGTCATACAGCTCACAGCCGAGGCTCCACCCTACCCAGAGAAAGAACGGCAGCAGACCGATGAAGGCCATAGACGCAAACTGTTCCCAGCAGGCTTGTTGGAGCATTGCAGCCGTCCGGACAAGTTCGAAGAGATACCAGAGCAGAAAGACGGCACAGATGCACTTTCCTGCAAAGCCCGGGCGGTTCAGACGGGAGGCGTTGACCGAGGCAAGCGCTGCAAGGAGCACGAAGGCCGCTGCCGCCAGCACATTGTTCAGCAGGACGGCACGGACGGAGCCGGTCTGCCCTGCCCCGAAGATGGCGCGGCCCAGCTCTGCCGCCGCGACGCTGAGTGTCAGCGTCTGGGCCGAGAATGTCTGTTTTTGCTGCATTCAGGAACCCCTCCTTTGCCAGATGGTGAATGGGCGGCGGGACAGCGCCCGATAGTTGCGGCGGACGACGCCGTCACCCGAAAAGACTGCGCCCGAAAGATAGGGTACCCCCATCGCGGAGATGGACGTCAGTGCGGCCAACACACCCAAGGCCGCACACACCAGACCTACCGGCCCGGCCAGACCGGCGGCCAGCGTAACGCCCAATCGCAGCAATGTGGCCGGTTCGTACAGCGATGGCGTCACAAAAACTGAGATGGCTGTGATGCTGGCTACGAGGATGACCGGCGTGCTCAGCAATCCGGCCCCGATGGCGGCATCACCGATGATGAGCGCTGCCACAAGGCTCACCGAGTGGCCCAGCGTCTGGGGCATCCGAAGCCCGGCCTCCCGGATGATCTCCAACAAGATGATGACCAGCAGCATCTCGGCAAAGAGCGGCAGAGGCGTCGCCTTTTCTGCCGCCGCGATTTTGAATAATAACTGCGGTGGGATGAGCTCGGGCAGATAGACCGCCAGACAGACAAAAACGCCCGGCAGAAAGATGCTGAGATAAAATGAGCCATATTTCAGGACGCGCAGGAACGACGAAAAAACTGCCGTGGTGGCGTAGTCGTCGAGGCAGTCGAAGTTCTCGCAGAAAAGGGACGGCAGCACCAACGCCGAGGGGCTGCCGTTGACAAGGATGATGATTTTCCCCTCACAGAGCTTTGCGGCGGCGGAAGCCGGGCGCTCTGTATAGCTCACTGGGGCGAACAGCCGCCACCTGGCCGGGAAAAGCCACGGTACAAAGTAGCTGGAATCCAGCAGAACCTCCGGCTTTGCCTCCTGGAGCGTCCGGCGTACCCGCGCCACTGCCGTCTTGCTGGCCTTGTCTTTGCAGTAGCAGATGGCGTATTCGGTCTTCATGGCACAGTCGGCCTGTGCGGTCTCCATCACGAGAGTGTCGGTACGGATGAGGCGGCGCAGTAAACTCAGGTTGACCCGCAGCAGGTCGGCAAAGCCCTCCCGGGAGCCACGGAGGTTTCCTTCCCCGGAGGGCTCTTCCACCGAGCGCGATTTCAGCCCCTGAACCGAGAAGACAAGCCCCTTTTTGCACCCGTCCAGCAGAAGCACGGCCATGCCGGCGGTCATGCGGCGGATGAGGTCGTCCATGTCCTTGACCGGGCTGTCCTCGGCGGGCAGACCGGAGTGATGCATCAGAAGCTCATACACCTGCGTACCGCTGTGAGGCATCCGCTCCGGTTCGAGGCTGGGCGTATGCCGGGTGGCAGCGTCCAGTAAAAGCGACCAGAGTGACTCGAGGCTGGCCATATTGTCGAAAAGGACGATGGCCCCCGGGCAGTGATAAAGCTCGATGCGCTTGGCATAAAAATCCGCCGAAGCGCCAAACCTAGCGTTGAGCGCCGCCAGATTCTCTTCCAGCGACGAAGAAAGCTGCAGCATACGGTATCCCCCCTTTGCCTGCCAGTATTCCCGCGCCGGCGGCGCTTATTCAACCCACAAGGAGGGCCTTCTCGTGAAGCTTCTGATTTTCCGCACCCTGCTCATCTATCTCTGCGTTCTGTTCGCCATGCGGCTGATGGGCAAGCGTCAGCTGGGCGAACTGCAGCCCGAAGAGCTGGTATCCACTATCCTCATCTCAAATCTGGCGTCCATCTCCATCGAGTCGGAAGAAGTACCGGTGACGGCCAGCCTCATTCCCCTCTTCCTCATCGCGGCTTTGGAGCTGCTGGGGTCGGCGCTGAGCTTCCGCAGCCAGAAATTTTTCAACCTGATGTCGGGCCGTCCCAAGACGGTCATCCTGGACGGACAAATCGACCAGAACGCTCTGCGCACTCTCCGGCTAACGACTGCTGATCTGCTGGAGGCACTGCGCGGCAAAAACATCTTTGACCCACGGGATGTTTCCTACGCCGTGGTGGAGACGAATGGCAGTCTTTCGGCGGCACTGCGCCCCGAAAAAGAGACCGCTACCCTCGCCGACTTACAGCTGAAAGTGGAGCACAGCCATGCGACCATCCCTTTCGTGCTGGATGGGCAGGTGCTCGAGGAAAATCTGCACTGGTGCGGCAAAGACCAGGACTGGCTCGAGCGGACAGCGCAGGCCAACACCCTGCTGCCGGAGGAAATTCTGCTTTTAGTGGGCAACGAGACAGAAGACTATTTTCTGCTGAAAAAAGAGAGCCGCCGCAAGGGCAGCTCCCGGTGAGAGGTATGGGATGAAGCGAATTTATGCGTGTCTGTGCATCGTGGCAGTGCTGCTGGGTGTGGCCTTTTACAGCAGTTGGCGGGTGCAGAAGTTTGCAGAGGATATTTCGGACGACATCGACGACGCCATGGAGGCTATCCGGGATGAGGACCTCCCTTCCGCGCGGCAGGCACTGGCCGAGGGCGCTGAACTCTGCGACAAAATGCGGGAAGGGATGAATCACCTGCTCCGCACACAGGACTTCACGGAACTGGAAGCCGCCCTTCGCGCTGCGGACGGACATCTCGAACTGAGCGCCCCCGAGGAAGCATTTGGTGAACTGCGCCGGGCGCAGGTTCAGGTGGAGACGCTGGAATGGCTGTCGCGGAGGCTTGTATAATTAAATCGTTCAGACATGGTTATATTTCGTGTAATCTATATTATTCGAAATACAGTCATTCTGTTCCAGTCCAAAATCAGTCTTATAAAGAGGATTTTATTTATAGTTATTTCGCGTTTTTTGCTTTATCACCGATATTTTATAGTGTAATAATTTTGTCTTGTGCAAATTCGCATCGGTGCTTCCAAACTATATGATTTTTTATATAGTGTGAAATCATTCCCCCTCGTTTGCCTCCTGCCACGATAAAAAGCACATACCCCCAAGCTGGCAAAGGACCATCCACAACAGTTGTTTCGCGCTGTTCGGCCATGCCACATCGATGAAGCCCGCCAGGCATGAAGGCACAAAAAATCACCCCATCCCCTGCCCTGCGGCAGAGAATGGGGCGCTCGTGCTTTTTTACACTTTACTTCTTACGGTCGCCCATCAGCTTTTTCAGCTCATTGAAGAAGCTCTCGACGTCCGCGAACTGCTGATAGACCGAGGCAAAGCGGACATAGGCCACCTCGTCGATTTTTTTCAGTTCCTGCATGGTCAGCTCACCGATGCGCACACTCGTCACCTCGCGGTCGTAGGTGCTCATCAGGGTCTGCTCGATGCTGCTGACGGCGCGTTCCAGAGACTCGTAGCTCACCGGACGCTTGGCGCAGGCCCGAAGCATCGCGTTGAGCAGCTTCTGCCGGTCGAACGGCTCACGGGAGTTATCCTTTTTGATGACGATGAGCGGCACCGTTTCCACGACCTCGTAGGTCGTGAACCGCATATGGCAGTTCAGGCACTCCCGGCGGCGGCGGATACGCTCGCTGTCTTCGGTAGGGCGGGAGTCGATGACTTTGGATTCCTCAGCGCCACAATAGGGGCATTTCATGGTCGTTCCTCCTAGATTCAGGACAGATTTGCGTCAGGATAGAAGCTCAGTTTTTCTTTGCGCCCTTGCGCTCACTCCAAGTCACCCATGCGGAAGTGGAGACACACAGCGAAGTATACACGCCGCTGAGCATGCCCATCATCAGGGGGAAGGCAAAGGTGAAGATGCTGTCCAGACCGTACAGCTTGGAGACGATGCACATCACACCCAGAGCCATCACCGTGGTGACGGTGGTGATGATGGTGCGGCGGGCAGACTGGTTGACGGAATGGTTGACCAGCTCTTCGAAGCTGGCCTTCTTGCCCAGCAGGCCGCGGTTCTCACGGATACGGTCGTAGACAACGACGGTATCGTTGATGGAGTAGCCGAGGATGGTGAGCATGGCGGCGATGAAGTTTCCGTCCAGCGGGGCGCGCAGCAGCACGAAGGTGCCGAACACCACCATCAGGTCATTGAGCAGGGCCAGAACAGCCATCATGCCGCCGGTGAGGCCGCCGATATTCTTGAAGCGGTAGGCGATGTAGGCGAGGATGAGCACCAGTGCGAACACCACGGCCACCAGACTCTTCTGGAGGAATTTGGTACCCATTGCGGCGCTGACATTGCTCAGAGAGAGCTGTGCAAAGGAGTTATCCGGGTAGCTCTCATTCAGGGAGTCCAGCAGGGTCTGCACTTCGTCGGTGGTGACAGTCTCGGTGCCGGGCATCGAAATTTTCAGGGTCTGCTCCCCTGTCGCGACGTTCTCGCCGGTCTGCAGGGTCAGGCCGTTGCTGCCCAGCGCTTCGGAGGCGGTCTTCTGGACGGCAGACATCTCAAAGCTGTTCTCGTAGCTCAGGGTGATCATCGCACCGCCGGTGAACTCGGTGTCCAGATGGACGCCCAGCACCACAGCGCAGAGGACGATGGCTGCCATCAGGCAGGCGGAGAAGGTCAGGAAGCGCTTGCGCAGGCCGACGAAGTTGACCTGCTTCTTCTCTGCCGGGGTCTTGCCGGGAGCATCGGCACCGTAGAGGCGGGGGTCACGCAGAGCCTTAATAGATGCAGCGCCCCGGATCATGGTACGGGTGGCGAAGATGCCAAACACGAAGTTGAGCAGCACGCCGGTGAGCAGCGTGTAACCGAAGGCGTAGATGGTGCCTGCGGTCGAGGGGCCGAAGGCGAAGAAGACGAAGTGCAGGGCCTTGGCGAAGAAGCCGTCAGACGGGCCGAAGGCACCCATCAGCACGATGGCGACGATGACGATGGTCACGTTGCCGTCAATGATGGGGGTCAGGCCCATCTTGAAGCCGCTGGCGATAGCGCCATCCAGCGTTTTGCCGTTGCCAAGCTCTTCTTTGATGCGCTCAGCGGTGATAACGTTGGCGTCAACGCCCATACCGATACCAAGGATGATACCGTCGATACCGGGCAGGGTCAGCGTGGAGCCATTGAACACGGTGAAGTAACCGGAAACAAATGCCAGCGTGGCGACAACCTGGCCAAACAGAGAGATGACCGCAATGGTACCGGGCAGACGGTAACGCACGATCATGAGCAGAGCCACAAAGGCAAAGGCAATGATGCCGGCCAGCACCATCACATCCAGGCTCTTAGCGCCCAGGGTGGGGCTGATGGTGGAGAAGCTTTCGGCCGAGAGGGCAAAAGGCAGAGAACCGGAGTTAATCTGGTTTGCCAGCGCGGTGACCTGGTCCTGGGTGAAAGAACCTTCGATCACAGCGTTGCCATCCGTGATGGCAGTCTTGACGGTAGCGGTGGAGATGTTCTCGCCGTCCAGCCAGATGGAGATGGTGCCGTTGGACTGGGCTGCCAGCTCGGTGGTGGCCTCAGCAAACTTTTTGGCACCGTCAGCGCTGAACTGCAGCTGAACAACATAACCGTTCTCCTGGTTGTAGCCTGCGGTTGCGGACGTCACATCGTCACCGCTCAGGATCTCTTCGCCGTCGGCAGTAGAGCCCTTGCGGAACACCATCTCGGCGGTGGTGCCGATCTCGTCAATGGCAGTCTGGGGATTAAAGTCGGTTTCGCCGGTTTTCCAGGGGAAACGGACGATGATGCGGTCCTTGTTATAGTCCACATAATCCTCATAGTCGGTAATGCCAAGGCCGACCAGACGGTCTTCGATGACGGTTTTGGCCGCGGTCATCTGGTCATCGGTGGCTTCCACACCGTCAGCCGGCATGAACGTCACGTCCACGCCGCCGCGGATGTCGATACCGAAGCGGATATCCTCCGCGCCCTTGATGTAGACGTTCTTGGTATCGCCGTATGTGTAGCTCACGCCGAACAGGGCGGTAAACGAGAACACGACGATCAGCAGCGCCGTGACAATCAGATGCCACGACTTCCCTCTCTTATTCATATGTACCTCCAAACATTGCCCGCGCACCGGCACGGGCGGGGTTTTATTACCGGCGTATGCGCGTTGCCGCACACCGCCATGCAGGGAAGCAGCCGCCTGCCGGAAAGCAGGCGGCTTTTTCCCTTTTTACAGGCGCACCCGGCCGGGAAAACCGGGCGTACCTGTTTTAACTATGTAGGATGGCTGCTTATTTTATTCTGCCAGCAGCTTTTCGACCACAGCCAGGCGCACGCAGACGGTGAGCAGCATGGATGCGGTTTCTACCTCAGACAGGCTGGGGTAAGTGGGGGCAATGCGCAGGTGGGAATCCTGCGGGTCAATGCCATAAGGGAACGCTGCGCCGGCGCCGGTCAGGGTCAGGCCGCAGTCCTTGCAGAGCTGGGCTACACGCTTGGCACAGCCGGGCATGACATACAGGCTGATGAAGTAGCCGCCCTTGGGGTTGGTCCAGTGGGCAATATCGCCGCAGGGGGTCAGCTCATGGGCAAAGGTGGTTTTGACTGCGTCAAAGCAGGGCACCAGGCGGCGGCGATGCTTGGCCATATGCTGCAGCACGCCGTCCTTGTTCTTCAGGAAGCGGACATGGCGCAGCTGGTTCATCTTGTCATAGCTGATGATCATGACAGAGAAGCGCTTGCAGATATAAGCCAAAGATTTTTCACTGCATGCCAGGGCAGAAACACCAGCGCCGGGGAAGGTGATCTTGCTGGTAGAGGTGAACATGAAAACGCGGTCCTCGGTGCCAT
>OGHJ01003432.1_pt1 | contig 11549 bp, 13 predicted proteins | sample 1571351 | NCBI WGS metagenome assembly OGHJ01 (sample SAMEA2582037, study PRJEB24529) | metagenome | biome: Human gut stool | place: China | collected 2011 | reverse complement strand
TAATATGACCTATCCTCTCATTCTGGCTAAAATCCCCGTGAAGAATCCTTGGGAGGTCTTTGCCTATCTGCCCTTTGGCGACTGGAATGAATGTCCTGGCACGCAGTCGCTGATGGCAGTGGCGAAATACTGGTTTGAGCAATATGGCGCGGTGCCCGCAGTTATGACCCACGATGAACTGGAGTTCCTGCTCCCGACTCCTGTTTCCCAGGAGAAGGCCATGGATGCAGCAGTGGAGCAGTACGGTTTCTGCCCTGATGTGATCGACCAGGGTCCGGAGGAAGCCACCGTGGGCGCTCTGGCCGATGTGCTGCGGCAGTCCACGGTCTGGTATTTCTGGTGGGATTGATGGGGGCTGCGTGTCATAAAGGAGTTCTTCTCTTACTTTGCCCAGCTTCTGGAGCAGCGAAATAAGGCAGAAAGAGCATCACGACTGCCAAAGCAAAGATAAAAGTGAATTACCAGAACCACAAACGGAGCACTTGCGACAAAGCAGGCGCTCCGTTTTTCTGTCAAAAGTATGTCAAATGGATAAGGTTTTCTCAATAAAGAGTTGCGGTGGATGTTTGCTTGGAGTGGGAGAAACAAAAAAGATATGCCGCGAAACCGGGCGTTTCGCGGCGCATCCCTTGATTTTGTTTGTCGTAATAGGATTTCCTTGTACTTTGAGCAATCATCTGCCAAAATAAGAGCAGATCATTTTAGGCGGAAAGCGAGGTAAGCATGATGTCGGATAAAGTCAATCCTATCCCGCATAGTGACCAGCAGCTGGAAAACGGTTCTTCCTCTTCCCAGGCGCCTCAAGTTGGCAAGCGTGAACTAACTGATGACGAAAAGATCGATGCGGCCGCCGCCCGGATTTTGGAAAGATACCGGGAGGCGTTCCTGGAGTTGGCGAAATGAAGCTACTTGAAATCGGAGCAAATAAAGATTCCTCTGATAACTCAAATAGTCTTTCAAGCTATCCTTGTTTGTCCTAAATAGATTAGAAAATATCTTCACCTTTGACAAACAATATTTTCCGATAATTCCGTCCACATCGGCCACATTGTATGACACATCATTTCTTGGACGCGCCATTTACTTGGCCTCCTATTCTTCTGTTGGGAACAATTCTGCGTGCTTGGTCCGCAGGTAGTCTGATGCGAAATTGGGGTCACTGCTCAATTGATGGTTTAACTTCCGACGGAGATATTCATATTTGAGTTTGTTGTCCTGAATAATCTTTGACCACTCAAAGACGGATATGGAAACATTATCGGCGTTGTAAAAGTTACCCTCGCCGACGGTTTGATTTCTTAGTGCCCTTTGAACATGCTGATCCAATCGCTGGCCAAGCAATACAAAATGCCACTTGGTCCGAGTTTTATCAAACATTGGATTTTCCGCAACTGTCAGCGCATAATCACGAATCTGATCCATTTCTTTCAATGTCAAAGTCAATGTGGGCCGCTTAAGTTCTATAACCAAATGCTCAAAGTTTTCATAACTGGGGCAAATCTGCTGAAACAGGCAGAGATCCGGGATACGCGTCAAATCCTCTACTGCTTCAGGTGGAATCTCCGGCGTCAGTTCATCTCGCCCCAGACAGTTCAGATGCGCTTTTAATAGATTCCTGAGGGATTGGTCAGATGTTCCCAATGTATATTTCTCTCCAAAGATCCAAAGTTCCTTCAGCAAGACCTTATGAAACTGCGTCCGTTCTTTAATCGCTTTCCCCACAGAATCGTTGTATACCATTTCCTCCAACACCTGCAGAAACACCAGTCGATCGCTTACCGTTTTAGCTGTGTCAATGATGTCCGGCAGGCTGGTATGGGTAAGGAGCTCCGCTAAATCATCCTGCTGTTGCTGTGTCAGATTGAACACTTCGGTCAAAATGGTTTTGATGCTGGCAGGATTTGTGTTAATGGCCTCACGCATAAGGCGATAGGTCAGTTTCTTTGTCTGTCGTGAGGATGACTTGAGTTGAGGGACAGCGCGATTTACCTGAACAGCGAAAACGTCAAACACATCGCGTTCGGCTTTCTTCATGTCATCTTCTGGTTCCCCATCATAAGGATAGATGCCTTCTTCTTTGATGCGCGCAATTTCGACTGCGGCATCTTCCTCCTCCTGTTCTCCCACAAGTGCTCTTGCAAATTTTTTCGCTTCCTCCTCAAAATACGCATACGCCGGGTTTGTATTTCCCATAGCAAGGGTGTTATCACGGTGCATTTGCTCAAAGAGGTCTCCCATGAGATAAAGCGATGTTGAAGTCCGTTTCAGTGGAGTATAATCCATTTCTGCATATACGACGCCTGAACTACCACAAATATACAGTTTATTGAACTGCGCTTCCTTCCAGGTGATCGCACTGAGTCTTGCCTTTATAGGCTCTTTGCCATCTTCTTCGTACACAAGTTCTTGATCTTCTTGACTCTTAATCTGCTGTGCGGGATCGACGGTTACGCCGTTATATTTGATAGTAATATCCGTGTACGCAAGTAAATATGGTGCAAAGGTCGCCAGTAAATCAGGGATCGTTTCCATCGGTTCAGCCATTTTTGTAATGAAGCCAATCTTTTCGTCTGGAATCCCATGAATGTGAACAATCGTTCCTGTATGTTCGGACTCCGCTTTTTCTGCAGTTTCACTGTAACTAATATTCATCCGGGAAGCTGAATTAATATGAATTTCACAGCGGAGAAGCGTTCCGCTTTCATCTCGAAATACGGAATCCCAATCTAAAAAATTTCCTGCTGCCAAACTCTTATAACGGCCTTGCCCGAGCTTTCCATGGTAAATCCGACCACCAGGGCTTTTATCAGAATATGTTTTCTGAGAACGCCCATATTTTCCAAAATATTCTTCAATATGGTCCATCGCAATACCGTGGCCATCATCTTTTACATAGATGTCAGATACACTTTCCGCACCAGCAATACCATCATAATCAAAGGACACTTCAATATTTTTGGCATCTGCATCGCAGGCATTCCAGATTAATTCCTTAACTGCTTCTTTCGGAGATCCTTTGATACTGCGGTCAAAATGTTCCTGCGTAATTTCGACATTCACCGATTTATAGGCCATTGCAGTTCCTCCCTTGCACAGTTATTCTCTTACAGATCCTTTTCTGCATTCCTTTTTAGCAAAGCCGTAATCCTCAATTCTTGAGCGCCGTCACAGGCACCACAAACACCCCGTCCGGCCGCTGATAGGCCGCGTTGGCCATGCCGCACAGGACGCACAGGACTGCGGGTGGCTTGCCTTTGGGATCGGCTTCGATCTGCTTTTTAATCTCCAGCAGGTTTACCGCCGCGGCGTCAATCTGATTGGCTCCCAGTTTAATCTCGAAAGCACACCACTGGCCATCCGGCAACTCGACCACTGCATCAATCTCTTGGTTCTTATAGTCCTGGTAGTGGTAGAGCTGCGCCCCGAAGGCCTCGGCGTAGATCCGCAGATCCCGTTCACACAAAGCTTCAAAGAGAAAGCCCAGTGTCTCCAGATCCCCCAGCAGGCTGGCAGGTGTGGCCTTCAGCAGGGCGCAGGCCAAGGATGGATCAGCAAAGTGCCGTTTCTCTGCCTGCCTCACCCGTACAGAGGAACGAATACTGGACGAAAAGGGCGGCTGATTGTCCGTAATAAACAGCCGCTTGAAGATGTCCAGGTAGGCTGCCACCGTGTTGCCGTCAATATCCTCGACATCCACCGCCTTGATGTCCTTCATCAGAGTTTTATTGGTAACGGTAGTACTCTCATTCCGGGCCAGGGAGCGCAGCAGCAGGCGCATTTTCTGGGTATCCCGCTTCACACCGTCCATCCGGTACACATCATCGTCGATGACAGCATCCAGGTATTGGGCCGGAAGCAGCGCCGCCTGCTCCAAAGTCAGGCCCAGACTTCCCGGCCAACCGCCCCGAATAATCAGTTCGATCAACTTTTTCAGATCCACCTCGCCGGTCATGGCGGGGGTCACTTTCCCCTGGCACAGCTGCTTCAGAGACACCTTGCCGCTGGAGTCCCCAGATTCCCACAAGGACATGGGACGCATCCGCAGTCGGGCGATCCGTCCCGCGCCGCTGTGAAGAATCCCCTTGTGGTTAGGGGTGGCGGAGCCAGTGAGGATGAACTGCCCCTTTTGCGCTGTCTGATCTACTTTATAGCGCACCGCGTCCCAAAGAGGTGGTACTTCCTGCCACTCGTCAATCAGCCGGGGTGTCTCTCCCTCCAGCACCAGAGCAGGAGACAACTCCGCCAACTGACGGTTCTGAAAGTTGCCGGCAGGGTCACCAATATAGATCTCACTCTTGCTGTGATAAGAGGAAGTCCAGGTCTTGCCGCACCATTTCGTCCCCTCCACGCAGATGGCACCGAAGGCGGATAGGTATTCTTCCACCTGATGATCGATAATGCGGGGCTTATAGATTTGTTTGTCCATGGCAGTCACCTCAATGATTCAGTGAAATCATTATACTCTATTCAGTTAAATCTTACAACTCCATTCAGTCAGATTTTTAATTTTGAGTGTGCTCAATTTATTTTGTTGGGTCAAGGATAATCACGCTGTGTCCCAATTTCTGCGCGTAGCGTATGGTCGCCGCTGTGCCGCCCCGATACTCACCGTTATAGACGGCCAGCAGAACATCAGAATGAGCGGCCAGAAAGTGATTGCGCTCCAGCAAACAATTTTTTTGGAAGATCCGGCTGACATAAATAATGGAATCCGCCTGCGCCAGAATGGCGTGATACCGGGCCTGGGACGCAGCGGACCACTCCGCTTCCTGTCCCTTATAGGGAAGGATGCAGTGCAGTTTGACACTGGGATATTCGGAGCGCAGATACAAGACAATCTCCGCCGCCAGCAAGTCAACTCCTTCGGCCATGCCGGAAAGGAAATCCATCACCCCCTCTTGAACCAGTGAACGAATCTGCCGCTCCAACGCTGCTTTCAGTGCGACGCACCGCACATCTGTCTCATTATAGCCCCAGGGGAGTTTTTTCGGGCGGTGACCGGTGAACGCACAGGCTTTTCTTGCTTTCTTCAAAAAATCATCTCCCGCATTTTGCATGGGGATTATATCCCCTTAATAAGGCGGATTATAACCCCCATACTGTATGGTGTCAATGATGGGGGGATGCAGATGATCGTATTTGATAATTTATGGGTGTTGATGAAGGAAAAAGGCGTCTCCACCTATCAGTTGAGAGAAAAATGCGGCATTGACAGCAAAACTATCCGCCGTCTCCGGGCCAACGATAATATGGAGACCAAGACTTTGAACAAGTTGTGTGCCGTATTGTCCTGCGAGATCGGAGACATTGCCAAATATGTCCCGGATGATCCGGCATAAAGCCGCTTCCACACATATGCTGTGGAGGCGGCTTTTGATTTTCTGTCGAAAGAAGTCGAGAAAATTTTTCAGTTAACATTATATATATGGTTTAATCATATTGACAAGCACAATATCTTGTGGTATATAAAAATTACTATTGATTCTTTGCGCGTACTCGGTGGAACTCCGGGGCAGGATTCACCTGTGAGCGAGTGGGGCATCTCGCATTGCGCACGCTGTTATGTTTGTACGTTTCAGCCGTTTTCCGCCAGGGCAATGCCCTGCGGCTGTTGTCTCCGTTTCAGTGGACAACAAGGGAACCATGTTCATCGGCTGTCTTTTCCTTTGATGATGTGGTGTTGCGCCGAAGATGTTGACTTCTTCTTCGGATGGCCATGAGAAAGAATACGAGCACTTGTTTGAGGGTGCGAAAAGTTTGCTGCCTGTGTAGATCAGGCACAGAAGGAACTTTTCGCACCCTCTTTTTGTGCGTTCATAGCCCCGCACTCCCGATGGGAGTTACACCAGACCCTGCCAGTCTGCGGTATGGTGCCAGAAGAACTTATTCTAAAACATGGCCGTCCCCCTTCTCCGCGTTGAGGTGTGCGGAGTGACTTGGGGTGCTGCACCTCGGAGCCTGTGACAGCAGGCTCACCCCTCTTTGTTCCGGCACAGTGCCGGTTCGGCAGCAAAGAGGACGCAATTCCCCTGATCCCAGCCGAAGGGATCAACAGACACACGCAGGCTGTGGTTCTTTACCGCAGCTTGCAGCCGAGTTTCAGCGGTTGTGTCGGCAGTCGTCATCGGAGCAATGCCCGCCGATGGCAGGGTCTATCCCCATACTGCGCTCGTACTGACCTGGTTCCAATTGAAAAAGAGACAGAGATTCGCCGTTCATGGCTCGCTTCCTGGAAACGCCTCTGCTGCAATGGGTTCCGAAGCGATTGCCCCCAGGCTCCAGGAAGATTTTCCTGGAGATCCGGCGGAAACAAACGGCTCTGCCAATGGGCGAACTGCGCCCATCTGAACTACCTATGAAAGAAAAGGAGTATTTTACGATATGACACGATCCATTCAAAACAAGGGCCTCTATCTGGCCCTGGTGAGTCAACTGAACAAACTGGCCCGCCATAATCGTCAAGGCAGTTTCCGCACCAAGGATCGCTACTACGAAGCGTGCAAGCGGTTCTGCGGCTACCTGGCTGACGAGTACCACCTTCAGAAACTGAGCAACATCAGTGGCAAGCACCTTGTTGGCTATGTGCTGTATTTGCAGGAGCATGGGAAGTCGGCTTCCACCATAAAAACAGATTTGGCAGCCATCCGCTTCTTCCATGACAAAGTGAGCAACCCCAAGTATGCGCTGCCCACCAACAGCGAACTGGGAGTCGAGCTGGAGCGCCGGCGCTTCGGCGGTGTGGACCGCACATGGAGCACAGAGGAGTTCAACCATATGCTGGGCAGGGCCCTGGCCGCGGAGCATTGGGATTACATTCTTGCCCTCTACCTGGCCCGTTACGCCGGGCTCCGCATCCACGAGTGTTTCCGCATGGACACCGCCGCAGCAGAGCAGGCCCTCCGTGAGAACGCTGTCACCGTCAAGGGCAAGGGGGGCAAGATCCGCACCGTCCCCATCAATGAGCAAATCTCCATTGCCCTACGGCGTCAGTTGGCGCGCACCCAGCGGGGTCACAAGTTGCTGGTGCCGGACAATATGCCCACCGACCAAGCTATTCACCGCCTGCAGTTGTTCATCGCAGTGCATCGAAGCAGCATTCAAGTAAAATCTGACCCTCCCCTGACCTTTCACGGGCTTCGTCACACCTTTGCGGCGGAGAAGTATAAGGAACTGATGGACAAAGGCACGGGCGCTCTGGACGCTCACTTCACGGTGTCCCGGCTGCTGGGCCATGAACGGGCGGATGTAACCAACATTTACCTGGCTTCGCTGTCCACAAAGAACATGAAAGACAAGCATTGACGCATATACTGCCTTACCAAGGAGGAGGGTATGTGCGTTGGACGTTATTATGCATTATCCGACAACTCCGGAAAAGCAGGAAGAACTTTCCAAGAAAGTTGCCGCCGTCCATGCGCAGACGGTCATGGAACAAATCAAAGCCATGCCCTGCCCCGTGGAGCAAAAAGCGGAGTTGATTGAGGCAATCAAACGAATACATCAGCAAAGGGATGGGGCATAACCCCATCCCTTGTGTTATCCTCTGATTTTCAGTCTGCACCATGCCTGCTTGCAGATCTGTACCCGATCCTGCTCCCACCCTTGCAGCGTACCAAAGGGGACACCCAGTCGCCTGGCATATTCCACCTGGGTCATCTGACGCCGCCGACGCATTTCTTTAATCTGTCGCCCCTGACCATTGTAGAGGAACAAATTAAACTCGTCCAGCAAATCCGTGACCGGCATGGCGAACAGCTCCGCAATCTTCTGCATCTTCTCGATGGGGTAGTAGTCCCGCTGGGTATTCTCATAGCCGGAATATGTACTACGATCCAGACCGGCGTAGTCTGCCACATCTCTTTGCAGCAGACCATGCTGGTATCTGTACCACCGCAGTTTGTCCGCTATATTGTCGATTTGAGTTGGATCTGTGTAGATAAGATTGAACTTCTCCGCCTCCACCAGCGTGTGGGGCTGGACAAGCCGGAAACTATGAATATACAAGGGCGCGTAACTGACCACATCGAGAGCATAGCGTGTCATGACTATCATGCGTTCCGTAGGTTGGCAAAACACACGCCATTTATCCCTTAAGTCGGTGCGATCCGCCACATGATGGGGCAAAAGGTCCGCTACGATAGTGTAGCATTCTCGATACACCGGCTGGCATAGGTGGCCAGTCGGACATTTTTATCTGGCTTAAAAGTTGTTACCCCTTTAATAAGGCCAATGGTTCCGATGGAAATAAGGTCATCCTGGTTTCCAGCCTGGGTATAGTATTTTTTTAACGGCTAAAGCAAACGACCAATTTGAGGAAAACGGCGCATCCAAGCTGTTGTCAGGCTCTGTGCGGGTGGATGGGTATAACCGTCATTTGGACATCCTCTATGATGCCAAAATCCTGGTATCCAGATAATTTTAAGGAAGAATAAAGCCCGGAAGTCATTTAGGAGAAGGACTTCCGGGCTTCATCTGTCCCAAGGAGGTGATAGTTTGGCTGCGGAGCTTTCCTATTATTACGGTTATGAAGCGGAGCAGTTCTCGTTTTACCGCATCCCCAAGCTGCTTTTTACAGACAGCCGGTTCGCCGGTATATCCACCGATGCAAAGTTGCTCTACGGCATATTGCTTGACCGCATGAGCCTGTCCATGAAGAACGGATGGCACGACGATCAAGGCCGTGTTTACATTGTTTTCACTTTGGAAGATGTGGCTGCTACACTCGGTTACAAAACCGAGAAGGCAATCAAGTTATTCAATGAGCTGGACACTAAGAAAGGAGTTGGTTTAATCGAACGTGTTCGTCAAGGCCAGGGACGAGCCTCCCTGATTTACGTCAAAAACTTTGCCGGAGAAAACCAGACTTCGGAAAATCGGAAATCAAGACCTCGGAAAAACAGAGGTCAAGACTTCGGATAATCGAAGGTCAAGACCTCGGAAAAACAGAAGTCAAGACTTCCGAAAAACAGAGGTCAAGACTTCGGAAAAACAGAAGTCAAGACCTCCGAAAAGCAGAACTCTAAACCTCGGGAAATCAGAGGTCAAGACCTCGGAAAAACCGAGGGTAATAAGACTGAGTATAGTGATACTGACTGGAGTAAAGAAAGAATACATACCGAAAAAAGAATAAGAGAGCCTGCCCTTCAAAAGGGCAAGCTGACAATCGAAACGGAGGTGTTATAAATGCACACAATCGCACTGGCCAATCAAAAAGGCGGCGTCGGCAAGACCACCACGGCAGCAAGTTTGGCCATTGGTCTTTCTCGGCAAGGTAAAAAAGTTCTTCTGGTTGACGCAGATGCTCAGGGTAATCTCACCCAACTTCTCGGTTGGGAGCAGCCGGACGAGCTGAACCCTACCCTGGCAACGGTCATGGGGAAGATCATCACCGATAAGCCCATTGAGCCGCACGATGGCATTCTGCACCATCAGGACGGCGTGGATCTGATGCCTGCCAACATAGAGCTGTCCGCCACCGAGGTAACGCTGGTCAACACAATGAGCCGGGAGACGGTCTTGCGGCAATATCTCTCTACCGTCCAGAGGGACTACGACTATGCCATCGTGGACTGTATGCCTTCCCTGGGGATGCTGACCATCAACGCACTGACAGCAGCCAACAGCGTTATCATCCCGGTACAGGCTCACTACCTGCCCGCCAAGGGCTTAGAGCAATTACTTAAAACCGTAATGCGGGTAAAGCGTCAGCTGAATCCCGGACTGGAGATCGGCGGCATCCTGATGACGATGGTTGACAGCCGCACCACTCTTTCCCGTGGCGTTATTGAGCAAATCCGGGTAGCCTATGGAGGCAGGGTGTTCCACAGCGAAATTCCCCGTTCTATCCGTGCCGCTGAGATCAGCTTGGAGCACAAAAACATCTTTGAACACGACAAGGAGGGACGGGTAGCAAGCGCATATGAATCTTTTACCAGGGAGGTGATGAACCTTGGCAGGCAACGTCAAAAACATGGGCCTGGCCTCACTCGATGATCTGTTCAAAAGTGAGCAGGAACGGCAGCAGGACACCCACGAGCGCATCCTGAACATACCCGTCGGTGAGATCTACCCCTATGCCAGACAGCCATACTCCATCAAGCGGCCCACGCCGGATCTGGTTCGGCTTATGGACAGCATCGAGCAGGTGGGGGTTGCGGAACCGCTAATCGTCCGCCCCCGGACGGAGGGCGGCTACGAGATTATCTCCGGCCATCGCCGTGACTATTGCGCCAGGACGGTGGGTCTGGAAAGCCTGCCGGTTATCATCCGGGAGTACACGGACGATGAGGCTGACATTCTGGTGGTGGACTATAACATCACCCGTGAGGACTTGCTGCCCAGTGAAAAGGCCAGGGCGTACAGCCTGAAGTTGGAGGCCATGAAGCGACAGGCCGGACGACCCTCAAAAGAAAATGGGGGCCAAGTTGGACTCCATTTTATCCGTGGAAAATCGAAGGATATTTTAGCTGAGCAAGTTGGCGAAAGCGCAACCCAAATACAGCGGTATGTAAATCTAACAAAGCTGATCCCTCCCCTGCTGGAGCAGGTGGACAACGGGATTTTGAAGGTCACGCCCGCAGCGGACTACATTTCCCATCTGAGCGAAAAAGAGCAAACTGCCCTGTTGGTCATCATGGAACGGGATGAGGTATCTCCCAGCCTGGGACAGGCCAAGCGTCTTAAGGAACTGAGTGAGGAGGGAAAGCTGGATGCCAATGTCATGGAGGTGCTTCTTCGGGAGGACAAGTCCCTGGCCCGGAAAGTGACCTTAAAAAATGATCGCCTGCAAAAATACTTCCCGCCCAGCTATACCCCCAAGCAGATGGAAGAAGTAATTATCCGGCTCCTGGATCAGTGGCAGAGAAAGAAAATGCGGGAACAGGAGCGATGATATGAACGAGATGGATCAGATTCTTATGCGGGAGCATCATTTAGAGAACGAAACCCTTTCCTTGAAGGCAAAGGGTTTATTCTCTATCATGCTGCTTCAGGAACCGACCTGGAATTTCACTGTCCGCAATTTGGCAGAACTGAGCCGGGATGGGATCGAGGCGGTTGGCAATGCCGTTCGTGAGCTGGAGAAAGCCGGCTATGTGGAGCGGCACCGGGAATACAGTCCGGAAGGGCATATCAGCGGAGTGCGTTATATACTGCACAGAACCCCATGTCAGGGAAAACCGGCACCGGAAAATCACCAGCCGGAAAACTAAATCAAGTTGTGATAAGCGGCTCGTAGGGCCGTTTTTTGTTGCCTAAAAGGAGGTAATCAATATAGAAAATAAGACTTACGGTTACATTCGTGTTTCGAGCACAGACCAGAATGATGACAGGCAGATTATAGCATTGCACGAATTTGGTATAAATGACAGCTTTATTTATGCCGATAAGCAGTCCGGAAAGGATTTCAACCGGCCGCAGTACAGAAAGCTTATGAAAAAGCTTAAACCGGGCGATCTGCTTTGCATATTGAGCATTGACAGGCTCGGTCGTAATTATGAAGAAATACAAAACCAGTGGCGGATACTGACGAAGGAAAAAGGTGTAGACAT
>OGHJ01003416.1_pt1 | contig 11588 bp, 10 predicted proteins | sample 1571351 | NCBI WGS metagenome assembly OGHJ01 (sample SAMEA2582037, study PRJEB24529) | metagenome | biome: Human gut stool | place: China | collected 2011 | reverse complement strand
CCGTGGCATTTATGAGCGAAGCGATGCAAAAGTACGCCGTCAGGAAGGCATGGAGCTGTACAAGGGATTTATCGGAGAGGCGTTTGATACCAACGTGGAGATCGAAGAGAACGGTGTCCGCTACATGGTCGATGTCAAAGACGGACAGAAAACAGGATTCTTCCTCGATCAGAAATACAACCGAAAAGCGATCCAGCATCTCTGCAAAGATGCAAAAGTGCTCGACTGCTTTACACACACCGGATCCTTTGCCTTAAATGCCGGATATGGCGGGGCAAAAGAAGTGACAGGAGTTGATGCTTCCGAACTTGCCGTAGAGCAGGCAACACTGAACTCCAAGTTAAACGGCATGGAGGACCGCGTGAAATTTATCTGCCGAGATGTCTTTGAACTTCTCCCGGAACTGGAAGAAAAAGGGGAGAAATTCGATGTGGTCATCCTCGATCCGCCGGCTTTCACCAAGTCCAGAAATTCCGTGAAAAATGCCGTGAAAGGCTACCGTGAGATCAACCTGCGTGCGATGAAATTGGTGCGTGACGGAGGTTTCCTGGCAACGTGTTCCTGCTCACACTTTATGACCTATGAACTGTTCACACAGACCATCCATCAGGCGGCAAGAAATGTCCACAAACGCCTGCGTCAGGTCGAGTACCGCACCCAGGCACCGGATCACCCGATTTTGTGGGCGGCAGAAGAGTCCTATTATCTGAAGTTTTACGTGTTCCAGGTGGTGGATGAGAAGTGATTTTGTAAAATAGTCACGCCATAATGATTCGAAAACAATCCAAATGGGAAAATCCTGGTAGCATGTTAAGTGAAATCCGCCGAAGACGATATTCTCAAATTAAAGTAATGAAAACAGACTCCTGTATCAAGAAAGAATACAGGAGTCTGTTTTTTGGCAGAGTGGAAAAAAGGATTGACGTTGCAGCCTCGTCTGTTCTATACTAGAGGACAGAGAAATCAGATGATTAAATGCGGTTTTCAGGCTGCATTTCAGGAGGAATAAAGATGGAAAAGATCATTTTGACCGGCGACAGACCGACCGGCAGACTTCACGTAGGACATTATGTTGGATCTCTGAAACGCAGAGTTGAGCTGCAGAATTCCGGAGAGTACGACAAGATTTTTATCATGATTGCAGATGCACAGGCACTGACGGACAATGCAGACAATCCGGAGAAGATCCGTCAGAATATTATTGAGGTAGCACTGGATTATCTTTCCTGCGGACTGGATCCGGAAAAATGTACGATTTTTATTCAGTCACAGGTTCCGGAGCTGGCAGAGCTCTCCTTTTTCTATATGAATCTGGTTACTGTTTCCAGACTGCAGCGTAACCCTACCGTTAAATCTGAAATCCAGATGCGAAACTTTGAAGCCAGCATACCGGTTGGATTCTTTACCTACCCGATCAGCCAGGCTGCTGATATCACAGCCTTCAAGGCAACTACCGTTCCGGTCGGTGAAGATCAGCTTCCCATGCTGGAGCAGACCAAGGAGATTGTAAGAAAGTTCAATTCCGTTTACGGTGACACTCTGGTAGAGCCTGATATCCTGCTTCCTGACAACAAGGCATGCCTTCGTCTGCCAGGTACCGATGGAAAGGCCAAGATGAGTAAATCCCTGAATAACTGCATTTACCTTTCCGATCCTGAAGAAGAGGTTCGTAAGAAGGTTATGAGCATGTTTACAGACCCTAACCACTTACAGGTATCTGATCCCGGCCAGGTAGAGGGCAATCCTGTCTTCATATATCTGGACGCCTTCTGTAAGGATGATATGTTTGCTGAATATCTGCCTGAGTACAGCTGCCTCCAGGAATTAAAGGATCACTATACAAGAGGCGGTCTTGGTGATGTGAAGGTTAAGAAATTCCTGAACAACGTCCTTCAGGAGCAGCTCTCCCCTATCCGAACAAGCCGTAAGGAATGGGAACAGCGTATCCCTGATATTTACGAGATTCTGCACAAGGGAAGCATGGAAGCTGAAGAAGTTGCCGCCAAGACTCTTGATGATGTCAAAAAGTCCATGAAGATCAATTACTTTGATGACCATGCCCTGATTGCAGAGCAGGCCGACAGATATAAGGCTGAATAACCATTTCGCGCTAAAAAGGCATAATGGATCAGAAGCTCTGATTTCCATTATGCCTTTTTTTATTTAAGCAGCCGTATCACAAACAGTGTGCTGATGCCATTGCCATGCTGCTCCCCTTTTTCAAGGAAAAGAGCTCCTCCGTGAAGCTCTATGATCTTATGTGCCACGGCTAGTCCAAGCCCTGAGCCCTGTCTTGTATTCCGTGATTCATCCCCGACAATAAAGGGATCAAAAAGTGTATCCTGCAGTTCCAGCGGAATGCCAACGCCACTGTCTCCGATCTCTATACGGACCGCCTTATCTGACTGCTGCAGTGTTACATAAATAACAGTTCCAGGCGGATTGTGACGCAGGGAATTGGAAATGATATTATCAAATACCCGCTTCATCTGTACTCGGTCAAAGCTGTAGGATACCGTTTCTTCAGGGATCTCCACCTCAAGGTTAAATCCGCCCAGATCGATCTCATCATATTTCTCCGCCAGATATTCCCGCAGATACTCAGCCAGATCCTGTGTTTCCCTTACCAGACAAAATTCCGGATGCTCCAGCTTACTGTAATCGTGAAAGGTATTGATCATATCTGTCAGGCTCTCAGCCTTTTTAACAATTGTATTCAGATACTGTTTCTGCATCTCCTCATCTGTCAGGCCATCTGCCACTGCTTTGGCATATCCCTGAATCACCGTGATCGGTGTTTTCAGATCATGGGAAATATCTGCCAGCATGCGCTGCTTTTCCATGATCAGATATTCTTTGGCACTTTCACTTTCCTTTAGCTGCACCGCCATCCGGTTAAAGCTGCTGAAAATATCCTCAAATTCCCTGGGACCCTGATAAGAAAGGACGGTATCCCTTTTGCCATCAGCAAAATCCTGGATCCCGTTTTTCAGGATAAAAAGAGGCTCCCTTACACGCCTGTGCATCCATAGTGCGAAGAACAGCGTAGCTCCTATCAGGATCAACACATAAACAGGAATAAAGATCTGTTTGAATACCATCAGTCTTTTAACCCTCTGCCTGTCCATTCTTTTCACATGCATGAGAAGGATCCTGTCTTCCCCATTTCCTGTTCTGTAGGAATATTTATAGGTACTGTATCCGTTATCTGTTGCAGCTGTGAAAAGACGCAGCTCCCGCTCTGTGATCTGCTTATACGGAAATGAGACACTGCTTTCCAGAAGCCTCAATTCTCCATCAAACAGATAATAGGCAATGTTCTCCTGATATCCGGTAGTCTCTTCTCTTTTACTTTCTATCACCAGGATCTGCCTGCTGCCATCCTCCATTTCATAATTCTTTGTTTCATAGCTGACATGTGTATTGCACTCCGGGATCAGACTGATCTCCTTCAGTGTATAGCTGCTCTCAAAAGCATTATAGTCTGTGTATAACCTTTCTCCCGCTGCTGTATATATATCAAAATAGCCTTCCGTTCCAAGCAAAGCTTTCATGGAAAGGGATCCATAGTCTTCATCCGCCAGCTTTTCCTGCTCTCCGACGGGGTGATCGATTCTGGGCAGCCGTGCGATCTTCTGATCCATAAGCTCTTCCAGCAGCCCGAGGATCTGAACTGCCAGAAGCAGGACGGCAGCAAAAATCACATAGTTTTTGATCAGCAGGGTATACAGACTTTTTTCTTTCTTCTTATAGCTTTTCAATTTTGTAACCGATACCTCTTATGTTTTTGATATATCTGGGTTCCCTCGGATTATCCTCGATCTTGTCCCTCAGATTGGAAATATGCACCATCAGCGTATTGTCATCATTGACATAGCACTCTCCGTTAACTGCCTGATAGATCTGCATCTTGGTAAACACCTTACCGGGAGACTTCATAAACAGAGAAAGCATCTTATATTCTGTAGGCGTGATGGTGATCACCTGATCACCCTTTTTCAGAGTAACGGAATCCTCATCCAGTACAAGATCACCTACACGGATCTGTCTGCTCTCTTTCGCCTCAGCCTCTGCCTGGCTGCCAAGGCTGTAATATCTTCTGATATTAGATCGTATCCTGGCGATCAGCTCCAGGGGATTGAAGGGTTTTGTCAGATAATCATCTGCACCGAGATCAAGACCGAGGATCTTTTCACTGTCCAGATTTTTCGCAGACAAAATGATAATGGGAATATTACTGTCCTCCCGGATCCGCCGGATCAGATCATAGCCGTTTAACTTCGGCATCATGATGTCAACAACTGCCAGATCTGCCCTGCTTTCCTTCAGTTTTTCATAAGCTGTCATCCCATCTGCCGAAGGAATCACCTCATAGCCTTCATTTTCCAGATAAAGCTTGATAAAATCTGCAATATCTGTATCATCCTCTGCTACCAGTATTTTATATTTCATCGGTATTCCCGTCCTTTATTTTTTCATCTTTGTACGGATATCGGCAAGTCTGTCCAGTGCCTTCTTAAGGGTCTCATCCTGCTTTGCAAAGTGGAAACGGATCAGATGGTTTACATCCTCCCTGAAAAAGCTGGAGCCCGGCACAGCGCCAACGCCAACCTTCTCTGCCAGTTCCTCGCAGAATACCAGATCACTGTCATATCCAAATTCACTGATATCCATCAGTACATAGTAAGCGCCCTGAGGCTCTGTAAAGGTAAGTCCGATATCCTTAAGTCCTCCCACAAACAGCTCCTTCATATGCGTATAATGTGCCTGTAGCTGCTGATAATAGTCATCTCCGAAGTTCAGTCCGACCACAGCTGCCTCCATCAGCGGAGCTGCCGCACCTACTGTCAGGAAATCGTGCACCTTTTTCACACGGTCTGCGATTTCCGGCGGAGCAATCACATAGCCAAGACGCCAGCCGGTAATGGAATAGGTCTTTGACAGGGAATTGCACATGATCGTGCGTTCTCTCATGCCCGACAGAGATGCCATATAAGTATGTACGTGAGGCTTATATAAAATGTGCTCATAAACTTCATCAGTGATCACATAAAGATCGTATTTCTTCGCCAGATCAGCGATCACCAGGAGCTCATCCCTTGTAAATACCTTACCACAGGGATTGGAAGGATTACAGAGGATCAGTGCTTTCACGCCATCCTGCTTCATGGCTGCTTCCAGTTCATCCGCATCAAAGCAGAACGTGGGCGGCTTTAACGGTACATAAACCGGCTCCGCACCACTTAAAATGGTGTCAGCGCCATAATTTTCATAAAAAGGAGAAAAGATCACTACTTTGTCTCCCGGATTGCATACACTCATCATGGATGCCATCATGGCTTCCGTACTGCCACAGGTCACTACGACCTCTTTATCCGGATCAAACTTCATGCCGGAAAAATGCCCCTGCTTTCTGACAAGAGCCTCTCTGAAATTCTGTGCTCCCCAGGTCAGTGCATACTGATGAGGACCGCTTTTTGCCACCTCAGAAAGACGGTCTGTAATCTCTCTTGGGGGATCAAAATCAGGAAAGCCCTGTGAAAGATTCACGGCACCATACTGATTGGAAACGCGGGTCATACGTCTGATAACGGAATCTGTAAAATCTGCTGTTCTGCTGCTCAATGCTTTCATATTCATTCCTCCTCATCCAGTTACCTGTCTTTCCTATCATAGCATATCCCCTGCTTGAAAGATACCTCTTCCTGCAATTTCTGCAGGCGGGCATTGAAGAGCTGTGCCATACGGTATTCATTCAGCCACATGACAGCATAAACAAGGACAAAGATCAGTGCAATGGCAAGGATCAGTGAAAGAGTCACTTTCCAGGTAAACATCTCGAAATCCCCATAGAAATAATTGGCACCAAATACCAGAAGCTCTATCAGGACAAGCTGCAGAAACAGGCGAAAGAGCATCTCTTTTTCTGTCAGCTCCCTTTCCGAATCTGTCACAAAGCCACTCAGTGCAGAAAGTGTGCCGAATATCGGCGGTGAAAAAAATGCCTTATATCCAAATGTTATCTCCGGGAAGAACAGCATGCCAAAAACACCTTCCAGGATGGTAACACAGGCAGTTACAATAAAAAATACAAGCAGATAATGAATCAGTGTTTTTCTTTTCATGGCCTTCCTCCCTTATGCTCCCATAACGATCTTTTTCAGCACCGGCGCATACTGCCTGGATATGATCAGCTTCTCTCCGTTCTTCATCAGTGCGCTGAATCTGCCGTTTAATGCCGGCGAAATGCTTTGAAGCTGCATCAGATTCAGTACCACCGATTTGGAGCATCTGACAAAATAGTTATCTTTATAAGTTTCTTCTATTTCATAAAGTCTTCCCCGGATCTCATATACCTGCTCCTTCGTGTAGGCAAAGATTCTCTCATCCACCGCTTCAAAATACAGAACTTCTGTCAGCAGGAAACGCTCACTCTGCTTCTCAGACGGGTCATCCTTTCCCCTTACTATGCCATAAAGCACTTCTCCCCTAGATCTTGCGTAGGCGCAGATATCCTCAACCTGCGGTGTCACCTTCACACACCTGTTCCTCTTCTTTTCTCTCTATCTTCCTGATCTTTACTTTCATCTCAGTTTCTTTCCTGTTCCCCTCAATAGCTGTCTTTTATGACAAGCGGCTGATCTTTTAAATAACAGTCAAAATAATTTAACACCAGCTCATTCAGATTTTCAAGGCATTCCCACTCATCCACCGTGCCCGTGCCAAGGAGGCCTGCAAGAATAGGAGAGGCAAGTGAAAGATCACAGAAATTCATATGTCCCGCATCCTCGAAAATCACCTCTCTGAAATCTGCTGCCTGTCGGCCTACATAAAAATTCACGTATTCCTCTCCTTCTGCTGCCAGCCCTTTTGCTTCCTCATACACCGCCCTGGAATTGATATCCAGCAAAGGAACCGGATAAGGTTCTTCATAAAAAGTATGTTTCCCTTTCTCATACCCGGTATATTCTGCCAGCATGGTTCCTTCGATATCAATGACGGCACTGATATCGCTCCGCTCCCTTCCTGCTGCCACTGCTGTCGCTCCGCCAAGGGAATGTCCAAATACACCGATCTTCCCGGTGTCGATCCGGTCGTATGGTGCTTTCCCTGACTGACTTACCTTTGCAAGAAGGGTATCCAGCACGAAATTCATATCTCCCCTCCGGACCGTCATCCATTCCATCTGGCGTTCATAAAGCTGCCTTTCTTTTTCTTCCTCTGAAGTTTTCCTGTCAGACTCTGCTGTCTTACCAGGGTTTCCCGTTTCTGCATTCCCTCCTGTCATGATCTGCTCCATAAATGTTGCATCAATAGGTGTTATCTTTCCATTTACATTCCTGACATAAGCAGCCTGATAGGGATGAGCAATGGCTACCGCCACATACCCGTGACTGGCCAGATTTTCACAGGTGGAAGCGTTGCTTTCCAGTACGCCCCCTGCTCCATGGGAAAACACCACAAGGGGATAACTGCCCTCCTCCTTCGGATACCAGATCTTTATGGTCACCGACCGGTTTTCTCCGGTATCCGTATATGTTTCCAGCCGATCTTTATCCACCCATGTTTCTTCTGCTGTTTCTACGATATGCTCCCCTGTTACCGGCAACGACTCAAAATCCGGAAACAGGATCCCCTTTATGATCTGTGAAATGCAAAATGTCAGAATCAGTAATCGGCCCACCTTTTTCTCTCCTTTTCCTGCGTTTAATATCTTCCTGTTCTGTGAGCATACCACAGGAAAAGAAAAAGGAAACCCTGATCCGCCTGTGTTGCATTTTCCTCCGGTCAGTTGCATTCTGCTTGCTTTTTATGAAAAAACTGGGAATTTTATTTGGAAGCTTTTTTAAGATCGGGCTCTTTACCTTTGGCGGCGGTTATGCCATGCTTGCCCTTCTGGAAAATGAGTTTGTCATCCGCAGGAAATGGATCTCAAGGGAAGATTTTCTTACCATGACTGCAATTTCAAAATCCACACCGGCCCCATGGCAGTCAACAGTGCTACTTATCTTGGTTAGCAGATGGGTGGTTTTGCAGGCGCACTGACTGCTACCATTGCTGTCTGCATTCCTTCCTTTCTGATTATCTACCTGATTTCCCTGTTTTTTGATCAGTTTCTGTCCCTGACGCTGGTGGCAAAGGCTTTCCTGTCCGGCGTCAGACCCTGTGTTGTGGCTCTGATCCTGTCTACCGGCATCACCATGCTTCTGGAAAGCCTTCTGCAGATCACACAGATCGGAGATGCCATTTCCCTCAATCTGCCCGGTATCCTGATCTTCGTTCTACTGCTTGCTGCCGACTTTCTGTTTGCGAAATGCAGGAAAAAGCAACTTCCCCCATTCTGCTGATCTTACTGTCTGCTATCCTGGGGCTGGTTTTCTGCTGATTTTGGGTTTCCTCAGGTTTCTTCTGCCACATTTCTTCCTCTGTATTCTCTTGGCGTACACCCTACCATCATACGGAACTGTCTGTTGAAATTGGAAAGGTTCCGGAATCCGCAGTCGAAAGCTGCCCCGGAGATGCTGCTTCCGGAAAGAATCTCTTCGCAGGCCTTCTGGATCCGCAGTCTGTTCAGGTACTCTGCCGCTCCCATGCCCGCCATCTCCCGGAATTTCTGCATAAAGTAGCTCTGGCTCAAATTCACCTGCCCTGCCAGATCTGCAATGGTAATATTTTCAGCATAGTGGATCGACATATAATCAATGGCCGCCTTGATCTCCCCGTTCTGCACAGGTTCTCTGTTTCCAGACACCAGGTCACCTTCATAAAAGAACCATAAAAGCCGCAGAAGTTCTCCTTTCATCAGAAGATCTGCCTCCGCACTGTTCTCTCTTGCACAGCAGATCACAGTATCTGCACATTCTCTGATTTCCTTGTAACACACATTTTTCTCCTCAGCGATCTGCAGGCAGGCCCTGCCAAGGCAAAGAGGATGCACCATCTTCCGGTAACTCCGGTCCTCCCCGTTTCCGAACATATCACTACTAAACACCACGGTGTCATAGAACAGTCTGTCATCAGTGGTAATGGCATGCAACAATTCTGGCTGGATCAGCACGATATCACCAGCCTTTGCCTCTGTTTCCTTTTCCCCAAGACGTACCACACCATTTCCTTCTGTGATCACATTCAGCTCCCATTCCCTGTGCCAGTGCAGGGGCACAAAGGGGAAGTAATCAGGGATCCGGCTGGAGTAATAACTGTAGGGGATCAATATTGAACTGTGTACTCTCTTCTCTTTTTCCATATCTGCTTTCTGTTGTCCTGTCTTTTCTTGCTCTGCAATGTGATGGAATCTTCTTTTGGATATCCGCAGTAGAATCATACCAGTTTTTCGTAGAATTTCAGTTGAATGATTCCTTTTCTAATAGTATTGTATCGTTATAAGGAAAAAGAAACAACTTCTTTTTCCAGTTCGGTCGAAACACATTTTCCACGAAAACGGAAACACTATTTTTAAGCATAGGAGGAATCTCTCATGAGCACAACTGTAAAACAGCCCGCATGGCTTGACAATGCTGTTTTTTATGAAATCTATCCCCAGTCTTTCTGCGACACCAATGCCGATGGTATCGGTGATATCAACGGTATCATCAGTAAGCTGGACTATATCAAAGAACTTGGATGCACAGCTCTCTGGCTGAATCCCTGCTTCCAGTCCCCTTTTGGCGATGCCGGTTATGATGTAGAGGATTATTATACCGTAGCACCCCGTTATGGTACCAATGAAGATCTGGCAAATCTGTTTGCCGAGGCCCATAAGCGCGATATGCATGTGATCCTGGATCTGGTTCCTGGTCATACTGCTGTTACCTGCAAATGGTTTCAGGAATCCATGAAGGCAGAAAAGAATGCCTATACAGACCGCTATGTATGGACAGACAGCGTCTGGGAATCCCCTGACAATATGGGCTGTATCCGTGGCATCTCTCCCCGTGACGGTTCCTGTATCGTCAACTTCTTCTCCCATCAGCCTGCCCTGAACTACGGCTTCTACAAGCCGGATCCGGATAAAAAATGGCAGCAGTCCATGAATGATGAGGGTCCTCTTTCCACCCGGGAAGAGCTGAAAAATATCATGCGTTTCTGGCTTTCCATGGGCTGTGACGGCTTCCGTGTGGATATGGCCGGCTCCCTTGTCAAAAATGATGAAGACGGCAAGGGTACGATTGCACTCTGGCAGGATATCCGTACCTTTTTAAATGAAGAATTTCCCATGGCTGCCATGGTCAGCGAATGGGGCGAACCTGACAAGAGCCTGATCGGCGGCTTCCACATGGACTTTCTGCTTCACTTTGGTCCTTCCCATTACAATGATCTTTTCCGCTGTGAGGAGCCTTATTTTTCAAGAAGGGGACTTGGCAGTGCCAGAGAGTTTATTAAAACCTATCAGGGTAACTATGAAAAGACAAACGGAAAAGGACTGATCTGTATGCCAATGTCTGAAGAATACGTGGAGAAGCTGAAATTGCCTCAGATGGTGACAAAAAATACAGATAACCATGAAACAGCCTTTACCGTATCCATTGACTGTGTTGATACTACAACCGGTATCTCTGCAGCAGAGCGTTCTATCACTGCCATGCGCTGCGTAGCAGAAGATGCAAAACCGGAAGATTTTAGACGTCCGGGCCATATGTTCCCTCTTCTTGCAAAGAAAAATGGTGTTTTAGAGCGTAATGGACATACAGAAGCAACGGTTGATCTGTGCCGCCTGGCTGGTTTAAAGGAATGTGGCCTCTGCTGCGAGATCATGAAAGAAGACGGAACCATGATGCGCACCCCGCAGTTAAAGGAACTGGCGAAAGAATGGAATATCAAATTTATCACTATCAAAGATCTTCAGGAGTACAGAAAAGTCCACGAACAGCTGGTGGAGCGGGTGACTATAACGAAAATGCCTACAAAATATGGCGTGTTTAAAGCTTATGGATATATAAACCGACTGAACGGAGAACATCACGTGGCATTGGTAAAAGGTGATATAGGAAACGGGGAAGATGTGCTTTGCAGAGTCCATTCAGAATGCCTTACTGGAGATGTGTTCGGTTCCCTGCGCTGCGATTGCGGCCAGCAGTTTGCTGCAGCTATGACACAGATTGAAAAAGAGGGCAGAGGCATCCTGTTGTATATGCGCCAGGAAGGCAGAGGAATCGGCCTGATCAATAAATTAAGAGCCTATGAACTGCAGGAACAGGGAATGGATACCTTAGAAGCCAATCTTGCTCTTGGTTTTAAGGGAGATGAAAGAGAATATTATATCGGCGCCCAGATATTAAGAGACCTGGGAGTAAGAAGCATGCGTTTACTTACCAATAACCCGGATAAAGTGTATCAGCTGTCTGCCTTTGGCATTAAGATCACAGAGCGGGTACCGATCCAGATGCAGGAAACAGAATATGATCATTTTTATCTGCAGACCAAGAAGATCCGTATGGGTCATATGCTGCAGTAATATTAAAATAACATACATATACGAAAGGAAACAAAAATCATGCGTACATTAGAAGGAAAAGTAGTAGCAAGAGAGATCAAAGTAGGAATCGTAGCAGCCAGATTTAATGAATTTATCGTATCCAAATTAGTAT
>OGHJ01003414.1_pt1 | contig 11591 bp, 7 predicted proteins | sample 1571351 | NCBI WGS metagenome assembly OGHJ01 (sample SAMEA2582037, study PRJEB24529) | metagenome | biome: Human gut stool | place: China | collected 2011 | reverse complement strand
CGGTGGTGGACGGCGATACCGCGGATTTCGTTGCGGACGTCAATGGAAAATACGACTTCATCATCACCGACAACGGCGGCAACACGTTTACACTGCGTACCGGGGTGAGCAATATTGATTACCTCTCTCCCGAAGCGGAATATACCGTGACGCCGGATATCTGGACGAACGGGCCTGCCGCCATCCGTGTGACGGCTGCGGACCCGGAGCCGGAGGACGGCTATGCGCCCAGCGGCGTCAAGTCCATCACGATGCCGGACGGCACGGTAGTGGACGGCGATACCGCGGATTTTACCGTGAGCGTCAATGGTACGTATGACTTCATCATTACCGATAACGGCGGAAATACGGCCACACTGCACGCGGAAGTGGGCAATGTGGACACCGCGCGCCCGGCTGTGGATTTCCATTTTGAGCCGCTGGACGGAGGAGACCGCACCATCATCACGGAATACGGCAAAACCGAGTACTACAATTACGACGTCGTTATGAACGCCAGCGCCAGTGATGTCGGCTCGGGCCTTGGCCGGTACGAATACAAAGCAGGCGACGGGGAATGGACGGTGTTCGACCCGACAGACGCGCCGAAATTTACGGAGGAACAGATCATCCATATCGCTGTGCGTGTATGGGATGTTGCCGGGAATGTGAGCGAAGAAAAAGCGCGTGACATCGTGCTGGACAAAACGCCGCCCACGGCTTCGCATACGCTGACGCCGGGCGAGGACGGCAAGGTGAACATCAACCTGGGAACAGACGGCAGCATCTGCGGCGTCCAGTCCATTACGCGGCCGGACGGCAGTGTGGCATATGGCGTGGATACGCTCGTGTTTGAAGTGGACCGGAACGGAGACTACGATTTTTTCGTGTGGGACCGGTGCGGGAATCTGCTGAAGTATACCGTGCCGGTCGACAGCTTCGCAGCGCCTGTGGAGCCGGAGCCTGCGCCCTCTGAGCCGAAGCCGGAACCCAAACCAGAGCCAGAGCCGGATTCGGAGCCGGAAGGACCGGAGGCTCCGGTGGAGCTTCCTGTGCGGGAGGACACCCGCACGCTGACGCTGGCCGACCTTGCCTGCACGCTGCTCTCCATCCTGCTTGCCATCCTTGTGTGGCTGCGCGGGAAAAAAGACGGCGGTGAAGATGCGGGCGAACAGGCTGAACGCTTGGAGGAAGAAAAAGAAGATGATGAGCCGCGGGGATACGCTGTCCAGAAAACCGTGAATGCGGTGCTGGCGGTACTGTCTGTGGTATTGTTCTTCCTCACGCAGCCGCTTGTATGGCGCTTCCGATTGGTGGACTGGTGGACGGTGCTGTTCGTGCTGCTGTGCGGCACGGCGCTGGCCATGCTCATCTGGAAACGCAGAGAAGAAAACGACCCCGAAGAAATTGATGAAGAAAACATGGAGGATTTTGCAGAATGAAAACGATCGTATCACTGGCCCTTGCGGGCCTCATGTCCATTTCCGCACTGCTTCCCGCGCTGGCGGCACAGGAAACGGAGAACGTATCCATCCCCGAAAGCTCCGGCATTTCGGAAAGCATGGCACAGGATGAGAGCAGCGTATCCAGTTCCGGCAGTGCAGCGGATGAAAGCACCGAGCCGGAGTCCGGCAGCAATGCCGGGGCTGATGTTTTGCAGCCCGAATCCGACAGTATGCCGGTGGAGTCTGACAGCAGCATTTCTGAGGGTTCGGAAACGGAAACCAGCAGCTCGCTGCCTGTTTCTGAAAGCACAGTATCCGACGAAACAGAATCAGCTTCCGGCAGCGAAACAGCGGAATCGGACGCCAATGCCGAAGATTCATCTGGTGTAACGGCAGCAACAGCGGACGAACAGTCGGTCTCTGTTACGGTGTCGGAAGAATACGCGATCCTGCTTGCGACCAACCAGGCGGACAGCATGATGGGCCATGCGGGTATGAGGCGCAGCGACGCCTGTACGCAGCCTGCGGCATCCTTTGTTCTGGCGGACTACGCCGCAGAGACAGAGGATGAGAGCTACTGTCTGCTTTGGGAAGCGATGAACGCGGAATTTGAGCAGCTTGGTGCACAGGGATGTACAACGGCCAACTGTGTTTTCACAGATGGTATGATCATCCTGATGCGATAGGACGGAACGGGACGGGGCGGCTTGAGCTGCCCCGTCCCGTTTCAATGTTATGGAGGGCTGAAACAGTGGAACAGGAAAAACTCGTACAGGGCTGGATGGTCTGCGGAACAGATGAAGAAGCTCAAAAACCGGAGATGTATTTTCTGGACGTCAACAATGCGATCGCATACCGGGAAATGCAGCGGGACGCCGCGTCTCTGACGATCCGGCTGCAGTACATCCGCCCGGAATGGGCAAAAGACCTTCACAAAAGCCGCCTGCGGCAGCGGGACGGAAAACAGGAACGATGAATGGGGAATGCAGAATGAAAATACAGATTTTTAACCGTTTGATCAGGCATGGAGAGAGCTTCCGTGCACCGCGCTCCGTGCAGGAGTCCATTCCGGTCAGAAAGATATACCGGGACGGGGTCTGGCTGTGCGGCGGGCGGTATTCCAAGATGTGGCGGTTTCAGGATGTGAACTACGCCGTGGCGTCGGAAGCGGACCAGGCGGAAATATTGATGCGCTACTGCAGCGTCATCAACGCATGGCCGGATGATGCGTATGTGCAGGTGCTCACGAACAATCGCCGCATCGACCCGGTGGAATTTGAGAACACCATGCTGATGCATTTGCGCGGCGATGATATGGACAGGCTGCGGGAGGAATACAACCAGATCGTGCGGGAGCGCACGGAATGGAGCAACAACATTTTCCGGGAGAAATACATCGTTATCTCTGTGCAGCGGCGGAGTATTGAGGAGGCAAGGAGTTTTTTTGCCCGTGTCGGCACAGAGCTTGCATCCGGATTCGGGCGGCTGTCCAGCCAGCTTACAGAGCTTTCTTCCCATGACCGCATCCGCATCCTGCACGATTTTTTTCGCAGCGGGGAAGAACAGTATTTCAATTTTGACCTTTCGCAGGCCATGGCGCGTGGCCAGGATTTCCGGGACTATATCGCGCCGGACAGCCTGCAATTCAAGAGCGACCATTTCATCATGGGCAAAAAGTTCGGGCGCGTACTGTTTTTAAAGGACTATCCCAATTTTCTCAAGGACGAAACGATCGCCAGGCTGTGCGAATTCCCGCAGAATCTGATGCTGTCCATCCAGATCGTCCCGGTCCCCATGGAGGAGGCTGTGGCGGACATGCAAAAGCGCGTGCTTGCCGTGGAGACGGATATTACCCGGTGGCAGCAAAAGCAGAACGCGAACCACAACTTTTCCGCGGAGACTCCCTATGAGATGCAGCAGATGCGGCAGGAAATGAAGGCGCTGCTGGATGATCTGACTTCGCGGGACCAGCGGATGGTGCTTGTGCTGGTGACGCTGGTGCATCTGGCGGACAGCTATGCGCAGCTCAACAGTGACACGGAGGCCATCACGGCCACGGCGCGGGGCGATCTGTGCCGTTTCAATACGCTCCATTTCCAGCAGGAGGAGGGCCTGAACACGGCACTGCCCTACGGCTTGCGGGAAATTGAAGCGATGCGCACGATGAACACAGAGAGCGCGGCGGCGCTGACGCCCTTTTCCGTGCAGGATGTGATGGACCGGGGCGGTATCTATTATGGCAGAAATGCCATCAGCCGGAACAGCATCATTTGCAACCGCAAGCTGCTGCTCAACGGGAACGGTTTTTATCTTGGCGTGCCGGGCAGCGGCAAGAGCATGGCCGCGAAATGGGAGCTGATGAACGTTATTCTGAACACGGACGATGATGTATTGATCTGCGACCCCGAAGCGGAGTTCGGCCCGGTGGTGGATGCGGTGAGAGGGCAGAACATCCGCCTTGCGCCGGACAGCACGCAGCATGTGAACGCGCTGGAGCTGGGAAAGGGCTATGAGGCAGGGGAAAAGCCTGTTTCGCTCAAATCCGAGTTTATCCTTACGCTGTACGAGCATCTTTTGGATGTGCAGACGAACGGACGCCGGGCAAAATCCATCATCGACCGTGCGGTGCTTGACCTGTATGAGGAATTCAGCAAAAAGCCGCAGGCTCCTACACTGCAGGACCTTTACCGTGTTTTGCAGTGCCAGAAGGAGGACCAGGCAAAGGATATCGTGCTGGCCAGTGAAATTTTCACAAAGGGCAGCCTGAACACGTTCGCACAGCCCACCAACGTGCAGCTGGACAACCGCGTTTTGTGCTTCAATATCCGGGACCTGGGCCAGCAGCTGCGTCCCGTCGGCATGCTGGTGCTGATGGAGGTGGTCATGATGCGCGTGATGCAGAACCGCCTGCGTGGCAAGCGGACGTGGATCTATTTTGATGAGCTGTCTGTTCTGTTTTCCTATGAGTGGTCCACGAACTTTCTGGATGTATCATGGAAAAGATACCGGAAGTACGGGGCTTTGGCCAGCGGGATATTTCAGAATCTGGACCAGGCGCTGGACAACGAGGTAGCACGCAGTATGATCTCCAACAGTGAATTTCTTGTACTGCTCAATCAGGCGGCGTCGGACCGCACGAAGCTGGCGGAGCTTCTGCATATTTCGGATACGCAGCTTTCGTATGTCACGGATTCTGAAGCGGGACGCGGCCTGCTGAAGATGGGCGGCAGTCTGGTGCCGTTCATCAATGATATTCCAAAGGACACCCAACTTTACAAATTGATGAGCACGCGCCCAGGGGAGGTGTAACCGGATGAAAGAACTGAAAACAAAGAAAAGCGCGGAAGGAGCGCGCGTAAAGGAAAAGAGTGATGCTTTGCCGCGTGCGGCAAAGCGTATGCTGCGGGCGGGTCTGATGGAAAGGCAGGCTTCCCGGCAGCGTGATACGCAGGAGAAAGCGCCGGAGCGTGCAGCAGAGGAACAGGTGGAGCGTGCTGCGCTGCGGGGCGGGGAGATGGCTGCGGACGCAGGCCGGGCGGTATTCAGGCAGGCTGTGCCTCTGCGGGCAGAACGGGAAAAGGACCAATGGACGGATGCACAGGCAGTAGGCCGTTATCGCTCTGCATCACGGGCCGCGCATACCGATGGTGTGGGACAGAAAACAGAGAAAATTTCCCGAAATCGGGAAATTTTGAATCGGGCGCAGGAGGTGGCTTCACGCCGGTTTGACACAATGAGGCCGGGAGCTATGCGGCAGAAAAGAACGGTGCGCGATGGTGCGCACCGTTCTTCTGCATTTTTTAAGAGAGGGCATGAAATTGCCGAAGCGTCCAAGGGTGCTTCACAAAAACAGGCGGCGCGCCAATTTGCACGGCAGACTGTACAGGCAACCGTACAGGCGGCCCGGAGTGCGGGCAGGCTGCTGGCACAGGCCGGGCAGACGGCGGCGCGGGTGGCGTCCGCCGTGTTATCCTGGTCAGGCGCAGCGCTTGCCGCGGCGTCGCCTGTTTTGGTTCTGGTTCTCATTGCGGGGATGGTGGGGGCGTTTCTGGCTTCTCCCTTCGGCGTGTTCTTTTCCAACGAAACGACACAGGACGGGATGCTCATGCGGCAGGCGACGGCGGAGCTGAACGAAGAATACTACGCCCGCATCGGTCAGATCGAACAAGCGAACCCCCATGATATTTTGGAGATCGAAGCGTCGGACGGTGTTTCCGCCATCCGGTGGGAGGATGTGCTCTCTGTCTACGCCGTCAAAGTCACAACAGATGGAGTGAACGGCATGGACGTTGTGACCATGGATGAACAGAAAAAAGAGATTTTGCGCGGTGTGATGTGGGATATGAACCAGATCACGTACAGAAGCGTTACGGTGAAAAAAGAGGTGGAGGTGGTTACAGAGGATGAGGACGGAAATGAGGTGGTCGAGATGCAGGAGATAGAAGAAACGACGCTGACGATCTATCTGCACCACACAACGCCGGAGCAGATGGCCGCGGCCTATGGCTTTACTGAACAGCAGAACGAGCATCTGGCGCTGCTGCGGCATGAGGAATACAGCGTCATGTGGGCGTCGCTGCTGGGCGGCTTTACCCATGGCGGCGGTATGATCGGCAGCGACGCCGATTGGGCAGGCACGGGCATTTTTGCATGGCCGCTGCCGCAGAGCTTTACCATCACCTCACAGTTTGGATACCGCACCGACCCGTTTACGGGCGAAATATCCTACCACAGCGGGACGGATATTGCCGCGCCGTATGGTACGCCGGTTCTTGCGGCAGCGGGAGGCACGGTGACAGTTGCAAACGCGACCGACCCGTGGGGCGGAAGCTATGGATATTACGTAAAGATACAGCATGATGGAACGTTTGACACGCTGTACGCCCACTGTTCCAGCATCTGTGTCACACCCGGACAGCAGGTGCGGCAGGGAGAGGTCATCGGCTATGTGGGCAGTACGGGGAACAGCACAGGCAACCATCTGCATTTTGAGGTTTGGGAGGATGGACAGAGACGAAATGCAATGCACTATTTTGGTGCATAAGGCGATTCGGAGAAAATACGCTATTTCAATTCTTTTATAAGCATTTCTTTTTGCTGTTGAGATAGCATCTTTTTGGGGAGTATCATAACGGCAATTGGTTTTTTCTGCAAAAGGAAAACACAATTTTCTGTTTCCTGCACATCGTATATGCTTTGGCGTTCAATTCGTGTGATTCCGTTTGGCCCAGCAACTTCAACCCTGTCGGCATAAACACTGAGTTGAAAGTCTCCGCAAAAGACGTCCAATTTTCCGTCTTTTGCCCGCTTTATGTAACTGCCGGGCCTGTTCGCATAAAGAATCCAGCCCCATCCACCTAATCCAAACAAGAGAGCAGCCACGACAAACCAATTGCCTTTTTGAATCTCCGCAATCGCCACAAGGAAAGTCAAAAGAAAAATTGCCCCTGAAATCACGCTTGATCTCCATTGCGATTTCCAATAATTACGGCTGCGGCGGAGTGCGCAGAAAACCTCGGCAAACATTTCGCCGACTTCAGCACGGTTTATACTATATCTCACGGTCAAAAGGGAATCGGGCTTGATTCCTTCTTCTTCAATCACATTCTCTATTTCCGCTATTCTGTCAGCGGATGATTTCAATGCGTGAAGGATTATTTCGCGGCATTCGTTGGTAGATTGGCCGGGCTGCAGCGCAGCCTTCGGGATAAAGTCTGACGATTGATCTTTGAATTGAATCAATAGGCCCAACGGGTCGATGACAACTTCATCCAAATCGTTGCGGCGTCTTTGCACATATTCACCAACATCAAGTCCCCCGTAACTGCGATAGAGTCCATCTGCAATTGTAATACAGTGCGGCCCTTGTAAAGCAGCAGACTGACCTGAGATTGTGCCCGACAAAAGTTCCCCTTTGACTATTGCCCATGGTGCGAGGTTCCAAGTCAAAAGCACAACGATAAAATCGGCTATGGCAAAGCCGAAGATGATGCGCGGTTTCAGTGTATAATGAGACAGCACTTCATACACTTCCAGACCTATTAGAAAAAGCATGATGCCAATGCACGAAATCGCACGTATGGCTTTGATTCGTTTATATAACGGAGACTTTTTATAGCGGGAGAGCGTCCATAGCTTATGCTCTATCGTCTGTTTGGTTATTTGAAAATTCCAGCAAACCACAATTTTCCTCCTCAGCCTTGTGAAACCTGGAAACGTCTATTGCAGACTATCCGTCATCCCAAAGCGGTTCATTCGGCTTGGTACGAGTGTTCATAACGACAGTCCCGCAACCCCGCATGAAATCGAGGTTTTTCAGCAACAGGCAAACACATTTCACTAATTGAACATATCCGATAAGGGCGATGGTGTGACAACCGGCGCTTTTTCGTATCCGCACATAGTTGTCTGTTTTCTTCGCAGGTGGCTATGCTAATGCAACAAGAGAGAACCTAAGTTAATGTATAAATGGCATTCTTGTTGGAATATCATTTTGTGAGGGATATGGTGCCATCAGCGTGGCGAGATGACATGCTTAAACGTAGATCGAGTTAGGTCGTTATCTCGATCTGACAAAACGACCAGCTGGGGCAGGACCAGCATGGCATCTATATCCCATTTTCTTTTTTTGCCTTTTGCCGATCCATTAGTATTTTTGTCTGCACAGGGGGAGAGAAATATGCACTCGATATTCGCCTTTTCTCGCGGTCTGAAATTTTGTCTGAGTGAATTAACATATGGCGCAGAATTGCTAACACCAAGTTGTTAGTTATGCCACTATCATGCTTATCATAAAGGGTTTCTGACTCTCTGATTACGGCCTGATAGTCATCAACTTTTTCCAAAAACATCATTCGTTCAATTCGATAATTAGTCGACTGGGGAATATAGTCTTGCTGTGCGAGATAATCGACGGTATTTTCATTTGCACCGTAAGAAGAAACCAAATAATACAAATTCAGTAACATATCCAAAGAAATATTTTGGAAAAAGCGCAAAATATCCTCCCGTGATAGTTTTTTTCCTTCAAAACTAGGATCTTCTTGCCAAGAAATGATTTCTTCAACTAATCCATCAATACTGTTATCTATAGACTCAGACCACTGGTTGAATATTTTATTTGGAAGTTGATATATGGCTAAAACATAGTCCTTCTTTGCTGGAGCGGGGAGGATACTTATAAAAGCAGAAAAGTTCCTTGCGATTATTTTTAGTTGCAGGAATGCTCTAATCAGTTGGTTGTTCAATTCATCAATTTTTGTTTCATCGTAATCGTAAATGTCTAACGTCTCGATGGGTGCATCGTGATCTTCTTCGGCAATCGCTTGTTCCCGAATTTCTTCATCTTTTTCGTTTTCCTTAGGTGAGGTTAGTTTTTTGGTTGGTATGGATTTCAAGTATTTGATGCTATTGTGAGAAATATCAAACTCGTTCCATTCGGAAACGTAGGATACTGTTTGTTCAAGAAGAAGCCGAGGAATGTTCACATTGTCGGAAATATAAGTCATAAAGAGTAGAATATCTCCATTGATGCTAAAACAAGACTGTCTAACAATTGTTTCTAAATCCGCTGTATTTCCTGTATCGTGAAATTTACGATTAAGTGCTTTCGCCACAAAATATGCAAGGTGATTTTTACTTTCGAGTCGATATTCATATCCACTCGGCATTCTTAATAAAAGACCAGCATTTACTGTAATTTCAATGAATCTCTCAGGCGTAAGATAACGATTGTCATAATACTGGCAATAGGCTTCTATTACTTCATTGATATGTACTGCACTAATAGGATATTCTTTATTGAAGTGAATATAGTAAGCAACTTCGCTAAGAGCCACAATAATATCGTTTGAATTTTCTCGGCGGGCTACAAGGTTGGGAACTATTGATTTTTCAATAGATGCCTCAAATACTTTGCTGAAAACCGATGCATCTGACTTGTCCAATTCACCAATGTGCTCACAGTAATAGTTTGCAAATTGAACAACAAAATCAACGTCAGTTCGAAATGCCAGTTTATATGAATTTAAACATTGGTCAAGTGTCCTGGTAATTCCAATTGCCTGAGCCTCATTATTGTTGGTTTTGAGTAAAACTATTTTTTTGATAAGGGCCAAGCGTTTATCTGCATATAACCGAGTAATAGTTGCTTTTCTAAACTCCTTATTGGCTTTAATATTGTCCTTCACCAATTGTACTATATCAAACTGAGACGTTTCTTCAGATGCCACAACTATTATTCCAAATATGTCTTCAATTCCTCGCAAAAATTTGTTGAGATGCTTCGGGGCGATTCTATGTATGTCATCAATAATTATGGCTTTTTTTTCTGGCGTAACAGAGTGAAATAGAGAATAAGAATCATCACCGAATGTATTTTGAACAAGTTCTTTGAGAATATTTTCTTGACTTCTTCCGGTAATGTCATCTATTCCGCAATATAGAACGACATACTGGGAGCACAATTCCTTAAATAGCATTTTTAAAAGTGTTGTTTTTCCCGAATTACTTCCTCCCATTATAGCGACATATTTGTTCGCTTTTATAAAAGAGATGAAATCTTCTATTTTAGTTGTGGTTTGTCCTTTTGAATACTCTTTTGACGCATTAAATCGAAGCGTAGGGAAAATAAAATAGTCAGAAATATCCTGTGAAATGGTATTTTTAGTATCGTCCATCACAGTAGCTATATAATCTTCACGATAAATCAATTTTGTACCACATAAAGGTTTTGCCATTAGAATATGATCTTGGCTTGATGAACTAACGAAAGTTAAGCGATCAGCGTTCCAGCTAAATTTGTTCAAAGAGTATTTTCTGCTTTCCGTATCAAATAGCGCCGCATAATACTCAGAAAACATGGGGGACGAACTTTGCCACCACGCACCACCGGCTTGCTTAACGATGCGGCTCCCATTATCATAAAGGACGTTTTGGGCTCCTGGAAGATGTTCATGACCATAGAAAGCAAGGGAACATCTTTGAGCTACAATGCCCTCCAACTCTTTCTTCTGCGAAAATTCGAACCAATCAGGGGAGTGGTGCATTACTACAATAGATATATTTGCCTCAGACGCTTTTGTTAGCGACTGTATTGCATCTTCGGGTAAATAGTGTAGGCCGTCATCTGAATCACAAGAAAAAGGTGCAGTGTTAATTAGGTTTGCTTCAATTCTATATCCACCATCGAAGTCTAAAATTTTTCGCGTAATCAGCTGCCCAAATTCTATATAAGTTGTGAAAAAGCATTTATTCCCATTTGAAAAAGAAAAGTATTCTTTCATACATGAAATTTCGCATTGTAGATGCTTTTCTTTTTCTGTATCAGTAAATGCGCGAATTGTCGCAGAATCCAGTCGTGGTTTTCCACCCCAGTTAATATCGTGATTGCCAGGAACAATTAAAATCTTAGCATTTTTCTCACTTATTGAGTATTGATCTTTTAGTGTTGGAACGAGAGGCACTCAAAAAGCAGACGCGGTCTTATATTGATTATATTCTCCAGTTGCTGCAATATCGCCTGAAAGAACGATTACTATTCCTTCGAATGGTGCGTAGGTAGCAAGAGAATTAACTACGGCCTGAATTTTTGCTGGATGTGCCCCTTTATTATCTTGTAAATGAAGATCACTTAATTGTAAAAAGACTATTTTCATTTCCATTCTCCTTAGATATTATCAAGGCGGATTTTCTAATTCGGAGGCAATAATTAAGCCACCTGTCCTTTTTCGATAAATCAAAATACTTTTGTTGCATTATACCAAAAAAATTATTTCCTTTCAACAAATTATTTCTCGATTTGCTTTATTAATTGCAAAGGGGCTTTATAAAATACGTTCTCTGCTATAATCTGCACAAAGAAGATGAAACTAAATGCCCAAACAATATTCAGAAGAATTCAAGAAACAAATCACCGCTGTTTGCGCTGCGGGTATACCGCTTGCATTAATCAGTAAAAAGTACAATATATTCCTAAATGCTCTCTATCGCTGGCGCAAAGAGTATCCGTGGATGGGGGAGCAGAATGCTACGAAAGATTACTCGGCCCGCTGCCGCCAATACGAACGTCAAAGCCACATCCTACAATTCATTCGAATGTCCAATATCATTGATGATATGCCTCGCCGTAAGCGTCTTGAAATTCTGCGTCACGTTTTTTCAGATTCA
>OGHJ01003411.1_pt1 | contig 11593 bp, 6 predicted proteins | sample 1571351 | NCBI WGS metagenome assembly OGHJ01 (sample SAMEA2582037, study PRJEB24529) | metagenome | biome: Human gut stool | place: China | collected 2011 | reverse complement strand
ATGATGCCGTGGATGCGAATGGATTCCGCCAGATCCTGAAGGGCTTCGTCGTCGAACTGTTTGCGGGGCTGCTTGCGGTAGGATTCCACTTTGGCGATGGGCAGCATGGTTACGCCGCTGCTTTCACCGGGCTGGGAAAGGGGAGAGGTGTCGCCCAGCAGGGTGCTGATCTTCTGGTATATGTGCTTAGCAGGACACCGGGATTTGGCAAATCAGAAAGGTGGATTCTGCAATTGCTGATTGCCGTCTGTGTCTGTGATTTATCGGATGTGTTTGGAATACTATTTAAGCAGACTGCAGGGAGGAATGTCCTGTTTATATTAGATGCGGCTTTTATCTTTTCTGTAGCCTCTATATCGTTGTTTTTCCTTTGCTATAGCGAAAATATATATGGCTCGGATATGTTTAAAAAGCGTATACCTTTGATTACGATACATATACCAATTGATGTACTTTGTATAATAATAGTGGCATCTTATCGGACAGAATGGATTTATAAGTATCCACAGATTTTGATGATAGCTAATATTTATAATGCATATTCTATTTTGCTTAGTTTGTGGAGAATTCATAAAGAAAAAAATGCAGAAAAAAGGAAGGTTTTATGGCAGCCAGTTTTTTACATTGTTCCATTTTTTATTGGGATTTTCCTGCAGTGTTTCTTTAATACAATGCCGTGGGCCAATACTTCTCTTACAATAACGATTTTGCTGATTTTTGTTAATAATCAGCAGCGTCTGTTGCAAAAAAAGACACAGGATGCAGAGGCAGCGGTACGGGCAAAATCGGAGTTTTTATCCCATATGTCTCACGATATACGAACTCCAATTAACGGCATGATGGGAATGCTTGATATTGCACAGGCACATCTTAATAATCCGGAAAAAATGGATTTATGCCTTTCAAAGATGCGTGGGGCAGCCGATCAGCTTTTGTCTCTGATTAATGATGTTCTTGACATGTCAAAAATTGAGACGGGAAGTATTCAACTTGTGGAAGAGCCGTTTGATATGATAAGACTTTTGAATGGTACGCTGGCAGTTCAGGAGATTATTGCTTCCGAAAAGAGTCTTACGATCGAGCAGGATATAGAAGGAGCGATAGAGCATCCATGCGTCTGTGGCAGTCCGAACTATGTTCGTTCTATTTTAGTAAATATTATAAGTAATGCGATTAAGTATACAAATCCGGGGGGAGATATTTTTGTTTCGGCAAGAGAGTTATCCTGTGATGGAGAATATGTAAAGTTTGAATTTATTGTTTCGGATACAGGAATTGGAATGAGTGAGGAATTCGCAGAACATATTTTTGAGCCATTTACACAGGAACATGCGGAGAATCGCTCTAGTTATCAGGGGACAGGGCTTGGTATGTCTATTGTTAAGAATCTTATTAATAAGATGAAAGGAACCATTACCCTTGAGACAAAGCAGGGAGAGGGAAGTACTTTTACGATCACACTTCCTGTAAAGCTTGATACGGTCTGTTTCGAAGAAACAGAGACAGAAGAGGAAGAAACTTCTATAGAGGGAATGAAGATACTGCTTGTAGAAGATAATGACTTAAATCTTGAAGTGGCACAGTATATTCTTGAAGATGCAGGAGCAGAAATTATAGTTGCCAGGAACGGTTTAGAGTCGGTAGAACTTTTTGAGCAGTCAGAAAGTGATAGTTTTGATGTGATTTTGATGGATGTTATGATGCCGGTTATGGATGGACTTACAGCAACGAAGAGGATTCGAAAGCTGAAAAGAAAGGATGCCAGAACGGTTCCGGTCATTGCTATGACTGCCAATGTATTTAACGAGGATATTATTGCTGCCAAGGAGGCTGGAATGAATGAACACATTGCAAAGCCATTAGACTTTGACAAGCTGATACATACCCTCGCAAAATACTTTTTAAAAATGGATAAAAAATTAATATCCTAATTCTTCTCCTACCATGATAACATGAATTCTATCAGGATAACGTGACATTCTTGTTGTAACGAAAAGGTCACAGATTGAGGATGTAGACATACATTCTCCGCAGATGCCTGTCTTGCTGCATGGATTAGTAAGTCCAAGACGTACACAGTTTGGCGGGCAGGCATCCTGACGGATTCGTTTGTAAGCGGCATCTACAGAAGGAACTAACTTATTCATACCAGTAATAATTACCACATGCTTTGGACCGTAGCAAAGTGCACTGACACGGTTTCCGTTCCCATCAATGTTGACAAGCTGTCCGTCGATGGTAAATGCATTCGTACTCATAAGATAATAATCAGACAGAATTGCCTTTGCGTGAATCTGTCTTTTTTCATCTTCTGTTTTTGCAATACTGCGGTCAATAAAGGTGTAATCTTCAGAATGGTTCTTTATGTAATCGAGCAGACCCACTTCTCCTAAAGTAGCTGAGCCTCCACTTGCAATGACAGAACCCTTTTCAATAATGGATAAAGCTTTTGTTAAAGCTTCCTCTTTTGTAGAACAGTAATAAGCATTAAAGTGTCTGCGCTCCATCTGTTTGATTACATGCTCGGCCTGAATAGCCCATGCTTCCTGCTTTGGTGTCATAGTAAGTAATCCTCCTTTTTGTATACGTTTTTGAGTATATTGTGAGATTATTTGTAGTAATTTTCAGCGATGCAGATTAGATTAAATGTAGATTATCAGTAAAAATACTTGCTGTATAACTGAAAATTACTATAGTTATTGAAAATAGTATATCATTTTTTTGAAAATGAGAAAAGAGAAGAATTTTTGCCAGAGTATTTTTCAAACACGCTCTAAGGTTCACAGAATAAAAAAATTATGTTATAGTAGTTTGCGTTACATAAATACATCCAGAAAGAAGGGAATTCAATGAAAAAGTTAATTATAGCGGAGAAACCGTCTGTGGCAAAAAACATTGCGGATGCCACCGCTTCTTCCCGGCGGAATGGATATTTTGAAGGGCAGAATTATATAATTACTTGGGCATTTGGCCATCTTTTGCAGCTCTATGATGCAAGAGATTATGACCCGGAGATGCGAAGCTGGAAGATTGAGAAGTTTCCCTATATTCCGGAAAAGTTTTTATATAAGATAAAGTCTGATGGAAAGAATAAAGATAAACCGGATAGTGGTGTTGTCCAGCAGATGGATATTATAAAAAGCCTGATGGAAAGATCGGATGTAGAGGGAATTATTTCTGCAACGGATGATGACAGAGAAGGGCAGATCATCGCAGATGAAATTATTAATTACATTTCCCCACAAAAGCCGGTAGAACGAATCTTATTAAATGAGTGGACAGCAGAGGAAGTAAACAGAGGGTTACAGAATTTAAAGCCAAATGAAGAAATGAAATCATTGCAGGACGCAGGTTTTGGCAGGCAGATTGCAGACTGGCTTATTGGAATCAACCTTACTTCAGTTGCTACCTTGAAATACCGTAACCAGAAAAATATCCGTCTGTTGAATGTTGGAAGAGTGCTGATGCCGACACTTAAGATTATCTATGACAGGGATAAAGAAATTGCGGACTTTAAAGTGACAAAATATTATAAATTAAAGGGCATTTTTCAGACGGAAGACAAAAAGAAGTTCGACAGTATTTATTATATAAAAGCTGGGGAAAAGTTCGATAATCCTGAAGAATTAAAAGAGATTCAGGAAAAGATTAAAGATAAAAATGGTGAAGTTGTTTCCAAAAAGATAACAAATAAGAAAGAGTACCCTCCCTATCTTTTTAATCTGTCAGGTCTTCAGGGCTATATAACTTCAAAATATAAAGGGTGGACTTCTGACAGGGTATTAAAGACGGCACAGCAATTGTATGAGAAAAAGTTTATTACTTATCCAAGAACGGCGAGTGTTGTCCTTGACGAAAGTCTCAAGGAAAAAACAGCTAAGGTTCTGAATATCCATAAAAAAAGCTGCCCTTATGAAGAGATGATACAGTTTAAAAGTACAAAGCGTATTTTTGACAGTAAAAAAGTAGAAAGTCACTCAGCGATTATTCCAACCTACATGCAGCCAGGAAGCTTAAATGAGTCAGAACGAATTGTATATGAAGCTGTGAAAAACAGATTTTTAGCACAATTTATGCCAATCGCAGTTGCAGAAGATACAGTACTTCACATAAAAATGCAGAATACAGATATTCCGGGAGAGTTTGTCGCAAAAGGAAAGGTACAGCTTGAAGCAGGCTGGAAATTAATCGAAGGTATTGATGCCAAAGAAACAATTCTTCCAGTAGTGAAAAAGGGAGATGTTCTGCCTCTTATAAAGTCAGAAATTAACGAAGTAGAGCGAAAACCACCAAAACCACATACGGAAAAGACACTTCTTAAAGTTATGGAAACCTGCGGGAAGAAATATGAGGAAAAAGAAGAAGAACAGATGATGATGGCCATTTTGAGTGGATTTAGTATCGGTACACCGGCAACCCGTGCGGAAACCATCAAAAAGTTAAAAGATGCGGGATATATTAAGGCAAAGGGCAAGAGCTTAAGCTGTACAGATTTAGGAAAAATACTTGTAGAAACATTTCCGGCAAGAGAACTTTTTGATCTGGAATATACAGGCCGTCTGGAAAAAACATTGTCAGATATTGAGCGAAAGAAATTTACAAAAGACGATTTTCTCGCAATGATAGAGCAGTTTGTCATTGAATCTGTTGACAAAATAAAGAATGATAAAGTATTCGGCGGGCCTGTTACATTAGAACCTTTGCACACGGAACCTGCCGGTATCTGTCCGGAATGTGGGGCTCCAGTTGTAGAGACAGCGAGGGCATTTGGCTGTTCAGGATGGAAAAAAGGCTGCAAGTTTGCCATCTGGAAAGATGACCGTTTTATTACCTCTCTTGGAAAAAAAGTATCTTACGAGATGGTAAAGATTTTGCTAGAGCATGGAAAGGTAGGCTTCAGAGGCTGCGTAAGTAAACGTGGCAATAAGTTCTCAGCTTATTTTTACTATGAAAAAGATGAAAAGACTGGAAGGTATAACTGGAGGCTTGAATTTATAGATACAAATCCTCCACAGGCTTGAATTTATCCTCTTATAGCAAGAAGAATCCGACCTTTAAGGTGGGAGATTGGGAGATAAATTGCGTCTGCTACCTACTTGATAGAGCATCCTAATTATAGTATAGTATCTTTAGTCGGATAATAAAAAATTGAGATAATAACGTACATTTAGTATTCTTACTATACTATCATCTTGCGCTTGTGTTCAAGTATCACAGGTAGGTTTTCGAGGAAAAGGAAGTGGCATGGTGGCAAACAGAGCATATAAATTCAGAATATACCCGAATGATGAACAGAAGATTTTGTTTGCTAAGACTTTTGGCTGTGTGAGAATGGTATACAATCATTGGCTTGATAGAAAGATAAGGCAGTACGAGGAGAACAAGACTAACGTAACATATACTATTTGTGCAAAAGAAATGGCTGCAATGAAGAAAACGGAAGAATACAGATTTTTAAAGGAAATAGACAGTATCGCATTACAACAATCACTCAGGCATCTTGATACGGCATTTCAGAACTTTTTCAAACAGCCGAAAACAGGTTTCCCAAGGTTCAAATCAAAAAAGCGGAATAAAAACAGCTATTCCACGGTCTGCATCAATGGGAACATAACTCTGTCTAATGGATATTTGAAATTACCTAAGATTGGTCAAGTCCGCTTAAAACAGCATAGGTCTGTTCCAAGTGAATACAGACTGAAATCTGTAACAGTAAGTCAGACACCAAGCGGAAAATACTATGTAAGTATCCTTTTTGAGTATAAAGATCAAGTACAGGAAAAGGAGCTGCAAAAATTTTTAGGTCTGGATTTTTCCATGCATGAATTATATCGTGACAGCAACGGTAAGGAACCTGCCTATCCAAGATATTACAGGAACGCAGAGAAAAAATTAGCGAGAGAACAACGTAAGCTTTCCAGAATGCAGAAGGGTTCAAACAATCGCAATAAGCAGAGGCTTAAGGTGGCAAAACTTCACGAAAAGGTTTCCAATCAACGAAAAGACTTTCTGCATAAGCAGTCAAGACAGATAGCCAATGCCTATGATTGCGTATGTATAGAAGATTTGGATATGAAAGCAATGTCGCGGTCGCTAAATTTTGGGAAATCTGTTTCGGATAACGGCTGGGGAATGTTCACAACATTTTTGAGATACAAACTGGAGGAACAGGGGAAAAAGCTTGTGAAAGTGGATAGATTTTTTGCAAGCAGCCAGACCTGTTCTGTTTGTGGTTACAAAAATGCAAAAACGAAAAATCTTGCGTTAAGAGAGTGGGATTGTCCGCAGTGCGAGACCCATCATGACAGAGATGTAAATGCGTATGTGAGAAGAAATGCAGGATTACAAACGGCGGATATATGGTATAATAAAGAAGATTTCGTAAAAGAAATTATAGAGCAACGTAACAAGAACCCAGAGCGTGTTTAATAAGTTCTAAAAATTAAGGTTGTATGCTCTAATATATCAGGCAGTTATAAATGAATTGAGATATCAGAAAGCGTATATTCTGATATTTTAAGCCAGAAATACTTATCGAAAGGAAGAGGGAAAATGGCAATTGTAAAAGTAACAGAAAGTAATTTTGAGCAGGAAGTATTACAGGCAGAGGGAAAAGTTCTCGTAGATTTCTGGGCAGTCTGGTGTGGACCATGCCAGATGTTATCTCCAATCGTGGATGAAGTAGCTGCAGAAGCGGGAAATGTAAAAGTTGGAAAGGTTAATGTAGATGAAGAACCAGCACTTGCTGCAAAGTTCGGCGTTATGAGCATTCCAACACTACTCGTATTTGAGAATGGAAAAGTTGTAAAACAGTCCATTGGCTATATTGAAAAAGATGAGGTTATGGCTCTTATTCAGTAGGGCAAAGCAGAGCATATCTAAGATAGAATAAATAAGCTGTTGTCAGAGAAAACTGATGACAGCTTTTTGTCATTTGCTGCATATTTTGTTATATAATGCAGCAATCTCATGTTTTTTGAGGAGTAAAAATGAAAAATACAAAAGTCTATTTAATGAGTACGGAAAATGTAAAAGATCCCAGAACTTTTTCATCGTGGAAAGAATTTCTTTCTAAAGAACGCTGGGAGAAAACAGTGCGCCCACTAAAAGAAGAAGATAGAAAAACGGAGCTTGCTGCATGGTTTTTATTATATCAGGCACTAAGAGAGTGGGGGATTTCAGAAGAAAAAATCAATGCAGACGGTGCGTATTATTATGGAGAACATGGAAAACCAATGCGAAGAAATGAAGAAGTTTGTTTTAATCTTTCTCATTCTGGGAAATATGTACTGTGTGCAGTATCAGAAATGGAAATTGGCTGTGATATTGAAAAGATAAAGGAAGTAAAGTGGAAGCTTGCGAAAAGATTTTTTTCGGAAAAAGAGTATGATTTTTTGGTGAGGCTGGGGAGACAAGAAAAATTAATGAAACAAGGGGAAACAGTCAAATCTGGAAAGACAGATAAGCAAGAGAAAGTAGGTAAACAACAAAATATAAATAGACAGAAAGAAAAAGGAGAAATCAAGGAAAATGCATATACAGTTGAAGAAGCTTTTACCCGTTTTTGGGTATTGAGAGAGAGCTATGTAAAAACAACAGGGGAAGGACTTGGAGCTGCTTTGACTGGATTGGATTTCTCGGATATTTTAGGTCAAAAGAATTCCAAAGGAAAAAAGAACGGAGAGTTTTTGGAGAAAATTTTTGAAAATCACTTGACTTGAACATTGATGTCCATGCTAAGATAGGAATACGAAACCGGAGAAAATTGTCGAAAAACGGTTTTTTCAGCACGCTATATGCGCTTTCGTTCCGCAGGCATTGCACCGATGCTGTGAATATGGTAGACTGAGCCAAAAGCAGACAACAAAACTGCGCGGGCAGCAAACCGTAGAACTGCAAGACGAAAAAGAAATGACACATAAGGAGGACACACGATGAAAAAGAAACTATGGACGCTGGCACTGGCATTCTGCCTAGTGTCCGCAATGCTACCGGGGGGGTATTCCACGCTGAGCGAGCATGGGCGGCGGATGCCACAAGTGTAAAAATAGGCGGCGTGGAACTAAACAGCGACAAACCATATTATGTAAATGGCAGCGCAGTAAGCGATGAGCCACAGAACTGGACGGCAAAATTTGCGGACGGAACATTGACGCTGAACGGATTGAACCTGAAAGTGAGTGGAGATACTAAGGGTATTTCCGCGAACGGAGACCTCGCTATAAAACTTGAAGGATCGAGTAAAATTGAAACGAACAATCTTGCGATTTATGCAACGTCTGGCAATTTGAAGATCAGCGGAACAGGGTCACTGGTGGCTAAAAATGAGAATACAGGACGTCTAAACTCACTGATCTACGCGCAAGGAAATATCGTAATTAATAACGGCGCGCAAGTCATCGCAACGACCAGTAGCCAAGCGCAAGCGATCAATGCAAATGCCGGGAATATGGAGATCTCCGGTGAGGGCACAACGGTAAAAGCTGTGAACGAGAATACATTGAGTAAGGATTCCGATGCCATCAGAGCAAAAGCCGAATATAATAATGGTAGCTACGTTGGTAAGGGCACCGTTACTGTTACAAACGGTGCAGTACTGGAAGCAGAAACGAAGTCGAAAAATGCGAAAGCGATCAACGGAACTGTAAATGCCATAGACTATGCAGGCAAGATCAAAGCAGGCGATAGTAAGAAAACGGCAACTCCACTTACAGGAACGACCATCTCAGCTGATAACCCATACAAGTATGTTAGAATCGGCGAAGCTGCACCGAACTACCTGACCTTTACGGCGCAGGAAGATGATTCTAGCGTAACGTTAAATTATGCGTCGGGTGCGGATGTAAAAATCAGCACCAATGGAGGGAAGAGTTGGAATTCTTATACCAAAGGAACTGAAATTACTTTAACGAATGCTGGCGACAAAGTCAGCTTCAAAGGGACGAATGTTACGACCTGGGCCGATTCCAATAATACCCCAAAACATTTTACAATGACCGGAAAAATTGCGGCATCGGGCAGTGTGACCAGCTTGACTGATGGAGTAGGCAGCGACCCGAACGTGACACTCCAAGAAGCGTGTTATGCGTATATGTTTGAGGGTTGCACAGCCTTGACAGAAGCGCCGGAGTTACCGGCAATGGAGATACCAAAGAGCGCCTATAAGGAGATGTTTCGTGGTTGCACAGCCTTGACAACAGCGCCGACATTACCGGCAACAAACTTGAAAGACTGGTGCTATAATTATATGTTTTACAATTGTACAAGCTTGACAACAGCGCCGACCTTACCGGCAGAAGCATTAGCAAACAATTGTTATTACGCTATGTTTGGCGAGTGTACAAGCTTGACTGCAGCGCCGAAGTTACCGGCGACGAAGATACCAGAAAGCGCCTATGCGCTTATGTTTTACAAGTGTACAAGCTTGACCGCCGCGCCGGAACTGTCGGCTACGGAGATAGGCGCATTAGGCTACTACGAGATGTTTGCTGGCTGCACCAGCTTGACCGCCGCGCCGAAACTGCCGGCTACGGAAATAGGCGCATCAAGCTATTACGAGATGTTTTATGGTTGCAAAGGATTAACCACAGTTCCGGAATTACCGGCGACCACATTGGCAGCCAATTGCTATAATGGAATGTTCAAGGACTGCACTAATCTTTCTATTAGCACAACAAACGATGCTCAACATACGAAAGAATGGATAATTAATGCGACAGGATCAACGCCAGCAAACGGCTGGAATACGAACATGTTTGCAGATTGCAGAAACGTTGATTTTGGCAGCGGCTCAAAAGCACCGAAACTCAATACCACTTACTACGTCAACCCAAACGGTGCAAACAGCGGCGGAACTACACCGACTGGTAAGAAGATCAAAACGCCAACATTAGAGCAAAGCACATTCATATATCAAGGGAAGACCATTACTCCAACACTGCAATTTACGAATCTTAACGATAAAGAGTATGTTACGATCGATGGTCATACAAGAAAAAAAGATGTTGGTAATTACACTATTAAAGTAACACCGCAGGCAGGATATACTTGGGAAGATGGTAAGGCAGATGCGGTGTCTTTACAGTGGAGTATTACACGGGCGGGTTGGATCGATATAACCACGGAAAAGATGACTGCCTATGTCGATGATATCACACTTCCGCAGCCAACGTATACGATTGAGGGATTGCTTGGGGAAGATCGAGGGAAGGCAAAACTAACGTTTGTATATCAACGCTTCAAAGAAAATGGAACTGTAGAATCGAATGCAAGCACACCGGATTTGAAAAAAGAAGGAAAGTATCGCGTGCTGGTTTCAGACGTCACGATTGGAGACGTATCTTATGGGAAGAATTATAAAGGTTATAGATGCAATCCGGGAGAACTCGAAATCGTCAAGAAAGCATCCACCCCGTCCGGCGGCGGTTATGTCGCGCCGTCCACAGATGTCAAGACGAGCGGCAGCGCAGACAGCAAGGTAACGTCATCGCCATCTACCGTACAGAATGAAACGCGCACCGATGCAAGCGGCAAGCAGGAGACGGTTGCAAAGGTGACGGTTTCGACAGCGAATCAGAGAGAAATTCTCAGTCAAGCAAAGGCGAACAAGTCAAAGCGTATCATCATTCAAATCGCCAAGACTGCGGTACAGGGCGACGCAAAGCTGGAACTGAACCTCGACAGGACTTTCGTGCAGTCGATTTTGCATGACACCGAGGCGGGTCTGACGATTCGGACTGCAGACGGCGACAGGGTGATTGCGCGGGAAGCACTGAAAACGCTGGTCGCGCAGACAGAGGGCAATACCGTAGTGATCGACCCGGCGGCGCAGGAGAACCCAACGGACCCGGCAGAGCCGTCCAAGGCGGAGACGCTTGCGGCGCTTGACAGCAGCAGACTGGTTGCGCGATCCAAGCTGGTGACGCTCAAGAACGGCAAGAAAGGCATCCGCATCACCTGGAGTGACAAGAACGGCGCGGAAATGAACTTTGACGGCGTGGAAATTTACCGTTCGACGAAGAAAAACCACTTCGGCAAGAAACCATTCTATGCGACCAGGGGCAGCAAATCCGCAGGCTATTACATCAACAGCAAGAGCCTCAAGAGCGGCGTCACCTATTACTACAAGGTACGCGGCTATGTGCTGATTGACGGACAGAAGCACTATACCGACCTGTCCCTCAAAGCGATCAGAACAGTCAAATAGACGACACAGCCCAGATGAAGCGATATCGCTATCGCTGCGCAGGGAACGTTCCGCACAGCAGACGGAGTTTCCCAAAGCGCAGCGGATTTCTCCGCTGCGAGAAATCCGCGAAAAACAAAGCCGACGCAGGATTATGAAAAAAACTGCCGTAGGAAACATGACAAACAGCAAACAAACGCAGCAGCGCATCGAGGGAGACTTCGATGCGCTTTTTCGCAGCAATAAAGCCGCGCGGAATTTTATAACTGATTTTAGTATAATTTAGTATCATAAGGTAGGTTTCACACAGGTTGTCCATACAAAAAATTACTGCAAAAATATATAAATAAACACTTGAAAATACCACGCAACTGTGGTAGAGTAAAAGAAAGATATTTACAAATATAG
>OGHJ01003410.1_pt1 | contig 11595 bp, 9 predicted proteins | sample 1571351 | NCBI WGS metagenome assembly OGHJ01 (sample SAMEA2582037, study PRJEB24529) | metagenome | biome: Human gut stool | place: China | collected 2011 | reverse complement strand
TCTTCATCGTGGACGGCAGCCTGGGCATCCTGAAGATCAGCTTCAAGCGGTTTTTACACATCAGCATCCTCAAACACACCCTGACCCCGCTGCATGACCATGTGCGCAAGCGGATGGGCTGGAGCGATGAGCAGGTGGTGGCCCGCTGGCTCATCCTGCAGGCGGTGGCTTCGGCCTGGCTTCTGCTGCTGACCCGGTAATCGACAAAAATAAAGGTCTGACTTTGTGCAACTTTACAAAACACGGAAATCTGCGCGGAAAAAGTTGTTGCAATTTTCAGATTGAAAGCAAACGAAAAAACGCTATACTTTAAGCATCGAAAGCAAAGGCGCTTGGTGAACACTCACCGAGCGCCTTTTTTCGTGCCCTGCAAAGGCAAATATGCTGTGTTGATAGGCACTCTTTTTGAAAATTGCGATAGTGCAAATAATCACAAGATTTGAACCAGCCTGAGCAGTCAGAAGGCGAAACAGCTTGAAAAGCACCTCTCCACTGCATGAAATCATTGAGATACCGCTGCTTTATCCTCTGGCCACGATCTTCTGAGCGCCGCATAGGAAATAAGGAAGTTTGCAAGCCAACCTGCCGGGACTGCAAGCCAAACAAAAGCAATGCCAAAACGCGGTGCACAAATCAAAGCAACAGACAAGCGGATTGCAAGGTTTACCATATTTGCAATAAGAAACGGCCGCATGATCCCAAGTCCGCGAAGAACGCCATCCGTTGCCATCTTGATGCCCATGAAGATGAAAAAGTAACCAAGCCATCTCATATAATCACCGGACACCTGATAGGCCAACGCGGTTCCGTCTTTTCCCAAGAACAACGAGGAAATCTGTGTGTGCAGTGTTTCAATGACCACCAAAGCAAGAACTGCAAAGCATAGATCCAACACCAGTGCAGCATGATAACCTTTTTTGATACGCTCAATTTTCTTTGCGCCAAGATTCTGGGATACAAACGGCGAAACTGCATTGCCGATGGATACGAAGATCAGCGAAAAAACATTTTCTACCCGCATCGTTGCCGCATACCCGGCAAGTGCCTGTGTGCCGAAGGGATTTACCACTGCCTGCACGATCATCATACCGATAGACACTGTGGACTGCTGCAAAACCGATGGTACCGCAATGCGAAGCATGGAATACAGCTCCTGCCGGTCGAACCTGCGAAAGGAGCTCTTGTATTGCCGCATCCGAGACAGAAAGATCAAAAACGAAAACACGGCAGAAATTCCTTGTGCGATCAAGGTCGCAAGGGCTGCACCAAACACCCCCAGACCAAGGCCAGCCACCATCCAGAGATCCATAAAAATATTCAGGATCGATGAAAATATCAGCAGGCCCAACGGAATTTTGGATTCACCGATGGAAGTGAACATGGTGGAAAGAATGTTGTACATGAATAGAAACGGGAAACCCACAAAGTAGACACGCAGATACAATACTGCTTCTTCCAATATATCGGCAGGGGTCTGTAATCCGCTCATCATGAAATGGGAAAAGCAAAAGCCAAAGACACCAAGGACAACGCTTAAGATCAAAAAGCTGATCAGGGACGTTGACACAATGGTTTTCATTTTACCATAATTTCTTGCACCAAAATAGCGGCTTACAAGCACACCTGCGCCCACACCGGCACCAAGCGCCACACAAATAAAAACATTGGTCAGTGCAGCACAAGCACCAACAGCCGCAAGTGCCGAGGAGCCAACAAATTGACCAACTATGATGGAATCGGCCATATTGTATACTTGTTGAAAAAAGCTGCCAAGGATCATCGGCATCGCAAAAACAGTCAGCGCTTTAAGGGGTGGATCTGTGATCAAATATTCATCTTTCGACATGATTACATTCCTTCAAAAAATCGTTTATCGCAAATTTTATCGCAAGTCAAGAAATGAGCGCACCATTCAAACGGCATCTTTGCGGTATGCAGTTTACGGGTGCTGCTGGTGCATAAAAAACGCAAACGGCTATAAAAAGTTGAATTGCTATCGTTTGTTACAGCGTTTTTTCTGCGGCATCCACCACATGGCCGACCAGCACGGAGGTGGTCACGGTGCCCACGCCGCCGGGTACCGGGGTAATGGCCTCGACGAGGGGTTCTGCCTCGTCAAAGCGGACGTCGCCGCAGAGCTTGCCCTCTGCGTTGACATGGATGCCCACATCGACCACGACCTGGCCTTCGCGCAGGCAGTCGCTGCCGATGAAGCCCTGCCGCCCCATGGCAACGACCACGACGTCGGCCTCTTTGCAGAGGGCGGGCAGGTCCTGGGTGCGGGAATTGCAGAGCGTCACCGTGGCGTTTTCGCGGTCCAGCATCATGGCGGCGGGCTTGCCGACCACAAGGCTGCGGCCTACGACCACGGCCCGCCGACCGGAGAGCGGCACCTGATAATACTTCAGGATCTCCAGACAGGCCTGTGCGGTGCAGGGCGGGTAACCGATGGCGGTGTTGGTGAACACACCGGCCAGCGAACCGTCCGTGATGCCGTCGATGTCCTTTTCCGGGGCCAGCGCTGCGCGGACGGCGCGGTCATCGAACTGCCTGGGCAGAGGGCGGAAGAGCAGACAGCCGTGGATCGACGGGTCTGCGTTGATCTTCCGGATGACCGCCAGAAGCGCGTCCTGTGCAGCATCTTCGGGCAGAAGGAACTGCTTTACGGCGACGCCCACCTTGCCGCAGCGGGTCAGGACGCCTTTTTCGTAGGAAAGGTCGTCCGGGCGGGCACCCACGCGCACCACGGCCAGCGTGGGCACGATGCCCTTTTCCTGCATTGCAGCACAGCGGGCGGCGTTTGCTTCGTTCATGGCGGCCACAACGGGCGCGCCCTTCAAAATCGTTGCCATCAGAATTACCCCCTCAATGAATGTATGAGTTTCTCGTGGATCTGGTCGGCCTGCGGCACAAACTCCGCCAGCATGGCATCGGCCTGTGCATTCAGGGCGGCGGCGTGGGCTTTGTCAGCCATTAGCCGGGTATTGATGGAGACATTGAGCCCGGCGGCCTGCAGGGCGGCTTTGCAGAACAGTGCAGCGCACCCGGCATCCGATACGGCCATCACACTGCCCTTTTCGGCGTATTCCGCCGCCAGCGCAATGCCCTCACAGCAGGCGGACATGATCTCCAGCGGCACAGCACAGGCCCCTTCCAGCGCGGCCTCAAGAACTGCGGCTTTGTGGGCCTGCTGCTCCGGGGTCTCTTTGGGCAGCTTGTAGGCTGCGGCCAGCGGTGCAAAGGCGTCGGCGTCGGCCTGTACCAGCCCTTCCAGCCGTTTGCGGAGAGCGGCGGCACGGCGGTTCAGGACAAGGACGTCCGCCTCCACGGCGGCATATTTTTTCTTGCCGATGGTCAGGCTGCCGACCATATTGCCAAGGGCGGCACCGGCAGCACCCACCAGAGCTGCGGCCCCGCCGCCGCCCGGTGCCGGGGCGCTGCCGGCAAGGTCTTCTAAAAACGCCTTACAGCTCAAATTCATCAGTTCCACGATAGATCCCCTCCTCTGTTACAAATCCGTCCAGCCGCTGGTCGTGCACGTCCACAGCGGCCTGCTCCACCCGCTGCACCTCAAAGGCAGCGCCAAGCAGTACGGCGTTCCGGCAGCGGGGCAGGTAGCGGTCATAGTAGCCTTTTCCCATCCCGACGCGGCGGCAGGCGGCATCAAAGGCCGTGCAGGGCACCAGCACCAGGTCGAGCGCTTCGGGCGGGAGCAGCTGCGCCCGCTCCGGGATGGGGGTCCGGATTCCGTATGCACCCACCTCCCAGCTGTCCGGGCCGGGCACAGCGGCCGTCAGGGTGAAGCCCGCGCCGCAGATGGGATAGGCGACGGTCTTGCCTTGCTGCACGGCCTCCGCCAGCAGAGCGGACAGGTCTGCCTCCCCGCCGAAGGCGGCATAGGCAAGGAGCGTCCGGGCGTTCTGAAAGCAGTGCAGTGCTGCGATGCGGCGGCACAGCGCGGCGTCTGCGGCAGAACGTTCGGCGGCGGAAAGCGCCCGCCGTGCGGCAATGCCCGCTTTGCGCTGGGCTGCTTTTTGCAGGGAATGATCCATCTGCGGTTTCCTCCCTTGTTCCCTCCGGAGTTTGTGCAGGCTGATTCTGAAAAGCTGCACAAACGCGGGAACGGATTTTTATACAGATATAATAAACGCTGGCCGCAAAAAAAGCAAGGGCTTAGGCGAAAATATGGTTGCGCATCGGGGCTGATTTTGTTATCATAAAGAGGAGGGGAGCAAGGCTCACTTCGGAGCCGCTCTGCCCGGAACGATCTGTCAGAGAGGGGTAGTAAAAATGTACGATGAAATGATGGACACCATCGGTCTGGTGGGCAAGGCTGACCCGGAGCTGGCTGCGGCGATGGACCGCGAGCTGACCCGCCAGCGGGAGAACATCGAGCTGATCGCCAGCGAGAACATCGTTTCGCCTGCCGTGATGGCTGCGATGGGCACGGTGCTGACCAACAAGTATGCCGAGGGTCTGCCGGGCAAGCGCTATTACGGCGGCTGTGCCTATGTGGATGAGGTGGAGAACATCGCCATCCAGCGCGCCTGCAAGCTGTTCGGGGCCAAGTATGCCAACGTGCAGCCGCACTCCGGTGCACAGGCCAACCTGGCCGTCTACTTTGCACTGCTGGACGTCGGCGATACCGTCATGGGCATGGACCTGTCGCAGGGCGGCCACCTGACCCACGGCTCGCCGGTGAACATGTCCGGCAAGAACTACCACTTTGTTTCCTACGGCGTCAACGAGGACGGCGTCATCGACTATGCGGCGCTGGAAAAGCAGGTCAAAACGGTGCGCCCGAAGCTCGTCGTGGCGGGCGCGTCGGCTTACCCCCGCGCCATCGACTTTGCAAAGCTGGCCGAGATCGCCCACGGCTATGGCGCTTACCTGATGGTCGATATGGCCCACATCGCCGGTCTGGTGGCGGGCGGCTATCACCAGAGCCCAGTGCCCTATGCAGACGTTGTGACCACCACGACCCACAAGACCCTGCGCGGCCCGCGCGGCGGCCTGATCCTGACCAACAACGCGGTGCTGGCCAAGCGGATCAATTCCGCCGTCTTCCCCGGCACCCAGGGCGGCCCGCTGGAGCATGTCATCGCGGCAAAGGCCGTCTGCTTCGGGGAGGCACTGAAGCCGGAATTCAAGGAATATGCGCGCAAGATCGTGGAGAATGCACAGGCCATGGCGGCTGAGCTGCAGGCCCGCGGCGTGAAGCTGGTGTCCGGCGGCACCGACAACCACCTGATGCTCCTCGACCTGCGGGAGGAGGAGTGCACCGGCAAGGAGCTGGAAGCCCGCCTCGACAGTGTGCACATCACGGCCAACAAGAACACCGTGCCCGGCGAGACCCGCAGCCCCTTCGTGACCTCCGGCGTCCGTCTGGGCACCCCTGCCGTCACGACGCGCGGCATGGGTCCGGCAGAGATGAAGATCATCGCCGACTGCATTGCCGACTGCATCTGGCACTATGACGAGAAGCGGGACGACATCTCTGCCCGCGTTCTGGCGCTCACCAAGGCGTTCCCCCTGTACGAATAAGAACGGTCAAATTTCCGGCACCTGCTGCACATCCTGCGGCGGGTGCTTTTTTACGCTTGACAAAAGGCGCGCAGGCGTGTCATGCAGATACGCGTGGTTGGATATTGCAAACCAAAAAGAATGCTGTGGCAGGAGGGGGGAAGAATGAACCGTGGGCGGCTTGTATCTTTTGCGGAAATCGGCTATAATGGGGCGGCAAAAGGATGAAAAAGGAGATAACACCATGTGGATCTATCTGCTGCGCCATGGCAGAACTGAATACAACGCCCAGAAACGGTATCAGGGCCAGCGGGACATCCCGCTTTCGCCCGAAAGCGCGGCCCAGCTGCGGCGGGCGGACTTTTCCCCGGAGGTCGTCTACGTGACGCCGCTGCAGCGCACGTCGCAGACGGCAAAGATCCTCTTTCCGGACGCAAAACTGGTGCCGGTGGAGGGGCTGAAGGAGATGAACTTCGGCCGGTTCGAGGGGCAGAAGTTCGTCCGTGTGGAGCAGGACCCGGAGTATCTGGAGTGGGTCCGGCAGAACGAAGCCAGCGCTCACCCGGACGGGGAGCGGAAGAGCGATTTCTGTGACCGCGTCTGCGCGGCGTTTGCCACACTGGTGGACAAGGCACTTGCCAACGGCGAGGAGCGGCTGGTCATCGTGGCGCACGGCGGCACCCAGATGGCCGCAATGGAGCGGTTCGCGGTGCCGCACAAGACCTTCCACGCATGGTGCGGCCCCAACGCAGGCGGCTATGTGCTGGACGCCTGCGACTGGAAGACGGAACACATCCTGCACGTGGTGAAAACCGTCCAGTACACGGAGGAAACCGCATGATGGAGCGCGGATTGCTGCATCTCTATTGGGGCGATGGAAAGGGCAAGACCACAGCCGCCATGGGCCTTGCGCTGCGCGCGTTGGGCAGCGGAAAGCGTGTGGTCATCGTGCAGTTCCTGAAGGGCGGCAAAAGCGGCGAGATCCCGCTGCTGGAGCAGCTGGGGGCCAAAGTCTACCGCGGCAAGGCCGGGCAGAAGTTCGTCTTCCAGATGAACGACGCCGAAAAGGCGGCTACGCGGGCGCTGCAAAATAAGAACCTCCGGGCTGCCATGGCCGAGTCGGCCGATCTGCTTCTTCTGGACGAGGCCGGTTCCGCATGGGAACTGGATATGGTGGACAAAGAGCTGCTGCAATCGGCCGTTCTGCACCGGCCGGATGGGCAGGAATGCGTTCTGACGGCACACGCTGCGCCGCAGTGGATGCTGGATGCGGCGGATTACAGCACCGAGATGAAGTGCTGCCGCCACCCCTACCAGAAAGGCATCGCCGCCCGGCAGGGGATCGAATATTGAACAAGTGCCCCGCTCTCTGGAAAATCAGAGGGCGGGGCACTATTGTCATACGGTGGCCAGCACCGCCAGGATGCTCTGCCAGTGGGGGTTCTGCGCGGCAGGGGCGGCGCGGCGCTGGGCCGGGCGCTGGGCCGGAGAACGGACAGCGTCCGCCGGGCGGGTGAAGGGCGAGCAAAGCTCCGCCTGCCACTGCGCGGCCAGCTCCATGGCCTGCGGGCAGTTTTGCAGGGTGCGGCGCTCGCTCCCGGCCAGAAAATCGCCCAGCCAGCAGAGCAGCGCGGCGAGCGGCAGACAGTCAGCAGCCTGTGTGCTCCAATAGCACCAGTGCCCGCCGCGGCCCACAAAGCTGTCCACGGTGATGAGCGCCCCTTCGCGGGCCGACTGCGGCAGGGGAGGGCAGGAGGTGTCCGAAAGACGCCGGAGCTGGTTCACGAGAAATTCCGTGCGAGCCGGGTCAAAGGCATCGTCCCGGATGCAGGCGGAAAAGTCCGCTGCGTCCAGCAGGGCGTCCGCTTTGGTGGGGAAACGGCCGGTCATTTCGCCGGATGCGTTGTGGCACAACTGCCAGCCCTTGCGGAACAACTGGAAGTTGAGGTTGCGGCGGCCCATAGTGGAATAGAAGACCCGTGCGCGGCCGGATGCGTTCCGGCGCAGCTCGATGTAGGCGTCTGCACCGCCAAGGTCCTGCACCTTTACGCTCAAAATCAACGAGAAATCGCGCTTCTGTGCGGACATGACCTGGTGCATCTGCTCAAAGTAACGATTGGCATCCATAGCGGGTCTCCTTCCTCGTACAACCATTGATTCGTTCTTTTCTGGCTGTATTATAGCATAAGTTGTCACAAATTACAACTAAAAGTTTGAAGATTGCAAAAATACTTTTGCACATTGGGGGAAAGGGTAAACACTATGGTTGTAACCAAAAGACCGGGGCCGCAAAATGCAGTCCCGGTCTTTTGGTGCGAGGAGTCAATCGCCCAGCTCGCGGATCTCGTTCTGGATGAGCTGCCCGGCCGCGCGGGCCAGCTGATCCATGCCGCGGATGCGGGCCAGATCTTTGCCGTAGATGCGCTCGGCATCGGGGATGGAGCGGTCTTCGCCCATGAAGACGGCGGAGACCCGCAGCCCCTTGCGGCGGAGAGTGCGCACCTCGGCAGCGGCATCGTCCACACCGAAAGCCCCGCCGTAGTCGTGCCCCAGCGGGTTTTCCGAAGAGGGCGGCACACGGCGGCTGTCGTTGGGGGAGGCGTCCGTCAGCAGGATGAGCAGATGACGCGGCGCGGGGCCGGGCGCAAAGTCCAACAGGTCGCCCGCTGCCCGCAGGGCCAGGCCGTCGCGGTTCCAGCCGGAGGCGAAATACTGGTGGATGTTCTGCAGATTCTTGTCCGAAAAGCCTTTGAGCACCCGCAGGACCGTGTAGCCCCGCAGGCTGGAAAAGCAGCTGACCCGCACAGGGATGCCGCAGGCAGTCAGGCTCTCGGCAAGGATGACGCCCTGCGCCGCGATGACCTCCTGACAGTGCAGGCGGGAGGCCGACGCATCCAGCAGCAGGTCTACGGTGAAGGCGGGCTGGTTCTCCTCCTCAGCGCAGCGGAAGACGCGGGCGTCGTCCAGCACAGGGGCCCGCCAGACCCGCACGGGGTCCAGACTGCCGCTGCGGGCCACCCGCGCATGGGGCTGCTGATGCACGAGGATGCAGTTGCGGATCTGCTCGGTCAGCCGCAGCACGACGCTGCGGTGCAGCTCCCGGTTCTTGGCGTAGTAGGCGCGGTTCCGGTCGGCCTGCAGCTGCGCCTGTTCGGCCAGATGCTTTGCCTCCGGGGTGGGGGCCTGTTCGGGGCTGGGGACACCGGCTGCGAACCAGAGATGGCACCCCAGATGATCGCCGGTGCAAAGCTCCTGCTCGGCCTTGCGCAGCCGTTCCGGCGGGTAGAGGGAGCGCCCGAAACAGCTCTCGATGTAGGCGCGGTCTTCGGCGGCGTTCTGCCGGAGGGTGATGCGGGCCAGCCGCTTGTCCACCGTCAGCCCGCCGCTGCCTGCAGCATCCACTGCGCTGGAGTGCTCGACCATGACGCGGTCCGTCTTGATCATCTGGGTGGGGAGCGTTTTGGTGGCAAGCGAAGCCAGAAGCCCTTCGAGATGCAGGTGGAGCGCGGCCTTTTTGTGCACGGTGCCGTCAAACAGCTTCGCGCGGGCAAAGAGGGCCAGCAGGGCCGGTTTCAGCGCAGCCGGTTCCGGCGGCGTCTGCGGGGCCAGCGCGGCGGCAAGGTCGGCTTCGTAAGGGGTCATCACCGGCGGGCGGCGGCCCTGCACGGTGCGCCAGCGGTCTGCCTGCATGGTGTAGACGAGCTGGTTTTTGGCCATCCACTCCTGCCGGGAGAGCTTGTACTGGATGCCGAAAAAGTAGTCCGCATGGGCGCGGCGCAACTCGGCCAGCACCGGGCGGCGGGGCAGCTCCAGCGCATAGGCTGCGCTTTCGAGGTAGAGCCAGGTCAGGTCGTCGAGTTCGGCCTCCCGGATGTCGCCATCCCAAAGCCCGAACAGGCTCCGGATGAGATCGTCGCCGTAATATTTGTGCACCAGGCCCACGATGCAGTTCATGTAAAAATCGATCGTGCCGTCGGTGTTGTGTGCAAGGAACAGCGGCTCAAACCCATAGGCACCGGCTGCCGCCCAGACCTGATTGGCTGCGCGCCGCTGTTCGGCGGTGTAGCTCTGCGCTTCCATCAGCGGAACAGCTTTGCGGCAGTGAGCTGCGCCGGGATGCGGGCGGCGATGACGTCCCGGATCAGCCCCTGCTCGTAGGAATCAAAGGCTTTGTTGGTGATGCCCATATCCAGCGCGGCCCCGGCCGGGACGCCCCGGCGGATCAGCCGCAGCGCATCCAGCATCCCGCGCAGATCGAGCGCCTTGGTGGAGATCTCCGCGCTGTCGCACTTTTTTTGCAGGTCGAGGAAGAGCAGGGCGAACTGGTGGATATAGTTTGCGTGCAGGTCGGGGAACTGGGCACGGAGCAGCTTTTCGAGGTTGTCCTGTGTGATGGTGGGCATCTGGATGACCACAAAGCGGGACGTCAGCGCCTCGTTCAGCTCACGGGTGCCCGCATAGCCGTAGTTCATGGTGGCGATGAAGCGGGTCTCCTCGGCCAGCGGGATGCGCTCGTAGCCCGGCACGTCGATGGCACGGCGGAAGTCCAGCACCGCGTGCAGGACGGCCAGCGCCTCGTTTTTCGCCATGTTGATCTCGTCAAGAACGCCGAAGCCGCCGCTCTGGGCGCAGCGGTAGACCGGGCCGGGGCGGAACCTGACCTGTCCGCCCTCGAAGGTGTCCATGCCGATGAGGGACGCCGCGTCCATATTGACGTGGAACGAGATGTCCCACGCGGGGCGTCCGAAGGCTGCGGCGAGGTTTTCGGCCAGCACGTTCTTGCCGGTGGCCTTGCCGCCCGCCAGCAGCAGATTTTCGCCGCAGAGCAGGGCGGCCAGCGCCTGCTCCCACACCTCTCTGCCGTAGTAGACGAAGGCAGGGGAGGGGATGCGGGGGCGCAGGGCCTCAGAAAGCTCGTGAGAGGCGCGGTATTCTTCCACAGCGCGCAGCAGGTCGGGGGAGACCCCTTCCTGCCGCAGCGTATCCATCAGAGCAGATGTTTCAGACATCCATGACATCTCCTTGCAGTTGGCAGTGCCAAACCAAAATTTCACCCTTATCATAGCACAACCCACGCGGTTTGTGTAGGGCTTTGACGGGCAAAAAAGCGGCAAAGAAGCAGAGAAAATAAAGGTGAAGCGATTTTAACAAACTTTCAGCCGGGACGTGCAGATTTCACGTTCAAAGTAAATTGACAGGCCGCTTAAAATACGATAAAATATTTTTCGTTGTGTTAAAGTGAAAAAGAAAGGCGTAAAAGTATGCTCGAAACCATCACAGCCGTCAATCAGGCGGTCAACAGCTTTATCTGGGGCATCCCGGCGATGGTCTGCATCATTGGCGTGGGCCTGCTGCTCAGTGTGCGGACAGGCTTTTTGCAGCTCCGGAAATTCCCCTATGCCATCAAAACGACCATTGGTCGCATCTTCCGCAAAAAGGACGCCTCTGACGGCGCGATGACTCCGTTCCAGGCAGTGTGTACGGCGCTGGCCGCTACCGTCGGCACCGGCAACATCGCCGGCGTGGCGGGCGCGATCGCCATCGGCGGGCCGGGTGCGGTGTTCTGGATGTGGTGCTCGGCTCTGCTGGGCATGTGTACCAAGTTCTCCGAAGTGACGCTGGCTGTGCATTTCCGCGAGCGGAACAAAAACGGCGAGCTGGTGGGCGGCCCCATGTACTATATTAAAAACGGCCTCGGCAGCCGGTGGCAGTTCCTCGCGGTGCTGTACTCGCTGTTTGGCGTGCTGACGGTCTTCGGCACCGGCAACGCCACCCAGGTCAACACCATCGTCACAGCCATCGACTCGGCCCTGCTTGCCTACGGCAGCAGCCTGAACGGCATTCTGCCCACGGTCAACCTCGTCGTGGGCGTGGTGGTGGCTATGATGGTGGCTATGGTGTTGCTGGGCGGCGTCAAGCGCATTGGCAGCGTGACCGAGAAGCTGGTGCCGTTCATGGCGCTGTTCTACGTCGTGCTGGCGCTGGGTGTCGTGGTCATCAACTACCGGCGCTTCCCGGCGGTGCTGGCCTCCATCGTCGGCGGTGCATTTGACCCGCAGGCCTTCACCGGCG
>OGHJ01003404.1_pt1 | contig 11616 bp, 9 predicted proteins | sample 1571351 | NCBI WGS metagenome assembly OGHJ01 (sample SAMEA2582037, study PRJEB24529) | metagenome | biome: Human gut stool | place: China | collected 2011 | reverse complement strand
CGGCCCTTCGCTTATTGAAAAAATCCCCAAGTCCAATCAAGGTCAAAAGGAGAAAAAGGGCTCCTAAGAAAGAAAAATCCTTCCTAAAAGAGCTGTCTTCGTCGCTGATTTGGGGGAGAAAATCGATCTTGTTTTTTGTGGTCTTTGGCTCCATGTGTTTCGCGGCCATGGTTCAATTGTCCTTTGGCCTAAGGGACTACACAGATGACATCATCCAAACGATGATGATTATGATTGGTTTGATCCTTTCTTTCTCGATCCTCTTTTTGTCATTGGGGATTGTCGTTTCAGAAAGTCGTGAAACCTTAGCCTTGATGAAGGCTTTTGGCTACACCAATCGTGAATGCCAAAGTCATATTCTCGCTCCCTATCGTTTCTGGGCTTATCTAGGATTTGTCCTTGGGACGGCTTATCAATATGGCATCATGGAAATCTTGATTGGTGTGATCAAAGATACGGTTCCTGAAAAGATTGAGCATCACTTTGATGGGAATGTGTGCTTTTGGACCTTGCTCGGTTTTGCTGTGGTTTATGAAAGCCTCTTTTATCTATCCAACAAAAAACTCCAAAAACAAACCATCAAAGAAGTACTCTTAGCTGAATGATTTAGTTACAATCAATCACAAAGAGTCTATTATTCTAAGGAGCAAAATATTATGGAAAATTGACCTCTTTAAGAGGTCTTTTTTTTTCTTATGAAAACGCTACATAAGAGACTAAATTCACTATCACAAGATTGTGACCAATCACAATCTTGTGATAGTTTACATCTTATTAACATTGCCCCAAAATTCTTGAATTCTCTATTGTAAAAGCGTAAGATAGACACTGTTTTAATTTTAAAGGATTGAAACACGTCTTGAGGCCTTTCTCATAAGTCTAAAGGACGGAGTGAATTTTTTTATGAAAGAGGAGAATCAACATGTCTAATAAACAAATGAAAACCCTTGGTTGGGTAGCAACCTTTATGTCAGTAATGATGTACGTATCTTACGTACCACAAATCATGGACAATCTGTCTGGTCATAAAGGAAACTTTATCCAACCTTTGGTAGCTGCAATCAACTGTAGCCTTTGGGTTTACTATGGTCTCTTTAAAAAAGAACGTGATCTTCCCCTTGCTGCTGCAAATGCGCCAGGTATCATCTTTGGATTGATTACAGCATTGACAGCTTTGTTCTAAAATAAAGCGAAATTTCTTTCTATACTATTTTTCTTAACGCAGAAAACGAGAGCAGAACTTGCGACAGTCAGTGATTGTCGTTCTAGTTTCACTCTCGTTTTTTATTTTTAGTTATTAAGAAGAACTTTGATAGCATCTTCCATTTTTAGTGGATCAGTTTTGGAAGAAAAGCGTTCTACGACTTTACCTTCACGGTTAATCAGAAACTTAGCAAAGTTCCATTCAATTCTAGCCCCAAGGGGTCCGGATTTTTCTTTTTTAAGCCAATCAAAAAGTGGCTCTGCTTCCTTACCATTGACCTTGATTTTGGCAAACCGAGGGAAGGTCGTATGGTAATTGAGGGTGCAAAAGCTATTGATTTCTTCAGCACTACCAGGTGCCTGTCCCATAAACTGATTACAAGGAAAATCAAGAATCTCGAATCCTTGGTCTTTGTATTTGTCATAAAGTTCCTGCAAGCCCTGATATTGTGGCGTCAAACCACATCCTGTTGCTGTATTGACGATTAAGACGACCTTGCCCTTATAGTCCTGGAGAGACACGGGTCGGTCAGCTTGATCTGAAACTGTAAAATCGTATAAGGATGTCATAGAAAATCTCCTTTTATTGTTTGAGACTATTATAACAAAGTTAGTCAGAGAAGTGATTCTCCAGGAAGACTAGAGACTAAATGATGTTTGTGATAGTAATTCTCTATCTTGGTGTTAAGAATTACTTATAGCTGATGGTAATAATACTATGTAGGTATATATGCTTAAAAGAAGTAACAATAGGATTTAACGTAATTTAGATTACTATATCATAAATTTTATTTATGACTAGGGATAACATTTCTTTATTTTTCGGATGTGATAATCTCTGATAAGATAATGTCATTCAGTTTTGAAGCAACCAATGATAATAAGAGATTATAGTATTTTAGGTGAATTCATTGAGTTGTTGATTTTAGGATAAAAGAAAAGGAGTTTCTTATGTCAGAAAAAAGAGAGTTAGTTTTGAAAGCATTTCGTGGAGAAAGTGTTGATCGTGTCCCAGTAGGATTTTGGCATCATTTTACGACTGAAGACGAGTGGTTACATGGTTTTGAAAATCCAGGAATTATTGATAAGAATAAAGCTGGTCATAAAAAATTTATTGAAGAAGTCAAACCCGATTTTGTTAAATTGATGAGTGATGGTTTCTTCGCATACCCACAACCTGCTTTTAAAGATTTTAAGTCAATCAGTGATTTGCAAACGATTGAACCTTTAGGTGCAAATCATCCTTGGATTTCTGCACAAGTTGAACTTGTAAAAAGTCTGATTGCTGATTTTCCTGAAGATATTGTTGCAATTTACAATATCTTCGCTCCGGTTACTTATTTAAAATGGTTAGTTGGAAAAGTTTCAGGTGGCGATGATCTTATCGCAGATTACATTGTGGAAAACCGAAAAGCTTTGAAGCATGTTTTAGATGTTATTGGCGAAGACATTGCGAGTCTTAGTCAGAGGGTGATTGAAGAAGCAGGTGCTGATGGTATTTACCTAAGTGTTCAAAGCATTCAAGATGAGCGAGTTAGCGCTGAAATTTATAAAGAAATCATTGCTCCAAGTGAATTAAAGGTTTTAGAAGCAGCTAATGAAGCTAAAGGACATAATATTCTACATATTTGTGGTTATGAAGGGGCCCGTAACAACATTGAACTTTTTAAAGATTATCCTGCTCAGGTAGTTAATTGGGCGGTCGGTCCTGAAGGAATTAGTTTGGCAAAAGGTCTTAACATTTTTAGAGGTCGCACAGTTCTTGGAGGATTTGAAAATGGAAAAGACGGTCTTCTATATACTGGAACTAAAAAAGCTATTCAAGAAAAGGTTAGGGAGATTATTGCTGATACTGGAACCCATGGGTTAATCATTGGTGCTGATTGCACGATTCCAAGTGATATTAACAATGAGCGTATTGAATGGGTACGTGAAGCAGCAATTTTGTAAGAAAAAGGAGAGATTAATATGAGTAAAAAGACATGGATTATTGGTGGAGCTGTTGTTGTAGCACTTATTGGGGTTACAGTTATTGGACGTAGCTTAACAGGAGATAAAAAAGCAAAATCAGATTCTGGAAAGGTAACAACATTAAAAGTTGCCCATACTCAAAACTATGTTCCTTATGATTTTGTTGATAAGGATGGTAATTCTGATGGCTATGAGGTAGCTGTATTAAAGGAAATTGATAAAAAGCTTCCACAGTACAAATTTGAATATACTGGAACAAGTGATGATGATCTTTTGATTGGTTTAGAGTCAGGTAAATATGACATTGGTACTAAGGGTGCGTGGTACACAGATGAACGTGCTAAAAAATTTATTATTCCTAAAGATCCAATTGGAGCAAGTATTATTGGATTTACCATTCGTAAGGATGATAAAGATAAATATAAAAATATCTCTGATTTTGCAAAACAAAATGGTCGCTTGGTACCAATCTCACCACAAAATGCTCAGTGGAATGTTATCAAAGACTACAACGATGAGCATAAAGATCAACCAATAGAGTTAACATCTGCGGAATCTTTCCAAGTTTCAGATGCCTATGCATGGGTTTTGGAAAATCGTTATGATGCTTACTTTGATATTAAATTATCTTTTGAAAAGGCTGTAACTGATAAAGATGGTGCGTATCATCAATATGCAGATAAATTGACTTGGTTCCCTTATAAAGGAATTCCAACCTATCCACTCTTCCATCGAAATAGTAAGAACGAAGAGTTTTCAAAAGAATATACTAAGGCTATCAAGGAACTAAAAGAAGACGGTACACTTGAAAAGTTATCTAAAAAATACTTTGGTGAGGATGTCTTCTCATACGTAGACAAATAAGTAAATTGTAACGTCGTAAAAGTATGATGTTTTGATAAGCTTCTGAAGTGAGTTTAGTTAGGAGAAAATATGGTCAATTATGACATTTCAAAAGTTTTTGGAGCATTACCTGAAGTCATAAAGGGCTTACCAATGACATTATTGGTTATCATATTAACGACTTTACTTGGGTCGTTATTAGGAGGATTAATTGCTTGGGCAAGCCTTTCCAAGGATAAAGCTTTGGAGAATTTAGCTAAGGGATATGTTTTTATCTTACGCTGTACCCCACCTATTGTGCTATTATTCTTGGTATTTTACGGAGTTCCAGAATTTCTTAATTGGTGGTTGGGATTAGATATTAATAATTGGTCCAAATTGATATTCGTTCTTGTGACCATGGTTCTCCTATTCTCAGCAATGATATCAGAAGTGTTTAAAGCCGCTTATCAAGCAATCCCTAAAGGACAATTAGAGGCTGGGCTTAGTATTGGGCTTACTTCTGAGCAAACCTTTGTAAGAATTATTGCCCCTCAAGCATTTAAGGTTGCTTTACCAAATATTACAACAGCTATACTTAATCTTATGCGCGATGCAGCTTTGGCTTATACAATTGGTTTTATTGATGTAATGGGGAAAGGGAACCTTTTGATTAGTCGCCATTTAGGAAATTATTCTTTGGAGATTTATACAGCTGTTGCCCTTGTTTATTGGGGAATAGCGTTAATTCTATCGTTGATTTCTAGGATAACAGAACAACAATTGAGTGTAAAAGAGAGGTAAAAAATGAATATTACTTTTATAATAGATACCTTTATCAAGGCTTTATATGGTGTTCCGGTAACTCTGGGAATCATGGTTGTGGCAATTTTATTGAGTTTTCTACCTGCTTTATTTCTCGCTTTAGGGCAGATTTATAAGTTGAGAGGTGTCAAGACTTTTTCAATTGTTTATCTTGCATTTATTCGTGCAACACCTCCAATTCTCTTAATTTTATTTTTTTATAGTTTGTTCCCTAGTTTGTTAAATCAATTTTTTAAAGGAATTGGGAGTCACATAGATGTCTTCAAAGTTAATCCGCTTTACTATGCTTTTATTATCTATAGCTTGATGACGACAGGAAGTTTATCGGAAATCATTCGATCAGCATTACAAACTGTTGATAAAGGTCAACTAGAAGCTGCACAAGCCATAGGTTTAACAACAAGACAAGCTTATCTGAGAATCGTTTTTCCTCAGGCACTTAAGTCTGCTCTTCCCAATTTGTGTAACTTAGTTATCAATATTGTGAAAGGAACGTCACTTGTCTTTGTTATGACGATAAAAGATATTACCGCAATTGCACGAGTTGAAGCAGCATATGGATATCAATATTTTGAATCTTATTTTGTCATCTTCATTTTATATTTAATCATTTGTGGTATCATTCAAGTTCTCTTTAACCTTGGAGAAAGAAAATTGCAATTTACATAGAGGGAGTCACTATGCTAGAAGCTAAACATATATCAAAAACATTTGGAGATCGTCAGGTTCTTGTTGATGTTAATCTACAAGTGAAACAGGGAGATGTGGTTGTCATCTTGGGACCATCAGGTTCAGGAAAAACAACTTTCTTACGTTGCCTTAATCACTTGGAGAAAGCAGATGGAGGTCAATTAACAATTTCGGGTAAGGACTACCCTTTGGATAAGTTATCAAAGAAAGATATTTTAGATATCCGAAAGAAGACAGCTTTTGTATTCCAACACTACAATTTATTTGCAAACAAGACTGCTATCGAGAATATCTTGGAAGGTTTAGTGATTGCTAGGAAAGTTCCTAAAAGTGAAGCGCAACAGATTGCTGAAGAAGCACTTAAAAAAGTTGGTCTTCTGGATTTTAAAGATTACTACCCATCACAACTTTCAGGTGGACAACAACAACGTATTGGTTTAGCCAGGGCTATAGCAGTTAAGCCGGAGGTTATCTTGTTAGATGAACCAACATCGGCCCTTGATCCAGAACTAGTTGGGGATGTTCTGGATGTCATGAAACAACTTGCTCATGAAGGAACAACAATGGTGGTTGTTACTCATGAAATGGGGTTTGCACGAGATGTAGCTAATCATGTCGTTTTCATGGATGGTGGTCATGTCATCGAAGAGGGGAGTCCAAAAGACATTTTTTACAGACCAAAAGAAAAACGCACACAACAATTTTTGGCACGTATTCTTTCTGATGCTAGTTATGATTTGGAATATATGATTTAAAAAATCTACTGAATTAAATAGGAATGAAAAAAACAAAGACGAGTTTAGTTAGTCTTTGTTTTTTTATTGCTTATAGGTAGTCTACTGCAAGAATAGGAGTGTTCTTTTTAGCCGGTACACGAGTTTTAACACCATTATTCCCTTTAGGGAGACGTAATTTTGTAGTTCCTTGGTTTGAAGAATTTGTTTGGTGTTTGTAGTTAACAGGGATACGCGTTTTCACACCGTTATTCCCTTTAGGAAGACGAAGTTTTTTAGCACTTGTTGGTGTAACTGGTGTTACAGGTTTTTCAGCTGTTCCTTCACTTACTTCCTTGTAAACATAAGTGATTGTCACAGTATTTGAGATACGAATTTTGTGTGACTTAATTTCTTGGTCATCAATTAATTGTAGCTCATATGTTTTACCATTCGCTTGAATTGTTTTAGGAGCAGTCGGGAAATAGGCATAGTAAGCTAAATCAATATCGCGTCTAACCATGTTGACTTTGATTGGAGCAATTTCCTGTCCTTTATCATCAATAAAACGGGCTTGTTGCGCGACAGTTGGCGCAAGGTAAACATCATCGTAGAAGTAGGTGACATCAATAATAGGACTTGAAGCAATTCCTTTTTTAGGTGCGCCGTAATTACTCTTATTGTTAAGTACCATGTCGTCGTATTTAGCAAAATACCATGTTTTTCCATTTTCATCAGTAACCGTTGCTGGCGCAAAAGCAGCTGTGTCGTATTCAGTGAAAGCATGAGTTTTAATCGTTGCGTAAAGCACATCTTTTTGAGAGCTGAATTGTGAGTAACTTGCTTCAGTTGTTCGACGGATGTGATGGATACGTACTTCTGACACGCGTTCATCAACTGTTGGTGTGTTTACAACTGAATTTGATTCTTCAAGATTTACAGGAGTTGTATTTTCAATTGCTGGTTTAGGTGCAGTTACTTCCTCACTAAGAACAGCAGTGCTCGCTGAGTTAACCTCAGTTGCAGGATTAGCTGTGCTTGCGGATTCGTTAGCCAGATTGACATCAAGGGCTGAAGCAGGGATGTTTTCAACAACTAGGTTTTCAAAAGAAGTGTTATCAAGAGCCTCTGTAGCGGGAAGACTTACTGATACTTCTTGTTCATCTGCAAGCGCAGTAGATGATAGCCCAAGTGCTAAAATTGCAGCACTAAGACCAATAGTGGCATGTAATTTCTTATTCATATTCATTAATCCTCCTTGATATATCATGATTATAACAGAGGTTATTATAAAAGTCAAAAAATTAAAGAACGCAAATGAAAATATTTTGTTTGATACTTAAAATAATTTAAAAACATGATAACAATAGTATATTACGAGTATTAATGTACTATTATATTTAAAAATTAGGTCTACTTATGATTTTGTAGAGATTCATAAAAGTAATATTTTTATTTAATAAAAATATTATAATCAGAAAACATTAATAAATAAGAAAGGATGCTAGAGTCCTCCTAGCCTATAATTTTAGTATCAAAAAAACCGAGACGTATGTCTCGGTTTCATCTCATATCATATTATCTTATCACACCACATGTCCATCTTTATCGAAGGTATAGAGTTTACCGTCGATGAGGACAGAGCGGTTCGTGTATCTTTCCCCTGTTCTAGGATCGAAATAGTAGGTGTAGTTATCAACTGTGACAAAGCGCCCAAGGACTTGTTTGCCATCAGCGTCGAAGTAAAGGACTTTGCCGTCAACTTCTTGGAAGCCGGTAACTTTCTCACCTTTGTCATTGTAGTAATAGTTGTCACCTTTATCGTAGACAATACGATTGCGATAGGCAGGTTCACCCTTGCGGTCAGCAACTACGCCATTGTCATCAGCATTGTAGGCTCTGTCTCCTATGACAAAACGTCCTGTTTCAAGGTTTCCACTAGCTCGGAAGTAGTAGTCTTTGCCGTCGATGGTTTGCCAACCGGTAAGCGCAGCTCCATCGTTGCCATAGTAGCGAGTTGGGTAGTATGGATAGCGTGGGGAACCTTCATAATTGTATGATTTTGAAAAGGCGTTGCGTGTCATGATACCAGTCAATTGGTCAAATTGGTAAGTTTTACCGTTGATTGTAACCTCTGTACCTTTGGCTTGACGGCCATCTTCATAGAAATAGTAACTAACGCCATCAAAGGTCTTCAAGCCAGTGACCTTTTGGCCATTTTCATAGAGATAACTTGTGCCGCTAGGATCTGTCTGCAATTGGTCAAAGTGGATGGCTTTTTCTTTTGTCTCGTCAATACCCTTGGCATCAAAATTAAAGGTTACACCACGATAGGTAAGGGCCTTGTTAGTTGTTGCAATGGCAACGTTTGTGGTCACTTTTTGACCATTTGGTGCTGTGAAGGTCATTGGTGTAGAGTCGAAATGGTAGAGGTGTCCGTTAAGAATGTCCCATTCGTCAAAAGTTGACCATTGTGATTGGCGAACGCTACTATATTTTGATCCAAGAATCTTGCCATCATACTGATAAGGACCTTCTTTGATTTTACCATCAGCATCTGTGATATAGACGCCTTTAAGTTCATAATCATTTTCACCAGTACGCTTGAATTCAGGATAGAGACCGTTTGTCAAGAGTTTTCCATCTGGGCTAAAGAGCTGAGAGTTGACGACTCCTGTGTAGAGACCTCCTTTAAAGGCATCATTATCAGAATAGTCGCTACCATAGTAACGGTTGCCATCAACTTCAAACCAACCTGTCTTGAAGGCACCATCACTTCCTGCGTAGTAGATAGTTTCAGAGAAGTCACCGTAATGGTCAGTGGATGTATCATGATAAAAGGCGTTGCGAAGAACAGCACCAGTTTCGCTGTTAGCGAAATACTGGTTATCACCTAGGGTAAAGAAAGCACCTCGGACTTGTTGGCCCTTATCGTTAAAGTAGTAGAGGTCCTTGTTAATGGTTTGGAAACCAGTGACCTTTTTACCATTAGCATCATAGTAGTACCATTCTTGATCGCTACCTTGAACAAATTGGTTTCGATTTGAGGTTTGAGCAGTTTTAAGAGTCGCCACACCGTTGCTATCAAAGTTATATACCGTACCGTTTAAGGTAAGTGAGCGATTAACCCACTTGTCACCTGTATTTGGATCGAAGTAGTAGGTTTTGCCGTCAATGGTAACCAGTTGTCCCTTGGCTTGGACACCATATTCGTGGAAATAAAGGTTCTGACCGTTAATGGTTTGGAAACCAGACACGGCTTTACCATCAGATCCGAAGTAGTACCAAGAGTTATCTCTATTAACGAATTGGTTAGTTACTGGATTTCCATTATCTTTATCTAGATAGTAGATATCGTTATCGTAGTAAAGGAAGTCCCCTTTGACTTGTTGTCCACTATTATTGAAGTAGTGAAGGTTGCCGTCCACCGTTTGAAAACCGTGAAGCGCTTTACCATCTTTACCAAAGTAATACCAATTCCCTTTATCATCAGAAACATAACGATTGGTTACCATAATACCAGTCTTAGGATCAAAGTAATACTGTTGTCCGTTTAGGTTTTGAACGCTTGTCTTATAGTCGGATTGGCTACGGTCTAGGAATTCGGTTTGGAAACCAAATGGGGCTGAGAAGCCTTTAGTTGCCTTGTAATTGTCGAAGTAGTACCAGTTACCCGATTTATCTGAGACAAAGAGAGAATCAGGTTGATTACCAGTAGCATCAAAGTAGTAAAGATTACCATTCTCGGTAACAAAGTCATCTTTTACCATCTTGCCATCTTTATCGAAGTAGTAGTAACCAAAGTATTTATGGTTTGCATAATCAAGATATTGGCGACCTGTCACACGACGACCATTGTCTTTATCGAAATAGTAGCTATCACCATTAATAGTAACGATTTCGTTTTTAGCTTGTCGACCATCTTCGTGGAAGTAGAGGTTAAAGCCATCAATGGTCTGAGCACCAGTGACGGGTTTGCCATCTTTGCCGAGGTAATACCAGTTGTGGTTATTATCTTCGATAAACTGGTTGCGTTTGTTCGTTTCAGGGAGAACTGCTGTCAAACGACCTTGGGCATCAGCATTGTAGGCTTGACCATCGATGTTGATAGAGGTATTGGTTACCTTACGTCCATTGGCTTTGTCATAGTAGAAAGATTGTCCATTTTCAGTGATAATCTCACCTTTGGCTTGCTTTCCATCCTCGTGGAAATAAAGGTCGAAATGGTCAATGTTTTGGGCACCTGTCAGATTTTTCCCGTCTTTAAGGTAGTACCAGTTGCCTTCAGCATCACTCTTGAATTGACCACCAGAAACGATAGCAGTTTCAACAGACTCTGGTGTTTGACTGTTTACGTCAGTGGCTGTGATAGCTGCTTCTGAAGTTGAAGTAGCAGTTCTTGTTTCGCCACTTGCCAAATTGTAAGTGTTACTTGCTTGGTCTTCTTTAAGGACTGGCTGCTTTTCCGTTGTAACAGTAGCAGTTGTATCAGCTGCATTATTGGTTGCGACTTGATCAGCTTTTGTCGTAGCTATAGTTGTTTCTGTGACGACAAGATCAGGATCTTGGCTGACGCTCTCAGGTGTGCTTGCTGAGTTGACTTGATTCGTAGCTTGCTCGTCGGCAGAGACACCAACACCAATCAATGAGGCACCAAGTGCCAAACCAGACACTGCGATAGTGACCCATTGTTTCTTCACTTTATGAAGTTTAAAATGAACTTTATTTTCCATAAAAGTTCCCCTTTTCCGTTTAATGCCACCATTCTAACATCTTTCATTAGAAGAATCAAACGCATTCATAAGATTTTCATGTTTTTTCTAAAAATTGAAAATTCTTTCTAGGTAAGGATTTGAGAAACAAAAAAGAATGATAAATGACCACTTTAGCAAGCTCCTTTTAATCGAGATGTATGTAAAATTAAAAAGTAAGCACTGGAAGTCCCCATCTTCAACATAGCATTCCCCAATAAAAGTATAAAAATACAGAAAAAGGTCCATTTAGACCAAGAAATATGGTATAATAGTTCGGTATTTCGCAAAAAATGGAGTATAAAAATGAGTATTTTTCGTAAAAAGGATGTCGGTCTCGCTCAGACTGAGATGAAACGGCATCTGACCCTTAGGGATGTGGTCCTGCTGGGAATCGGTGCCATGGTTGGTACAGGAATCTTTACGATTACTGGTACCGCAGCATCGACTCTGGCTGGTCCTGCCCTGATTATTTCAGTCTTGATTTCAGCCGTGTGTGTTGGGATGTCAGCGATTTTCTTTGCTGAGTTTGCCTCACGTTACCCATCAGCCGGTGGTGTCTACGGTTATCTCTATGCTGTCTGGGGGGAGTATCCTGCCTGGATGGGTGGCTGGTTGACCATGATTGTCTTTATGAATGC
>OGHJ01003402.1_pt1 | contig 11630 bp, 8 predicted proteins | sample 1571351 | NCBI WGS metagenome assembly OGHJ01 (sample SAMEA2582037, study PRJEB24529) | metagenome | biome: Human gut stool | place: China | collected 2011 | reverse complement strand
GAGCACCTGACTGTTAATCAGGGTGTCGCCTGTTCGAGTCAGGCAAGAGGCGCCAGCAAAGCGATGGAAGTTTTCCATCGCTTTTTTCTTTTTCTCCGGCTGCTTTTGTTGACAGAAAAAGCGGGGCGGGATATACTGAAAGCAATGAAAAACGTGGAAAGAACTCCTTCCGTCATCGCTGCGCGATGCCGCCTCCCTCTCAGAGGGAGGCTCTGGCGCTGCGGAGAGGTCCTTGGCGCTCCCTTTGGGAGAGCAGTCACCGCAGGTGACTGAGAAGGCAAGGCTCCCTCCCAGAGGGAGCTGGCAAGCCCGTCAGGGCTTGACGGAGGGAGTTCCCATTCAGAAGGAGAAAACCATGAAAAATACGGCTTTCAGCCTGATGACGGCATTGCTGGCAGTGATGAACGAAAGTGAACCGAAAGACCCGTACTATGTGCTGGCGCAGTATTTTTTGTATCACTTCGACCAGCTGCGGGATCTGAACATCTACGACGTGGCGGATGCCTGCTATGTGTCCCGCAGCGGCATCCGGCGGTTCTGCCAGTCCATCGGCTTTGACAACTTTTCCGACCTGAAGGCTGAGGCCGATGAATGGAAGCGCCAGTGCAACTACTTCATCGGCTACAGCGTGCGTCCGGACTACAAGGAATACCTTTCCGGCAGCATCGGGGAGATGATGGAGGAAATCAACCGCATTGCCACTCCCGCTGTACTGGATAAGCTGGCCGAAAGTATTCATGCCAGCCGACATGTGGTGCTCTTCACCTCGGATTTTTCCGGCATGGCGGCTCGCAGCTTCCAGCAGTCCATGGTGGTCATGGGCAAGCTGGTGCAGATCGTGTCCGATGCCCACTATACGCTGGATTATCTGAAAGTGCTGACACCGGAGGACCTGCTCATTACAGTTTCAGCCACCGGCAACTTTGCCACCCTGATGGAGCCAATGGTGCAGAAGGCTGCAGCCTATAAGGTGCTGGTGACGGTCAACCACGCCATAAAAATGTGGAAAAGCTACGATCAGGTGATCTACCTGAGCGAAAAGGACAACAGCGGTGCCCGCACGGTGTACTCCCAGTATGGTATGACCTATTTCTTTGATATCCTGTACAGCTACTATGTGAACAACTACCGGGAGACTGACCTGCTGCAGGGTCCAATTTCTGAACTGCCTTTGTCGGATTCTCAAAAAATGCGGGTGCAAAGATGTGCAGAATGACGGGTGAAACCGTGGAACTGCTCAAAAACAAAAGAATAAATTGTTCAACCATCCAAACGGGGTTCGCATCGCGAACCCCATTTTTTGTCGGAGATGTGTTACGATAGTCCTGCAAAGAATTGAACCCGCGGGGGCTTCTGCGACGGCAGAACAGACTGACAAAGATGGAAAGGATCACACTATGTATTACGGACACAACCCCAAATTCCCGGACAACTTCATGTGGGGCGCTTCCAGCGCTGCCTGGCAGGTGGAAGGCGGAGTCGCCGATGGCGGACGCACGCCGGCCATCATCGACCTGAACTCCAAGACCAAGAAGCCGTTTGCGGATAACACCTATGCGGCGGATCACTATCATCACTACAAGGAAGATGTGGCCCTGATGGCAGAGTGCGGTTTCTCCAGCTATCGTTTCTCGCTCAGCTGGTCCCGCATCATCCCTCATGCAGACGGCAAGGTGAACCCCGAAGGCATCGCGTTCTACAATGATCTGATCAATGAGCTGGTGGCCCACAACATCACCCCCATCGTTACCCTGTATCACTACGACCTGCCGGTCTGGGTGGATGAGCTGGGCGGCTGGAAAAGCCGCGACACCGTGGAAAGATTCGAGCACTACTGCCGCGTCTGCTTTGAGAACTTCGGCGACCGGGTCAAATACTGGCTGTCGCTGAACGAGCAGAATATGCAGATCTGCTATGGCAACTGGCTGGGCGTCAGCAAGGGCTGTGACGACTGGTTCAAGGATCAGTGGAAGATCAACCATATCATGAACCTGTGCCATGCCAAGGCTGTCAACGCCTGCCATGAGATGGTGGCGGGCGGCAAGATCGGCCCTGTGCCCGGCTGCGTGCCCATCTACCCGGAGACCTGCCGCCCCGAGGATCAGATCGCTGCTATGAACGCCGAGGAGTTCACCGAGAAGTTCTGGATCGATACCTATGTTTACGGCGAGTACAGCAACTTTATCAAGCACTACTGGAAAGAGAACGACATCGACATCGGAATGCAGCCCGGCGATGCAGAACTGATGAAGAGCGCCAAAATCGATTTCATCGCCGTCAACTGCTACCGCAGCAACGTTGCAAAGTATGCGCCGCATGACGCAAAACAGCAGGATTATCTGCTGAATAAGAACGGCGTCAAGGGCCAGATGGTGTTCCCCGTGGAGCCGGGCCGCTACGCTCTGACCCGCAATCCCTATGTCGAGTACACCGACTGGGATTGGGAGATCGACCCCTCCTGCCTGCGCTATGAGATGCGTTACCTGTGGGATCACTATCACCTGCCCATGATGATCACCGAGAACGGTTATGGCGCCCATGAGACGAAGGACGCCGACGGCCAGGTGCACGATCAGGGCCGCATCGACTACTTGCGGGAGCACATTTATCAGCTGGGCATGGCCATCGAGGACGGCTGCGAGGTCATCGCATACAACCCCTGGTCCTTCACCGATCTGCTGTCCACCGGCAATGGCATGGCAAAGCGTTACGGTCTGGTGTACATCGACACCACCGATGAGGAGCAGAACGCGGCCAAGAGCGTGGAAGAGCTGTCCATGAAACGTATCCGGAAGGATTCCTTCTACTGGTACTCCAAGCTGATCCGTTCCAACGGTCAGGACTGGGGAAAGGAGATGCTGAAATAATGGCAAAGAAGGATTATAAGGCCATGGCGGCCGGCATCATCAAGCAGGCCGGCGGAGCGGACAACATTGTCAGCGCGACCCATTGCATGACCCGTCTGCGCCTTGTACTGCGGGATCGATCCAAGTTTGACACCGATGCCGTCAAGCAGGTGCCCGGCGTGCTGAACGTCATCATCCAGAACGGCGAATATCAGGTGGTCATCGGCCAGGATGTCCCTGACCTGTATGAAGAGGTCGTCAAGATCGACGGCATCCAGGCCGGCGGCAGCGTGCAGGACGATGAGGCCGCAGCCAAGGATCTGGCACAGGATCACGGCAACATCGGCAACGCGATCCTCTCCTTCATCGGCGGCACGTTCAGCCCGGTGATCCCGGTGCTGGTGGCAGGCGGCCTGACTGGTGCGGTGCTGTCCCTGCTGACCAACGTGTTCGGCGTCTCGACGGAGTCTGGCACCTACACCATCTTCTACGCCATCAACCAGGCGACCTTCTACTTCCTGCCCATCTTCATCGGCTTTGCAGCCGCTGCCCGCCTGAAATCCAATGGTTTCCTGGGCGCATTTCTGGGCGCGATCCTGCTGTACTCCAGCATCAACGGTGCCGAAGGTCTGGACTTCTTCGGCATCCCGGTGCAGGCTATCAGCTATAACAGCACCGTGTTCCCGGTCATTCTGGGCGTGCTGTTCATGAGCGTGGTCTACAAGTTCCTGCAAAAGCATATCCCGGTCTTTCTCAAGACCATCGTCGTCCCGCTGCTGACCATGCTGATCACGGTGCCTGTCACCCTGATCGTTCTCGGCCCCATCGGCAACACCGTGGGCACCTGGCTGGCAAACGGTGTTTACGCTCTGTACCAGGCAGTTCCCGCGCTGGCCGTCATGGTCATCGGCATCACCACCCCGCTGATGGTTTTCTTTGGCATGAACAACGCCACCTACCCTGTGGTCTTTGCCCTGATGGCAGCTGTCAACTCTGACCCGCTGATCTGCACTGGCATGGCTCCCGCAAACGTGGCCGTTGGTGGTGCCTGCTTGGCCGCATCCCTGCTGTCCAAGAATGTGGAAGAAAAGTCCGTCAGCGTCTCCGCCGGTATCACCGCTCTGTGCGGCATCACCGAGCCGGGCGTCTACGGTGTGCTGTTCCCCAAGACCTACCCGCTGATTGGCGCTATGATCGGTGGCGGCATCGGTGGTCTGTTGGCCGGTATCCTGGGCATGACCCAGTACGTTATCTCCACGCCGGGCTTCATCAGCCTGCCTGCCTACATTGACCCCACCGGTTCCAGTTACAACCTTATCGTCTCGGTCATCGTGATGATTGTGGCTGTGGTCCTGGGATTCGTTGCAACCTACGCACTGGGCAAGCGCGCCGAAGCTAAGAAATAAGCCCCTGCAACAGGAAGAAAAGCAAGATCCCATCTGCAAAGGAAGAGCCGCTGCATCACACAAGAGAACGACGCGGCGGTTCTTCTTTTTTCGGCCCGCACAGGGAAGTACTGTGGTGGGCCGGTACCGTAAAGTGTGGCCGACAAAGCAAATAAAAATACCTTCCATTGGAGCCGTTCTGCTCCAGCGGAGGGTGTTTTACATTATACGCTTTGTTTTTTCTTGGACTTGTTTGCCAGCTGGTCGACGATCCACGAGGCGAAGAAACCCAGTGCAAGGCCCAGCACAAGGCCGCCCAGCACATCGGTGGGGAAGTGCACATACAGGTACAGCCGGGTAAAGGCGATGAAAGCCGCCAGCACCAGCGCGGGGACGCCCAACTTCCGGTTTTGCAGCCAGAGCGCAAAGGCTGCCGCAAAAGCCGAGGCCGTGTGCCCGGAGGGGAAGGAGTGGCCATGGGGACGCTTGACCAGAATGGTGATCGCCGTGTTCACGTCGCAGGGGCGGGGCCGGGCGAACAGCGGCTTGAGGATGCAGTCCCCGGCCACCAGATACAGTACCAGCGCCGTGGCCATGGCGCACCCGGCCTTGCGGGTGCGGCGGAACAGCAGCAAAAGCAGCGTGAACGCGATCCAGATCTCACCGTGCTCACCGGCGTAGTTGAGAAAGACGGCCAGCGCATCCAGCACCGGGTTGTGGAACTGCTGCAGCCAGTCCAGAAATGCGAATTCAAACGGCATAAAGAACCTCCTGTCTGTTGGTTCTATGGTAACACATCTTCCGACCCACCACAACCCGGCAGGCAAAAAACAGGAGTGCAGAAATAAGTTACATCTGTTATATTTGGATGCGATATTACAACGCGGAAAGCAAAAACGCCCGTTCCGACGGTAAAGGCCGGAACGGGCGCAGGATGCGAGAGGATCAGAGGCCCATCTCGGGCAGGGTGGGGTAGCTGTCGATGGCACCGTGCTTCTGTACGCTCAGGCCGCAGAACCGGTTGGAAAAGTCCAGGTACTCCTCCAGCTTTTTGCGGGGCAGCTTTTCCAGCTTGTCCACCGTCACGCCGTCCCGGCTCAGCTGCCACAGGAAGGAACCGATGAAGCCGTCGCCCGCACCGGTGGTGTCCACGGCTCTGACCTTCTGGCAGGGGGCAAAGGCATGGGAGGCGCGGGTGTAGGCGTAGGCCCCCTTGCTGCCGCAGGTGTACAGCACCAGCTGTACATCCCCGGCAAACAGCTGGGGCAGGGCGGCTTCGATGTCGGCGGTGCCGGTGAGAAACTCCAATTCCTCGTCCGAGACCTTCAGGATGTTGGACAGCGGCAGGAACTGCAGCACGGTCTGGCGCAGCATCTCCCGGTCGGGCCAGAGGGGGAAGCGGAGGTTCGGGTCAAAGCTCACGATCGCACCGGCCTCTCGGGCGGCTCCGATGGCAGCCAGATGGGCGTGGCGCATGGGGCTGTCCACCAGCGAGACGCTGCAGAAGTGCAGGGCAAAAGCGTCGCGGAACCAGGCCAGGTCGATCTGCTCCGGGGCATACAGCAGGTCGGCCGAGGGCTTGCGGTAAAAGCTGAAGGTGCGGTTGCCGTCCTCCTCCAGGCTCACGAAGGCAAGGGCGGTGTTGGCCTTGTCGGTGAACACCAGATGGCTCAGGTCGATGCCGCAGGCTTCCAGCTCCCGTGCGATTTTGTGGCCGAAGGGGTCATCGCCCAGCTGGGTGAGAAAGCTGCTGGCACCGCCCAGACGGGCAAAGGCAGCGCAGACATTGGCCGGTGCGCCGCCGGTGCGCGGGCTGAAGGACGGCACCTCGTCAAAGGCGCATCCTACGCGGGACGGGATCATGTCAATCAGCGCTTCGCCGATGGAAAACAGAGTATTGCCGGGCATAGAAAACCTCCAGATCACAAATTGCAGAGTTCACAGGCTGCCCCGGTCAGCTTTATGCTCACGTCGCCGGGGGCAGGGTAGTACCGGGTGCTGAACACTGTGGCTCCCCCGTTCAGGAAAATTTCCAGCGAGGAATTGTCGCCCACCACCCGCAGGCTGCGGCAGGGGGCTGCCAGCCGGGCGCGGCGCACGGTGCGGCCGTCGGCCAGAGCGGGGTCGGTGAAGCGCAGGGTGCAGGTGCAGTCCTGTTCAGTATACACCAGCTGCACCCCCTGCGCAACCGTCAGGCAGAAGTCCCCGGCGGGTGCGGCGGTCAGGTCAAAGCGCGGGGCAAGGAACACCTCCTCGCCGCTGGCGGCGTGCAGGGCGGCGGCGCTGCGCTGCGCGTCCAGCTCCGGCACCGGGTTCTGCAGCAGGGTGCCATCCGGCCCGGCCGTCAGCACGCGGGGCACGGTGAAGCAGTGCTGCCAGCCGTAAGCCACGGTGGGCGCGTTGCCGTAGTCGGCGTCCGGCATGCCCATCCAGCCGATCTGGATGCGGCGGCCGTTGCCGTCCACAAAGCTCTGGGGGGCGTAATAATCAAAGCCTGCGTCCAGCTCGTGGAATTCGCTCAGGGTGCAGTCCCCGCGCCAGTCACCGTGGATGGCAAACCAGCCGCAGCCGTAGACGTTCTGGCAGTCGATGCCCTGGGGGGACACCGCCAGATACCACTGCCCGTCCAGACAGAACAGGTCCGGGCACTCCCACATGTAGCCGAAGGGCTCCGGGGTGGTCAGGGTGTTGATGTGGGTCCAGCGGAGCTTGTCGGTGCTTTCCAGCACCAGCACTTCGCCCTTGTCCTCCAGCGTGCGGGCACCCAGCACCATGTAGTACCGGCCTTCGTAGGCGAACACCTTGGGGTCCCGCACATGGCAGGTGAGCCCGGCGGGGTAGTCGCGGTTAGTCAGCAGGCACTGCTTGCTGTCGAGGGTCACGCCGTCCTTGCTGACGGCCAGGCAGACATTGTGCCCGCGGCCCTCTTTGATGTAATCGAAATTGCCGGGGTGCTTGACGTTGCCGGTGTAGTAGAGGTACATGGTGCCATCCTCCACCAGGGCCGAGCCGGAGTAGGCACCGTGGCAGTCAAAAGGCTCGTCCGGATAGAGCATCACCGGCAATTGCTCCCAGTGGAGCAGGTCGGTGCTCACGGCGTGGCCCCAGTGCTTGACCCCGCCGTTCACGTCGAAGGGGCCGTACTGGAAGAATGCGTGGTACTGCCCGCCGTAGACGCACAGACCGTTGGGGTCGTTCAGCCAGCCCACCGGGGGCTGCAGGTGGAACCGCTGGCGGTGGGGGTCGGCGGCAACGGTTTCCTTGCCCAGCGACTCCACCAGAGGCACCAGCTTTTTCAGGTCGCGCTGGAGTGCGTTCATGCCTTGACCTCCTCAGGACTCCAGATGGCCCAGGTCACGGCGAAGGACACGCCGAAGGAGATGGCCATCATGATGATGTACTGCAGCGGCATGTGCAGGTGCAGCAGGATGCCGAAGATGCCGGTGACGCCGGTGCCGGTGGCACCCAGCCCTACGATGCTGGCGTACCATGCGCCGCAGGCACCGCCCAGCAGGCCGCCGATGAAGGGCTTGAAGTAGCGTAGGTTCACGCCGAAGATGGCAGGCTCGGTGATGCCCATGCAGGCGGACAGGGCAGAGGGCAGGGCCATGGACTTGACCTTGGTGTCCTTGCTCTTGAGGGCCACGGCCAGAGCGGCACCGCCCTGTGCCACGTTGGCGGCGCTGGCCAGCGGCAGCCAGTAGGTATAGCCGTAGCGGGCCAGCTGGCCCAGGTCGATCAGGGTGTACATGTGGTGGATGCCGGCCACGACGGTGACCGCGTACAGGCCGCCCATGATGAAGGAGCCGATGCCGTAGGGCAGGGTGATGAGGGTCTGCACGCCGGTGATGATGCCGTTTTCCAACTTGGTGAACACGGGGCCGATGGCGGCCAGGGTCAGGTAACCGGTGACGAACACGGACACCAGCGGGGTGACGAACAGGTCAAACATGGCGGGCACCACCTTGTGCAGCCGCTTTTCGATCTGGCACATGAGCCACACGGCGATGATGACCGGGATGACGTGGCCCTGATAGCCCACCAGCGGGATGGAATACAGCCCGCCGAACACCGGCTGGTAGGTCTGCACGCCCTCGGACGCAACTGTCCAGGCGTTTTGCAGGTTGGGGTGGATCATGATCATGCCGATGACCGCGCCCAGGAACGGGTTGCCGCCGAAGACTTTCGCGGCGGAGAAGGCAATGAGGATGGGCAGGAAAGTGTACGCCGTGTTGGAGAACAGCTGGGCGAACACGTAGAGGGAGCCGGAAGTATCGATGTTGACGAAGCCGTTGTTGACCATGAAGTTCAGCGCTTCCATGATGCCCATCAGGAAGCCGGAGGCCACGATGGCGGGGATGATGGGCACGAAGATGTCGCCCAGTGTCTTGATGGCCTGCTGGTACCAAGGGGCTTTGGCAGCGGCTGCCTGCTTGACTTCCTCTTTGGTAGCAGCGCCGATGCCGGCCAGAGCGGTGAACTCATCGTAGACTTTGTTTACCGTGCCGGTGCCGAAGATGATCTGCAGCTGACCCTGGGCCTCAAAGACGCCCTTGGCCCCCTCGGCGTTCTCGAGGGCCTTTTTGTCCACCTTGTCGTTGTCCGCAATGACCAGGCGCAGGCGGGTTGCGCAGTGGGCTGCCGATACGATGTTGGACGCGCCGCCGATGGCATCCAGTACCTGTTGTGCCGCGTGTTTGTAATCCATGAAAATCGCTCCTTCTATAAGATGTGAGGTCGAGGACTGTGAAATCAATTTCATCTGACGAGTATATTATAGTTGATGGGGCGGTAGATTTCTATTCGCCGAGTGACACAATTTAGCTTGGATGTGTTATCGATTTCACACAGTTTCACATGGGTATTTGGTACTTTGCACAAAAACGGGGTACATCTTTTTACAGCGCCCAAATATTTTCATCGGCGTTTTCGTCACCGGTGGAAGCGCGGCATTTCAGCTCCCAGCCCAGTTCCAGCTCCCGCGGGCGGGCGTGGGGATCGGCCAGCTGGTCCAGCAGCAGGCGGGCGGCCTTGTCCCCTGCCGTGCGATAATGCAGGTGGGCACTGGTCAGCGGCACGTAGGCCACCCGGCCCGCACGGCTGTCGCCGACGGAGGCCACCATCACATCCTCGGGCACACGCAGGCCCTGGCTGCGGCAGTACTGGATAGCACCGATGGCGATGGTATCCGTGGCGCAGAACAGCGCGTTGATCTCCCCCGCCCGCTCGAACAGCTGGCGGGCCTGCTCGTAGCCGGACTCCATGTTGAACTTGGCCACACTGATGCGCTGGGCGCGGGGCATTAAGCCGGCATCCCGCAGGGCGGCTTCGTATCCGGCGCGGCGAGCCTGGCCTACGGCCTTATCCAACATGGTAGCGCCCAAAAAGCCCGGCAGGCGGCGGCCTTTTTCCAACATGCGGGCGGTGGCTGCGCGGGCCGCACCGAAATCATCGTGATACACGCAGCTGTAGCCGGGGTGCTGCTGCCCCAGGATGACCACAGGAATTTTTAAGCTTTCCAGCACAGCTTCGTGCTCCGGCGTAAAGATGGACGCAATCAAAATAATGCCGTCCACCGCGTCGTGGCGCAGCATGTCCATGGCCCGCACCTCGCGGGTGTTGTCGTTGGCGGTGTTCACCAGCAGCAGCTGGTAGCCCTGCTCATCCAGCACACGGCTGATGCCCTCGACCATGCGGGCACAGCTTTCACTGCTGAGTTTGGGCAGGATGACACCGATCTGTTTGGTGCGGCGGGTGCGCATCATCTGGGCCTGCATGCTGGGGCGGTAGCCGGTCTCCTCCACCGCTTTGGCGATGGCGGCTTTTTTCTCGGCGCTAAGGTAGCCGCCGTTGAAAAACCGGCTGACCGCCGCCTTGGACACACCTGCGTAGGCAGCAAATTCGGTGATATTCATGGGTAAGCCCCCTTTGTGGTATTGATTTCAGTATAGCGCGGGCAGGAATCTTTGTAAAGTCTGCCGCTCTTTGCGGCTCCCTCTGTGAGACAGACTCCCCCGATACGGGGGAGGTGGCACGAAGTGCCAGAGGGGGAGCGCGGTCACCGAAGGTGACTGAGGGAGAGACAAACAAATTAGCACCTACTGAATCGAAGGATCTCTCCCCCACCCGCTTCGCGGAAGTCCCCTCCCCGAGTGGGTCATTCCTGCAACACAAAAAACCGCACCCCTGCGGATGCGGTTTGCGGATCTATTTTATTCCCCTTTGGCGGCTTCACGGTGGAGGTGGGCGATGTCCACCAGTTCCATCTGGCTGATGTCATGGTCGCCGCGCAGGGCGTCCACCAGCACGCGGGCGGTATCCATGGCGGTGATGCAGGGGATGGACAGCTCGGTGGCCTTGCGGCGGAACTTGACCGAATCACGGTGCGGGTCGCGGCCATGGGGGCTGGTGGAGATGATGTAATCCACCAGGCCGCTTTCCAGCAGGTCGATCATATTCGGGCGGGCGCCGCTCATCTGGCGCACCACACTGCAGGGGATCATCTGGCTGTTCAGATAGCGGGCCGTCTCGGCGGTGCCGTAAATCTTGTAGCCGTAGTCATGCAGCTTCCAGGCCAGTTCGGCGGCTTCGGGCTTGTCGCTGTCCTTGACGGACACGATGCAGCAGGAGCCGGGACCGGGCACCTTGAACTGATAACCGGCAGCCACCAGGCCCTTCATCATGGCCTCGTGGAAGGTGGGGGCAATGCCCAGCACCTCGCCGGTGGACTTCATCTCGGGGCCCAGCATGGTGTCCACGCCGTGCAGCTTCAGGAAGCTGTAGACGGGCACCTTGACAGCGTAGTAGGGGCTCTTGCCGTTACGCCACAGGCCGGTGCCGTAGCCCATATCCTTCAGCTTTTCGCCCAGAGTGCAGCGCACGGCCAGATCGACCATCGGCACACCGGTGACTTTGGAGATGTAGGGCACGGTACGGGAGGAACGGGGGTTGACCTCGATAACATAGACATGGTCGTTCTGCACAGCGTACTGCACGTTGACCAGGCCGACGACTTTCAGCTCGCGGGCAAAGCGGCCGGTGTAATCCACCAGCGTATCAATGACCTTCTGGCTGAAGGTGTAGGGCGGGTAGACGCAGATGGAGTCGCCGGAGTGTACACCGGTGCGCTCGACCTGCTGCATGATACCGGGCACGAGGTAATCGGTGCCGTCGCAGATAGCGTCGACCTCGCACTCGGTGCCCAGGATGTACTTATCCATCAGCACCGGGTGGCTCATGTCCACATGCTTGGTGATAACGCCCATGTACTCGGTGACGTCGGCAGAGTTGTAGGCCACGATCATGTTCTGGCCGCCCAGCACGTAGGAGGGGCGCATCAGTACGGGGTAGCCGACTTCCTGCGCGGCCTGCAGGGCTTCTTCCAGCGTAAAGACGGTGC
>OGHJ01003401.1_pt1 | contig 11631 bp, 7 predicted proteins | sample 1571351 | NCBI WGS metagenome assembly OGHJ01 (sample SAMEA2582037, study PRJEB24529) | metagenome | biome: Human gut stool | place: China | collected 2011 | reverse complement strand
TGTAAAATCCCTCTTTGAAGAAGGACAACACCTTTCCATCGCCCCGCTTGTCCTGGTAGGCAGCTACAATGTCATATTCCGGCTGGGTGTCCAGAATCTCCACCATTTGCCGTACCAACTCCGGCCGCTGCTGCAAGTCTGCATCGATCAGGCTGATATATGCCCCCTTGGCATGGCGCAGGCCGGCATACAGTCCGGCTTCCTTGCCGAAGTTCCGGGAAAAACTGACCACGCTGACAGGACACGCCTGGCTGCGGTACAGCGCTTCCAACTGAGTCAGTGTTCCATCACTGCTGCCGTCATCCACAAAAATGATTTCATAAGAGACTTGCTCTTTTTCTGTGAGTGCTTCCATCGCTGCCGCAGTCTCTGCGTAAACGATTTCGATACACGCCTCCTCGTTATAGCACGGCACGATGATACTGATTTTGTCAGTTCTTCTTTCTTCTATATTCATTGTATCCCCTTTTTCATGCTTTCTTAGATATGTTCTTCGATGCGCTTTGTTTCTCCCCCGCGAAAGATCCGCAATCTGCACGCGGCATAGTTCGCGGCAACGGTGATGATACTGACAGCGAGCTTCGCAAGCGGACTCTGCCATTGCCATACATCGATCAGCAGATAAAGCAGCAGATTTTCTACTGCCAGCGTTGCCAGCCGCAGACCTGCGAATTCCAAAAATTCGTGAACGATGGCACGTTCGGAATGAAATACGAGCTTACGGTTCATCACGTAGGCAAACAGAACCGCCCCCAGCCATGCCGCGGAATTGGCAGCCAGATAAACGCGGCTTTGCTGCGCCGCATCGCCTGCCGCACCTAATAGGATAAAATAGATCAGATAATTGACCCCGGTCGTCAGACCGCCTGTAAACATGTATTTGATCAGCTGCGCGGATTGTGTGTATACTTTCATGCGTGTGTTCCTCCTTGTTTGGCATTTCTCCATGTGTTTCTTCGGTTCATCCTCCTTGCTCTCGGCTCTGCACCGTTTCAAAAGCAGCCGCGATTGTGCTTCCGTTATCCGCGCGCTTGCGCCTCCCCGGTCGCCCTGCCCCCGCGCGCCTTTCTCCTGCTTCTGCGCGCCCTCGCCAGCCAGCTGACAATTGCAGGACCAACAGCAGCAGAGCCAGCAGACTGATGCCAAGTCCGACCCGATAGCCCGGCGGCAGAAAGTCGATTTGGACCTCATGCTTTCCCGCTGCCAGCGGCACGACCAGGAAACCTGCCGCGCTGCGTCGCGGTCTGACTCTTTCACCGTCCACAGTCACGCTGTAGCCTGCGCGGAATGGATAGCTTGTTTCAAAAAACCCTGCGCGCCGCATGCCAATCCTGCCGCGAAACACCTCACCCCTGCCTGCATGGCTGACATCGGTATCCGGCTCCCAAACATCGCGGCTTTGCAGCACCGCTTTGAGATTCAGCAGCCGACACTGCAGGTTTTGCAGAACGTATTCGTTTGTGTTCTTTTCGATATGCAGCGTCTGTGCCTCGTGCGCATCCAAAACGTAAGTAAAATGCGTATTGCCGTTCGGATACGGCGCATTGCTGCCGGACAGCTTGTTGCGCGTGCCGTTGATGTCGATGATGATTTCCCTGCCGTTCGCCTGCGTGACGTCAAATTCCAAAATCAGCACCTTGCCCTGCAGCCCGTTATCATTCGCAGCCTTAGAGACGCGAGTCGTGCCTGCGCGCAGACCGCCAGCCTCCGCGAAGATCTGATTCGTGACCGAATGCATTTCCCTTGCATCCACAGAATTCTGATTCGTGACCGGACGCAATCCCCTTGCCTCTGCCGCGCGCTCGTCTCCGCTCAGATCACTGTGCAAGCACAAGCGGACCTCTGTCTCGGCGCCTGTTAGGCTGAGCGCTTCCGTCAGTTTCCTTTTTTCACGCGCGGGAATCTCCCGCAGCCTGTCGGTAAAATCTTTTTGGCTGAGCAGACGATCGGTGCCGAAAGCGATAGGCAAAGCGTCCGGATTCCTGCCGGTTACATAATCGTTTTCACGATAGATTACCTCGTAACCGGGCGGCAGCGCGGTAGCGCCTGCCTCTATCTGTGCCCGCGGCAGGTTCGAGGTGCTGCTCCCTGCTGTCGCTTGACTTGCTGCAGCGTCTGTTTGCGCCTGCGCGGCAGCGGTAGTGCCTGTTTCTTGTCCTGCCGCCGCGGCTTTGACCGTCACGTACCGCACGCCCATCAGGGTGTTGAAGAGCGGATTTTTGCCGGGTACCAACGCGACCCGGTTGCGGGCAGGGATCGCGTTGCCTGCCATATCGTAAAAGAACGCGGCATAGCCTTGCTGCGTCATCGAGGAATACATCGAGGTTCGCTGCATCTGCGGCAGCGGCGCGTAATTGCTCATTTTGTAGCCCTCGCTGAGAATTTCCCAACGTGCGTTTTGCAGCTTGTCCGCTTCTGCCTGCTCGATGCGCTGCTGTGCGCCTTTGAGCGCCTGCCGCACCGTACTGAAGTTGATCTGCGCCTGCTCCACATAGCCCGCCTTCATCTGTAAAGTCCAGGACACCACGCAAGGTACCAGAAGGAGCAGGGCGATACACCGGGTTCTCACAGATGTTTTTTTCGCCGGTCCTACTGTGAAAACGCGTTTCATGCCCGCGCGGCGCATCCACAAAACCCAGCCCATCATCAGCAGCCAGTCGAGCAAAATCCAACCCAGCAAAAGCAGCCAATCAATCAGCAAAAGCCTGTTTGTCAGGATGCTGCCGCTTTCTGCGCAGGCAGCCGCCCATGGAAGCAGAGACAACACGCCTGCCCAAAGCGGCGGTTTTTCGCTTCCCTGCAGGAAGCCGCAAAGAACCTGTGCGCAGAGCAGCAGCATCGGCAGCAGGAACGGAATCAGAATCTTCCCTCTGGCATAGAGCAGACCATTCAGCAGCAGGCTGACTGCCGGAATCGCAACAATCGCAAGCATACAGATCGCGAGAAAACGGGTCTTTTGCTGCGCCAAGGCGGTCAGCAGGCAATACAGACTGATCAGTGTAAGCCCCATCCCATATGGCGTGTACAGCATACCCTCCAGCGTCAGATCCAGCAGCTTCAGCTGCGCGGCAAAGACGCCGCCGTCCTTGCTGCCGGACAAAATATCCAATCCGGTCGGCAGCAGCAGCACCGCGCACAAACCGATCGAAAGACAGACGCAGCCCGCGAGCCGCAGCACAAAGCTTTTTGCTCGTTTTTCGCATTTCGTGCCGCTCTCACTGCGCCGCAGCTTCCCTGCACACGCCGGACTCCCGCTAGCGCGCGCGCCGCGAAGCTCGCATACATGTGCCTGTGCATGATCGCCGCGCATTGCGCCGATCGGCTCGCTCGCGCCGCGCATCCCCCGCACCCAATCGATCGCGTAGATGCCGCAGACGGCCAGACAGCTGATGCTGTAATAGAAGCTGTGCAGATAAACCAGACTCAAGCCGCCTGTCACAAGCCACGCGCCTTTCCCCTGCTCTGCCATCCGGTCGATACCGATGAACGTCAGAATCAAAAACGGCAGATAATTGACGAACATCAACTGGTTGTGCGCGTGGAAGAGGCAGGTTGCCGCCGCATACAGCACCGCAGCGAAAGCCGCCGCGCGCGCCCCGGAGGGCTCGCCGCGCAGTCTGCGGCGCAGCCACCAAAACAGCAGATTCGTGCCGAGGACGATGCCTGCCAGACTGTATCCTTCCAAAAGGTATTCCATCCCGACCTGCGGGAACAGACAGCCAAGCAGTATGTCCGGCCGCAGCAGACCGTAGTAGGCAAAGTCATAGACCGAGCTGCCGCCGCCCAAATGCAGATACAACGGAAGCAGCCTGCCGGAGTCCAGCATCGCGCTGCGCAGCGTCTCGGCCAGCGGCAGATGCTGACTGAGCCAGTCCGAACCATAGCCGAAGAATTCCCCGCGCACCGCCGCAGGTCCCAGCGCCAGAAGCAACGCAAGACAGCTCAGCAGAAGATGCGCCGCGCGGATTCCTCTGCTTCCGCACTGCCCACGTATCGTCCTTTCACAGCCCGCCTTGTCCGTCAGCCTGCCCAGCAGCCTGATGCCTTTCGTTCCTATTTTCATGCCCGCGTTCGCGCGCGCCGCTTTCACACACCCTGCTTTCCTTGCCGCACCCTGCATGTTTTCTCCTTAATCTACCAAATGGATTTCTTTAATAACAAACCCCATTCTAAGACAAGCATCTTAAAATGGGGTTTCTATTTCTTTTAAATATTTCTAAGTATTTCTTAATTGTTTCTTAATCCCGGATCAGATTGCAAGCAGCTGCTCTCTTAACTCCTCCAAATCTGTTTCAATAATTTCCCAGACGAGTTTTAAGTTTACACCATCATAATCATGAATGATCCGATTGCGCAATCCTCTATTTTTCATACAGCAGCACCCCTGTTGTATCGATTTCATGATAGATCTGCGAACTTGGCTCGATATGTGTAACATCGAACAAATCGACATCTTTATCCAACGCAGCTCTGATTTCCTCGCCTAGACCTACAAATTGCAAACCATGCAGACCGCTGTCGACAAGCAAATCAATATCACTTTTGCCGCAGGCTGTCTGCTTGCCGTATGAGCCGAACAAAATGGCTTTTTTTACATTGTTTCGTCTAAAAACAGGGAACAGAATCGTCTGAATCTCTGGTATGGAATAGATTTTTTCCGTCATAGCGCCGCCTCACTTTCTATCTGATGTAATTTCATTATACAAAATTTTTTTCAGCCTGTATACGAAAAAATACCTTGATATCATGATTTTATGCAAGCCGCCTCCTCCGGCAGCGGGAAGCTGATGCGTGCCTTGAACTGGTCGCAGTCGATGGCGATGTCAAAATCGCCGCCGAGCGCTGCGGTGTAGGTGCTGACGATTGCCAGTCCCAGACCGTTGCCCTCGCTGCTGCGCGCCTTATCGCCGCGTGCGAAACGTTCGACAATCTCTTCTTTTTCAAAGTTGATCGGATAGCCGGAGGTATTCGTGATCTCAAAGACGATCTTTCTGCGGATCTCAATATGCAGATCTTCCTTGCTTACAAAGGTCTTGAGGAACACGCGCGTGCCCGAAGCCGCGTATTTCAGCGCGTTTTCAATCAGATTCTGGCAAACGCGATACAGATACACACTATCCGTCATCAGCTGATCCGGCGCAGCGTCGAAGCAAACCACGAATTCCAGATCCGCCGCGTCGATCCGGTCCTTCATATCCGCAAGAATCTGCGTCAGCAAGGTGTGGAAGCTGAGTGGCTCCTCATGCAGCTCGATATTGCCGCTACTGGCTTTCGCCAAAGAAAACAAGCTGCTGATCATTTCTTTGAGTTTTTCGGCGCGGCTCGCGATTACCTCGACATAATCGCGGGCAGCATCGCCGAGTTCTTCTTTTTTGAGCAGCTCGATATAGCCGACCATCGAGGTCAGCGGCGTCTTGAGGTCATGTGAAACATTGGAAATCAGATCAACCTTGAGCTGCTCACTTTTAGCCGCCTTTTCCAGGCTTTCCTTTTCGACCTGCAGCGCCCTCGCCACCCGCGTGCGATTCAGCTCCTTGAGTCCCGCGACAAACGCGTCCAGTTTGGCTTTCATAAAGCGTTTCAAAGTCATCGACAGCGCTAGATACTGCAGCAGAACCGTAAAAAACAATAGATAAAAATACGCGTAGTTCGGCAGATACCAGATGCCATCCGTCACCTTTTTGATGACGAGGAGTACGGCAACGCCCGCCAAGGCGGCACCGGTGATATACAGCAGCCCCTTGCCCTGCTCCTGACTGCGTGCGGACCATATCTCATAAAAGTCTTCGTCAAGCGTTTCCCATGCCGCATAGCGCTTTTGCAAATGGCAGGCAAACCACCGGGAAAGCGCCGCCGCCCCGATCAGATTCATCGCCAGCCCAAAGCTCCAGACGATGCGGGTGTTCATCCGGCGATAGTTGAAAGCCAGCAGCAGAAACAGCGCCAAGGCGAGCAGCGCCAAAGCTCCGGTCAGAATCTGCGCCCGATGCGCCAGCCAAAACGCGCGGACGTTATTTTTGGTGTTTTTCCATTTTGTACCCAATGCCCCATACCACCTTTACATATCTTGGGTTTTTCGGATCGATCTCGATTTTTTCCCGGATGTGCCGGATATGCACCATGACCGTATTTTCCACCGAAAAATCCGCATTCTCATTCCATACGTTTTCGTAGATCTGCGCCGCTGAAAAGACCTGTCCGATGTGCCGCATCAAAAGCTCCGTAATTTTGTACTCCGTCGCGGTCAGCCGCACCGCCTCGCCATCCACAAACAACAGCTTTTGCCGCATATCCAAGGTCAGACCGCCGTTGACGATCGCATCCGCCTTCTGCTCCGCTACCGGGTGACTGCCGCCGTAAGCCTTGTATCGCCGCAGCTGTGCCTGCACGCGCGCCAAAAGTTCTGCCGGATTGTACGGCTTTTCGATGTAGTCATCCGCGCCCAGCAGCAAGCCGGAGACCTTGTCGCTCTCTTCGGTTTTGGCAGAAAGCATGATCGCCGGAATATTGTGGCTCTCTCGAATTTTCATCAGAGCCGAAAGCCCGTTCAGCCGCGGCATCATCACGTCCAGCAGGATCAGGTCCGGCTGGCTTTTTTCAAGCACGCTGAGAGCCTCCATACCGTCATAGGCCGTCAGAATCTCATAGCCCTCGATGGCCAGCAGCTTGCCGAGCGAATCGACGATCTCCCGATTGTCATCCACGATCAATATCGTACCTTTCATATACCGTCCTCCCCTTTTTCCCCTTCCTTGCTGCTATCATACCACCCGCGCCGAAAAAAGACTGCAGATTTTTCTTAAAAAAATCTTAATTTGCTTTACAGCGGCGCTCATGGGTGCGCGCCGCTTCACAAGGTGCTTTTGTCGTTATTTCGGAAATATCGCATGGCGATATTTCCATGCATAATAAAGAATTCTTAATTTGCTTTACAGCGGCGCTGTCTGTGCCGCCAGCCACGCGCGCGTTTCTTCGTCCAAAAGCGGCGCGAGCATCTCGTAAACCTGCTGATGATAGTTGTTTACCCAAGCGCGCTCTGCCTCAGTGAGCTGCTCCGTTAAAATGGCTTCTCGCTCAAACGGACAAAACGTGATCGTTTCAAAGCAGAATGTCCTGCCGCTTGCGCCTGCGCTGCCTCCCGCATGGTTTTCGTTCTGCTCCGCAGTGCCCGCCTGCGCTTTTGCATCCGCGCCGGATCGCAAGGCTTTCTCTTCGCCGTCTGTTTCCGCCTGCGCTTCGCGGCAGAGGATCTCGTTTTCCAGTCGAACGCCGAATTCTCCCTCCAGATATACGCCCGGCTCATCGCTGCTGATCATACCCGGCAGGACATGGCAATCCTTGCAGCGCGGGCTGATGGTCTGCGGTCCCTCATGCACGCTCAAAAGATGTCCGACACCATGCCCTGTACCGTGCAGATAGTCCAGTCCCTGCGCCCGCAGCGGTTCGCGTGTTCTCTGATCCAGTTCTTCACCGGTGGTCTCCGCGTCAAAGCGCGCAGTTGCCAAAACGATATGCCCCTTGAGCACCGCCGTATAGCAGCGCTTCATCTTGTCGGTCAGCGGTCCGAGTGCGACCGTCCTCGTGATATCCGTCGTACCGTCCCGATACTGTCCGCCGGAATCCACAAGCAGGAAGCCCTCCGGCGCGAGCGCCACATCCGTCTCCGGCGTGGATTCGTAATGTACGATTGCCCCATGTGGTCCGTATCCGGCAATCGTATCAAAGCTCAAGTCATACGCGCCCTCGCGGCGGCGTTCCTCTGCAAGACGCGCCGCCGCCGACATCTCTGTAATCGGCGCGGCTTCCGTTCCTGCCTGCCGCGCCTGCATCTCCTGCTTCAGCCAGTACAAAAACCGCACCATCGCCGCGCCGTCCCGCACATGCGCGCGGCGTGTCGCCGCGATCTCTGTTTCATTCTTGATTGCCTTCATCAGCATCGCCGGATCCTGTGCAGCGATTTTTTCGACCTGCTCCGGTACGGAAACCGCTATCCCATAGCTGACAAGCTTCTCATCCATCAGGATTCTGCCCGGCGGCAGCTGCTTTAAGTCCGCAAAGATATCAAAATACGGGAGCACGCGCAGATTTTCACTGCAGGCGCAAACGCCCGCAGCTCCTGCGTCTTCCGCGGTGCAAGAATGCGCGCCATCCTCCGCGGCAGCAGTGCCTGCGCATTCGCTGCGATCTGTCGTCACGTCGGACAAGGTATGCGCGCGCGCTGCCCCTCCTTCCTGCAGCGCCGCGCGGAACAGCGCCGCCGCCTCCCGCGTTTCGTTCAAAAGATAGACCCGCGTTTCCTGCGGCGTCAGCAGCAGGAACGCATAGAATACCGGCGTGTGCGTGACATCGCGCGCGCGCAGATTCCAGATCCAGGCGATTTCCTCCAGAGAAGTAATCAAATGATAATCCGCGCCCGCTTCCCGCATTGCGCGGCGAATCCGCCCTAATTTCGACGCCGCGGATTCGCCGGTCACCTCCCACGGCAGCGCGTAGATTGCAGACGCTACCAGCGGCGGCCGCTGCGCCCATACCTGATCGCTCAAATCAAGCTCCCAGCGCAGTGGAAAGCTTGCTGCCAGCTCTCTGCCCAGCTTCAGATCCACAACTCTTCCGTCAAATCCGACCATTCGCCCTGCACCCTCCGCGGGCAGATGCGCTTTGAGCCATGCGGGCAGCTGCGGGACCCCCTCTATGCCCTCGCGCATCAGCGTAATGCCGCTGCCCGCAAGCTGGGTCTCTGCCTGCAAAAAATATCTGCCGTCCGTCCACAGCGCCGCCGCGTCCTGCGTGACTGCCAAAGTTCCCGCGGACCCTGTGAAGCCAGAAAGGTACTCCCTGCACTTAAAATAGTCGTTGACGTATTCCGACCCATGAAAATCCGTTGTCGGCACGATCCATGCGTCAATACCGTTTGCCTGCATCTCATTTCTCAATGCACTCAATGCTTCTCTCATCTCTGCCACCTTTTCTCTCCTTTTTAACTTTTTTTCACTTTTTATTTTTCTTCTTTTCTTTACTTTTTATTTTCCTCTCACGCCCAAACAGACGCCGAATATCGCTATGATTTTTTGTCATACCTTTGTCATGCGTTTGCCTTGCTTACGCCTCTGCCGCGCGCCAATTTTCTCCGGTCGCGTAATCGATCCCGACCCCCGGCTGCGCGTTGTATAAAAACACATGAAAAGCTACGCTCCGGCCGCAGTCCTCGACCGACATCGCCTCGATCTCCACGCCGCTCGCCAGCAGATTTTTTCCCTCAAAGATCGGGGTCACGCGATACAGCACATGTCCGTCTGTTTCCTGCACGTAAGCAGCCACCGCATTTTCATAGGGAATCATATTTTCATTCATGTAACGCGTGCCGGTGATCAGGTTGCGCTCGTTCGCGTTCTCGCCCGCCAGGCTGTAAGCGATCAAATGACAGCGGTTATATAGATATTTCGTGCTGATCAGATCATCATAGCGCGCGGTCTGCCAGCCGCTCGGACGAATCATGCCGATGCTGCCGCGCTTTTCGGTCGGCATCAGCTCCCTGCAGATATTCGCGTAAGCCGTACCGCAGCGCCCCAGATCATCTAGGTTGCTGTAGTCTTCAAACGCCTCCGTCGTCAGATCAGTCTCGTCAAAATCCGGGCGATTGTGTTTTAGTTCGACAACAGCCTCACCGCTGTATGCCGGAATCTCGATGACGTCTCCCTGCGCACCGTCTTTTGCCGGAATTTGAATCCAATCCTGCGACGCGCTTCCCGCGCTCGGCTGCAGCCATTCGTAAATCGGCGTCGAGGCGAAAAGCTGTTTGAATTCCTGTCCGACAAGCCCCTGTCCGCTGCCGATACTGCTGTCGATGCCCCATGCGCCTGCTGCTGTACAAAGCACAACAGCCGCAATCGTCGCGGCTAACTTACCGCCGCACTTCGTTCTCCTGCCGCTGCCGCTCCGCCTTGTCCGCCTGCCGCGCCACACGCTTTCGTCCTGTCCTCCTGTTTTTTCTCCCTGCTGATCCGCGTTTCTGCCTCGCATCCTCTATGCACCCCTTTGTTTTTGATTCTATCGCTACGTTTACTCCTAATTTCAGAGGAAGTATTTTTGCGCGTAAAACTATCTTACCATAATTCCGCATTTCTGTCATCAAGAAGCCGCCTTTTCTTTTCGAGGGACAAAAGTTTGCATCACGAAATCTGCGATTCTTATGCGTACATGGCGCTCATGCATGCGTGCCGCTTTGCAAAGTGCTTTTATCGTGATTCTGAAAATACCGCAGACGCATCATGTATGTCGAGATTCTGCGCGTGCATGACGCAAGCAGATGCGCGCCGCTTCGCAAGATTCTGAAAGCTCCTGTAACAGCTCCCAAAAAGATCGCCGCCCCACTACCTGCAAAAAAAGACACCGCTGTCTTTCGATATCGGTAAGACAACGGTGCTTCACACAGCCAGCTTGCGGCTGTGCAGTTTTTGGCGAGGCACTTTTGTTCAAATGTCGGAACAATCGTGCTGTGTCAGTGCCGATGCTGCAAAGCAAGGCACCTTCGCGACTCGCGAAAGCTTTTCAATTTTTAAGGCAAGCGCTTTCATGCCAAGTATCATCTGCCAGGGAATATCGGCGCAGCAATGATTCTGTATCAGCAGCCATAAACGAAAAAGCGCGAGGGCTACATCTTTAGAGACCGTTTACCCCAAAAGCGGCACGAAAGTGTCAGACATTAGCAAAGATTGGCAGGAAAGCGCAAGCGCAGGGGGGGGCTTCTAAACCGCGGATTTCAGCGGCAGATAGACCTTGATCTCCGTTCCCTCGCCCGGCGTGCTTGAAAGCGCAAGATGTCCGCCCAGGTCCTGCACCGCATGCTTGACGATCGAAAGTCCCAGTCCGGTACCGCCGGACTCCTTCGAGTGGCTCTTATCCACGCGGTAAAAACGCTCAAAGACGCGTTCCTGATGCTCCGGCGGGATGCCGATGCCCGTATCCTTGACAGCCAGTACGGCTTCCTCACCCACGCGGCTGACAGACACCATCACCTGCCCGCCTTCCCGATTATACTTGATCGCGTTATCGCAGAGATTATAGCAGATCTCCGAGAGCAGGCGCTTGACGCTGCAAAGTCCCAGCGGCTCACCGCTAAAGGTCAAACGGATTTTTCTCTGCTCCGCCGCATCCGCCAGCGAATCCGTCGTCTCACGCGCAATCTCCGCAAGATCGCAGACCTCAAACGGCAGCTCGCCGCCCTCATCGAGCTGCGAGAGGCGAATGATATCCTCGATCAGACTCACTAAGCGCGCCGCTTCGGTGCGGATATGCCCCACGAAACGCGGCATATCCTGCGCCGCCACCAGACCGTTTTCGATCAGCTCGGCGCTGCCCATGATCGACTGCAGCGGCGTCTTCAGCTCATGTGAAACATTCGCCGTAAACTCCCGGCGGCTCTGCTCGGCCCGCGCGTTCTCCGTCACGTCAAAGGCCAGAATGACCGCGCCGATGACCGCGCCGATGTTGATGATGGCTCCCATCATGATGACCGCATTCTCCCCGATCTCCACCTTCTCACGGATCACGGCGCCGGGCTCAATGCGGGCCTTGATGCCCTTCAGATCCAGAAGGGGCACGCCGGAGTTGCAGCGGTCGTTTTCCACCACG
>OGHJ01003400.1_pt1 | contig 11635 bp, 8 predicted proteins | sample 1571351 | NCBI WGS metagenome assembly OGHJ01 (sample SAMEA2582037, study PRJEB24529) | metagenome | biome: Human gut stool | place: China | collected 2011 | reverse complement strand
CAGGGGTGAGATTCCCGTGGGCTGCTGCCAGCAGCCATCCGTTGGCTCATTTTTTATTTTGTGAAAGGGGGATATTTTTGAAAGAACAAAATTTGATACGTTATAGCATTCAGCTTGCTTTTTTGAAGCAGCTGTTAGAAAGAAAGCTCATAACCGATAGAGAGTATTCCCTTATCAAGCAGCGCTTAATGAAAGATTATCGTGTGGTTTCCGAACTATCCTCTTGATTTTGTGTTGCATTGGCGTTATGATTAACGCAATGAAAGGAACACATTCAACAAGGAGGTCAAGCATGAAAGATGTTGAAGTCATTAAAGCGCGAAACACGCTCTCTCCACGAGCGCGCACAAACTTTGAAAAAAGGCTGCGCGTAGCCGCCTATTGTCGTGTCAGCACCGATACCGAAGATCAGCTGAACAGCTACAAGTCGCAGGTCGAATACTATACCGAACTTATAAAAAGTAAGCCGGAATGGTCTTTGGCAGGCATCTATGCTGATGAAGCTATCACAGGTACGCAGGTGAAAAAGCGCGAGGATTTCCAGCGGTTAATCAACGACTGTATGAACGGTGACGTGGACATGGTGATTACCAAATCCATTTCGCGGTTTGCACGAAACACGCTTGACACTCTGAAATATGTTCGGATGCTCAAAGATAAAGGTGTGGCTGTGTTTTTTGAAGAAGAAAACATCAACACCCTTACTATGGACGGCGAACTGCTCCTTGTGATTTTAAGTTCTGTTGCACAGCAGGAAGTCGAAAATATTTCTGCGAATGTCAAAAAGGGCTTGAAGATGAAAATGCAGCGCGGTGAGCTGGTCGGTTTTCAGGGCTGTTTAGGCTATGACTACAATCCAGAGGACAAAACCCTCACCGTCAACGAAGAAGAAGCGGCTGTTGTCCGTTACATTTTTCAGCGATACACGGAGGGTGCCGGTGGTTCGGTTATTGCCAAAGAACTTGAAAACTTAGGTTATAAAACCAAACGCGGCAGTCCCAAATGGGCGGACAGTACCGTAATCGGCATTATCAAAAACGAAAAATACAAAGGCGACATTTTGTTAGGAAAGACATTCACCGTTGACCCTATTTCAAAACGGCGTCTGTACAACTTCGGCGAGGAAGATCAATTTTATATTCGTGAGCACCACGAGCCCATTATTTCGGAAGAAGTCTTTGAAGCCGCCCAAGAAATTTTGCGGCGGCGTGCAAAGCCCCGCAGCCTTAATGTAGACGGCAAACGTGAAAAGTTCAGCCGGAAATACGCTTTTAGCTGCATGATAGAATGTGGTTTCTGTGGTGGCACCCTGACAAGGAGGAGTTGGCATAGCAGTTCACAGTATAATAAAGCTATCTGGCAATGTGTTGTTTCCACCAAAAAAGGAAAAAAGTTCTGCCCGGAGAGCAAGGGTGTTGACGAAAGAACGATTGAACGGGCTTTTGTAGAATCCTATCGCCTCTTGTGCCAGAACAACAAGGATGTTCTGGACGAGTTTATGAAACGGACGGAAGAAGCCCTTTCCGAAAGCAACGCGGGCAAGCGTCTTGCAAAAGCTGAAAAGGACATTCACGCTCTGGAAGTCAAGAAAAACAAGCTGGTTGATATGCGTCTTGAAGATACCATTGACAAGGAGACCTACGACCGAAAGTATTTAGACCTGTCCAGCCAGATTGAGCAGTTGCAGAAAGAGTGTGAAAGCCTGCAAGATGCAGCCGAAACCGAAACTACCATGCGCAAGCGTGTCGCCATGTTCCGACAGACACTTGAACAGAATGAGGTTCTGGACACCTTTGACCGACATATTTTTGAAAGTATAGTTGAAAAAGTAATCGTGGGCGGTTATGATAGTGATGGGAACAAAGACCCCTACATGATTGTCTTTGTCTACAAGACCGGGTTCAAGAACAGCGTGGACGGCAAGAATTTCAAGCCGCTTCGCAAGAATAGCAAGGAGAACCACTCCCCTGCTGTTTTGTGTTCCCATGCTTCTAACGAGGCTGAATCCATGTGTTCCGATTCTAGCGACGACACATTGCGAAGCGGTTCTCCTTTTGACCAAACTCCATGTCGAGCGGCACATCGAAGTGGACGTTAACATGGAGGAGCTGGATGTGACCGCTGCAGAAAGCAAGGCGACTTACAACGAGATTCGGGATTATGTGTGGGAGCATCATCAGCTCAAGGTCTCCAACCTCTATATTGCACAGGTGAAGCAGAAACACGGCATTATTGAGCGAGAGAATTACCATAAAGCGAAAAATGAAAATGCGAAGCAGCCCCAGTGTCCGAAGGAGAAAGCGGATGCGATCGTGGAAGCATTGAAGCATTTTCAGATGATTTGATACGCAATCACCCCAGAGAGAATAGCCTCTTGTGCGTTCTCTCTGGGGTGATTTTTGCGTTATGCTACTTCCGGGTAGCGCATATATACATACTCGTAGATTTTCTTCTGGTAGGTCTGGATATCGCTTACATCATAGCTATTGGGAAGTTCTTGCCAAAGGGTATTGCGAATCAGGTTATCCACAATCGCCTTAGTTTCCTGCTTGTCCGTCCAATGGTCGAGTTTGGCGATCTGCTGTTTGATTTTTGTCAGCAAGTCCACGGACACCTTCTTGATCGTTTCAATTTCCTGCTTCGTGAGGTTCTCCGAAAACAGCAAATCGTACACTGAAAGTTCCTCATCGCTGGAAAAGCCCTCACGCACATAGCGCTGCTGTTCCGTGTCCAGTGAATTTGCAAGTTCCATCAGATCCATGAAGGTTTTCTCAATGGTTGCCCGGTTCTGCTCTGCATTATAGGCATCGATAATCTCCTGATAGCGGTCATAATAATCCATGCGGTGCGGGTTTGCAAACAGCATTTTCGCCAATTGCTGATTCACCAGTTCATCCAGATCGCGCAGCAAGAGATTCTTCCGCCGGGTGTGGGCAAACTCCCGGCTCAGCAGGTCAAAATCAATTTTGCTGATGTCAAACTGCCGGGAAGGTACAGCCTCCTGATCCGGCTTTTCCACATGGATGTACTCGTTGACGATGCCGTTGATCTGCACCATCAGGTCCGTGTTATCTGCGTGTTTCCGCTTCTGCTGCAAGCCCTCGTAGATGGCAAGAATTGCGTTTTTCCGGGCGCGCACGGCATCGTCCACATCGTCACGGTCTGCGTAGCGGAACAGCCGCGCCAGTTCAGACGCATAGGTCTGGAAGGTTTTCTTGGTTTCCAACGTCTCGCACATTGCGTTGACCGCATCCTGTACAAGGCTCATCTTTTCAAAGTCCTGTGCGTCCACCAATTCCTGCAGCCGGAACCCGTGTTCTGCCAGAAAGCCGTCCGTTTTTCCGATGACCGTGCGGATGCGCTGAATCAGCTCCGTTTTGTCCACCGTTGGGTCAATGCCCGCCGGGCTGTTCTTGCTGACCGTATAATCTGCCAGAGCCTTGCGCAGCGCCTTTACGATACCAATATAGTCCACGATCAGGCCGTTGCTCTTGCCCTCCGAAACACGGTTTGCACGAGCAATAGTCTGCATCAGGGTATGGGCTTTCAACGGCTTGTCCAGATACAGACAGGACAGACACTTTACATCAAAGCCCGTCAGCCACATGGCACAGACGAACACCACCCGGAACGGATTCTTGCTGTCCTTGAATTCTTTATCCAGCTCCCGCTTTTCCATTTTGGCACGGTGCGGCAGAATATCCAGCCCCCACTTTTTGAAGGTCTGCACCTCGTTCTGCTCCTGACTAATCACCACTGCCATTTCGGTTTCTCTCATCCATGCCAGTTTGCGGGCAAGCTCCTGTGCTTCCTGCTGGGTCGCTGTGCCCTGTCGGGCTTCCAGTTCCCTGATCTTTGCCCGCCAGCATTCCTGCACATAGTTATACATCCGCACACAGGTGACCTTATTCAGGCAGACAAACATCGCCTTGCCGCTGGTCCAAAGGTCAGAGTAATGCTCCACAAAATCCTTTGCAATGGAGCGCAGCCGTTCATCTGCGGTGAGAATATGGATCTCCTTGGCAAATTCTCGTTCCAGCTTTTCCTCCTGCGAGGGATCAAGGTCGGCTGCTTCAATGGCATCCAGGATCCGCCCGGTGATCTCCGGCTTGTCCAACTGGGCGATCTTATCCGCACGGTTCTCATAGTACAGCGGCACCGTTGCGCCGTCCTCCACCGCCCGCTTGAAATCATACACCGACAGATACCCGCCAAAGGTGCGCTCGGTGATATGGTCATCCGCCAGCAGCGGCGTACCGGTAAAGCCGATGCGGGATGCCGTGGGCAGCAGGTGCATCATGTTGTCTGCAAAAATGCCGTACTGGCTGCGGTGGGCTTCATCCGACAAAATCAGAATGTCGTGATCCGGGTAGATGGGCGGTTCCTTGGGCAGGTTGAACTTCTGAATCAGGGTAAATACAAAGCTGGGGTTGCCCTGCAGCTTTTTTACAAGGTCTGTACCGCTGGATGCAATGAACTGCGAAGCCTTTGTCTTGCCCAGCAGACCGCAGTTTTCAAAGGTATCGCTGATCTGCCGGTTCAGCTCGTCACGGTCGGTCAGTACCACAATGGTGGGCGAGCCTGCAAACTTGCGCCGGATCTTCTGCGCCAGAAAGACCATGGAGTAGCTTTTGCCTGACCCCTGCGTGTGCCAGAACACACCCAGCCTGCCGTCTTTCAGCTTGCGGTTCTCGTAAGCACTGACAGCCTCGTTGACGCCGAGATACTGGTGGTTGCGGGCCAGAATCTTGGTGGTGCGCCCACCGGAATGGTCGTAAAGGATGAAGTTTTCCAGCAGATCGAGGAAGGTCTTTTTCTCGCAGATGCCCCGCAGCATGGTTTCCAGTTCCACGCTGCCTGCATCGCTTTCCTTCAGACGCTTCCACTCGTGGAAAAACTCGTACTTGCTGCCAAGCGTGCCCACCTTGGCTTCCAATCCATTGGACAGCATAAGAAAGGCATTATAGTAGAACAACTGCGGAATGGTATCGAGGTAATCCCGATAATTGTCTATGTAGGCGTTCTGCACATCCACGGTGGGCTTTTTCAGCTCGATGAACAGCAGCGGAATGCCATTGACAAAGCCCACAATGTCCGTTCTGCGGCGGTACAGCTGCGAGTGGATCTTCATTTCTTTTACGGCAAGGAAATGATTGTTTTCCGGGTTTTTGAAGTCGATCACCGCCGCGCTGCGGATTTCGGTGCGGCCATCCGGCCGCTTGACCGTCACCGGGATGCCATCCCGCAGCAGAAAATACTTTTCCTCATTGATCTGCATCAGGGATGCGGTGGAAACGTGCGCCGTGAATTTCTTCTGCACCTCGTCCAGCTGGTTCGGGGTGAGCCACGGGTTCAGCCGCAAAAGCGCCTGCCGAAAATACCGGGTCAGCAGCACTTCCCCATAGCTGGTGCGGCCCAACGTCCCGTCCGGCCCCAGCTTTTCGGAGTTGTAAGCCAGCACGACCTCCCAGCCCAGAACATTTTGCAGCAGGTTGCCTGCGCTGTTCTGAACAAGGACATTTTCGGAGTATTCGCGGCTCATTTTCTATTCCCCTTTGCTTTTTGAACGCATTTTATTTATTACTTCTAGTTCGTCTTTAGAAAATTTATCATCCGGTAGACTTTGCAAATAATCTTCTATAATTTCAATAATTTGTATCACATCTTTTTCTGTCTTTCTTAAATCTTCCGCAATCTCACCAAATGTTACATCTTCTGCATTTTTGTTGCTTTCAAAATTTTTCATTTTTGCCCGTAACAGTCCAACACTAAAATTCAAATCAAGGCAAAAACAAGTACACCATAATTTTGATATATATTCCAGTTTCTTATTATTTTCAGTTTTTGTAAACCATCGTGCACATTTTTTTATATTTTTGATTTGCTCTGTCAGTCTTTTTAACTCTCTCTCATCACTGCCAAATATCTCATCTGAAACTATCGTATCTGGATTTTTCAGGCAATTTATTATTTTACCGTACACCTTACCCATTAGAGCATGAACTTCCTTGGAATTGTATAATACTTCGTCCTCTACCTCCAATTTTTTCTCTCCATATTCTCGCGCTTCACTCAAAAGAGCAACTAAGAATCCTGTAAAAATGCCACCAGAAACTGTTAATGCAAAATTGTTTGATATCCACCACCAATTAGGAGTAAAGAAGCCAATTTCCATGTTCACAGAGACCGCATAAGCTATTACCGCAAACAATACACTACCAAAAAGCTCAAATCGGATTCTTAAAATATTAGTTTTCAAACTATCATCGCCCTAGCATTATATCTTTATACTTTCCACTTTTACATTTGGATTTTCCTCTAGCATTTTTAACGCTTGAAACAATTCCTTTTTCGGTAACGGTAGCACACAAATGCCTTTCATCTTCTGTAGGTCCTCTGCTTTTACAATTACGGGATTTTGTGTCCCATGTTTTTTGCAAAATTCTCCAAATTTAATTGTTGCATTTCCAATTTCTTCCGAAAAATAAGTATAAAAATGTGTATAGAGCGCATCTATCATCACATTCATTTTTTCTACCATTATAGGGAGATTTACATTTTCATCCATATTCTCGATGTCATTTCTAACTTGATTCCACTTTTCAAACTCTAACAAATGTTTTTTCTTGCAAACAATCTGTATACCATTTGCCCCATCCGCTTCCAATCCAGTATATGGGAGGGCATAATGTACTACATAATTTCTAAATCGAGTCCAAAATCGATACTCTATATTGCCATCATAGAAAGACCTTTCTAGTTTTTCTAGTTTGATTTCCATTCCCGGTTTATATTTTTTCAACAGTTTTTCTTCTGTGTAAAGAAATGTTCCTACTGATGCTCCAAAATTAAACGCAAGTTTATTCGATGTTTGAACCAACTTCTCTGTCGGTATATGGTTGAAATAGCATTTTTCTATATTATCTTTTTGCATCCACTCTTTAAAGTCCATTCCATTCTCAATGACAATATCCTTTAGTTCTGTCATTCTATGAAATGCCTTGAAATTTGGATATGATGTCTTCAGCTCATCTAATTCTTCCTGCGATACTTCATGTAACACTTCAATGCCATTATCACTCAATTCAGCCACATATAGTTGTTGCATCTTACACCTCCACTTCTCCACCCATCAGCTTCGGTAACATCCTATCACGCGCTTCCCTTAAACTCCTACATTGGAATGCTAGAGCGCTAATTTTATTTGTAATTACCAAAATTTCTTGCTCGAACAGCTTTTGTGTGGCTTGATCTGCTATCATTATAGCATATTTTTCCATTTGTTTCCAATCTGCACGAGGCATTTTTGCACCTTCTTTGCAATTTTGATACGAAAAATCAACGAATGCGTCACTCGAAACTGTCACAAGTAACAGTCCCCATAGATTCTGGTCTGCTACCATAACCATTGTATCCGTCGACGTAATACCGTCATTGAGTGCAAATCCAACTTTATGGAAATATGGCCTTATTTTTCCGAACAGAACATCTTTTTTCAGATAAATGAATTTATTACTGTTTATTTTTTCTGATTTCCCCCACGTGGACAAGCAAATATCATTTCGCGGCATATGTTCTAATCCAATATAAGGCGTATTCGATTCTATTTTATCAGGTGTAATAACAACCTTTCTCAATTTGCAAATATTGCCTACCGTGCTTTTGCTCCACCCCTCCGGCACACCGTCCACAATTTTCGTGTTTTCATGCCCTGGAAAGCGTAAATTCACAAACCACTCTTTATAAAGCCGCTGGGCTGCTTCTTCCAGTAGTTTGATTTGTTTCTGGTTGTTTTCAATCAGGTCATCGTAAGCAGAGAGAATATCAGCGATACGATGTTGAGTTTCCAACGGAGGCAATTCAACGGGGAAATTCGGAAATTTAATCAGTGGGATTCTATCAACTGTTGCCCCTAGAACAATGTTTTCATTAACTATTGCTCTCCAAGCATCCGAGTAAAAATAGTAGTATAAAAATTTGTAATACGCTTTTGTTTCGTCCACTCGCAAAAGTGCCATTCTACGTCCAAGACATCCACGAAATCCTTCTGGAATAATCGCATAAAGATTCAGTGTTGCTTCATACGAGAAAACAATATCATTTTTCTGGGGTACAACTCTTTTTGTCCACTTTGGCAAATCATCCTCTGAAATATATCGTATATCAGAGAAATCCAGTCGGCCATTATTAAAGTTTGATATTCCTAGAAAGATTGCACCTGTATCGCTTAATGGTGGTGTTGCATGAGGGCCGTCATAAATACCTATACAAATATCTTTAATTGTGACTTTTTCCCACTTCATACCCCCATCTCCTCCAGATTCTTCGAGATGGTTTCCATCAGGCGGTTGGACTCTGCCTGCAATTCCAGCAGTTCCTTGTGGATTTCCTTCATCCGCTGGGCAAAATCCACACCGTCATCTTCCACAGGTGCAACGCCCACATAGGCACCGGGCGTCAGGGATGCGCCTTTCTCGTTGAGGATGGTGTCTCGGCTTGCCACCTTGCACAAACCGGGGATATCCTGATAAACGCCCTCGCCAAACTTTTCGGTGAGCCAGACGGCCTCCTTGGCAACGGTCAGCTTCTCGTTGAGGGCTTCCAGCTCCTTGTCGAACTTTTCCTGCGTGGTCTTGCGCTCCTTGCGGGGCGCTGCCTCCACAGCGGCTTTGGCTTCTTCCCGCTTGGCCTGCACGTTTTGTTCCAGTGCGGCCTGAATCTCTGCAAAGGGGCGGTCGTCCGCCAGCTCTGCGTGATACTCCGCCAAAAGCCCCTTGTACTTGTCCACCTCGCCGCGATAGAGCCAGACAATGGCGTTGAGGTTCTTCAGCTGCCAGTCGCTCCACTCGTTCTGAGTGCGGTCCACCACGGTATAATAGTTGCGGGCGTCGATGAACAATACGGTGTCCAGCAGATGTTCCGGTTTGCCCTTATCCAGAAACCACAGCGAACAGGGCAGGCTTTTGGTGTAGAAGAAATTGTTGCCCACGCTCATCATCACGTCCACATGGCCGGTCTGAATGAGCTTTTCACGGATGTCCTTGTCTTTGCCCTGACTGTCGGTAGCCGAGGACGCCATCACAAAACCCGCACGGCCATGCTCGTTCAGGTAGGAGTAGAAATAGGACACCCACAGATAGTTTGCGTTGCCGATCTCCTTGGCCTTGTTCACGCCGGGCAGGCCAAAGGGCAACCGCCCGGCACTCTGCGCCGACTCCGACTTGACCTTGTCCACGTTAAACGGCGGATTTGCCATCACATAGTCGCAGCAGCCGTTCAGGTTGTGGGCATCGTGATAGAAGGTATTGGCTTCATCGCCGGACTTGATCACGCCGGTCAGACCATGCACGGCCATATTCATCAGGCAGAGCTTGGCGTTGTACTCCACCTTTTCCTGTCCGTAGAAAGTCATGGTGTTGTTGGCGATCATGCCCGCATGGTTTACAAAGTCGCCGGTCTGCACAAACATACCGCCGCTGCCGCAAGCCGGGTCCAACAGAACGCCGTGGGCAGGCTCCAGCACATTGACGATCATTTTCACCAGCGATTTCGGCGTAAAGAACACGCCGTCATCCTGTGCCACATTCTTGGCAAACTTATTCAAAAAGTACTCGTAGATACGGCCGATCACATCGCCGCCCACATCGTCCAACGCATCATTGTTGAAGATGCGCAGCAGTTCCCCCAGCAGTTCATCCGAGAAGATGGTGTAGTCCTTCGGCAGAACGCCCTGCAGCTGCTCGCTCTGCTGCTCCACCAGTTCCATGGCGTTGTTCACCACTTCGCCCAGACTGTTCAGAGGATTGCCCTCGATGCCGGTCAGCCCCTGCTCCGGGATGTTGGCGGGCAAATTGACTAAGTAATTGTACTGCGCCTCCTTGGGCAGAAACAGTGCACTCTTCTCGGCAAAGTCGCTCTGTTCCACCGGCAGCACCCGGCCACCGCGCATGGGACGGTCTTTCAGGATCTCCTGCTCTACCAGTTTGAAGCGGCTGTACGCATACCGCAGAAAAATCAGTCCCAGCACCGGCATACAGTATTGGTTCGAGGTGAGTTTAGAGCCTGCACGCAGCAGATCTGCCGACTCCCACAGGTCAGCTTCCAGTTTTTTGACGTTCACATTATTTGCCACGAGGGGGTTCCTCCTGTTGTTTGGATTTTCATTTTCTATTGTATCACATTTTTCTGCAATGTTCATCTTTAATCATTGCTATTTTCTTTTTTGACCGGAAAAAGTTGTTTACCAATGGCTGACAATGTGTTAGAGCCATAAACTTTCTCATTTGGAGACGCTAATCCTGCATCCAACGGATGCAGTTCAAGGGTTTGGGATTTCCCAACAAGTATTTTTGCAACGCAAAATAAGCAGATGTATATGCGTCTGCATTGCTTGCTCTGTATCCCGACTTTCTGACAAATGTAGAGATTGAAGCAAAAGTTATTGCTACTTTGCAAAAGGCAGAAAGCTATATTGTGCATCTGAAAGAGCAGTATCGGCAGCATCTTCTGGAGACTACCAACAGCCAGTAAAATGCTTTCCAAAAATTTGTTTGATGAAAAAACACTGGAGGTGAATTTTATTTCCGACTACCTGACTGTCACTACACCTTTGCCGCAATATCTGCCCTATCCCCGCTTTCTGCTGGATATCGACTTGAGCCACACAGCGAAGTTGCTCTACACCCTGCTGCTTGACCGGGCAACTCTTTCTCAAAAGAACAACTGGATGGATGAGCGCGGCTTCGTCTATGTGATTTTTCCTCTTTCTGCATTAAGCAAAGCTCTGCGATGCAGCACTATGAGCATTAAACGTGCGTTGCGCTCGCTGGAAGATGCCGATTTGATTGAGCGCAGAAGAGGTCGCATTACTGTGCCCAACAGCATCTTTGTAAAAGTTCCGACAGCGCAAAAATGTTTCCCTGCATGGAACGATTCTGTTCCATCCGATGGAACAGAAATGATATCTTCCACGGAACAAAAGTGTTCCACTAACCAACGTAATAAGAACCTCCTGAAAAATAGCCACCTGACAAGAACAACAGACGCTCATTTGACCTTTGGAGAATATCAGAATGTCTTTCTGACGGAAAAAGAGTACAAGCAGCTCAAAGCTGATTTCTCCGGGCTGGACAGTCTGATCGAACAGCTTTCGGCTTATATCCAGTCCACCGGCAGAAAGTACGCCGACCATGCCACCACCCTGCGCATCTGGGCAAAACGGCAAAAGTCAGAACAGAAGCAAGCACCGGGCATCCCGGACTACACATTCAAGGAAGGAGAAAGCCTATAGAGACGATTGAAAAAACTTTGGAACAGTCCATTTCCATTATTCCCGAAAACACTGAGGATTATTATGGCGAGGATGGCCTGCTTTATTGCGGCAAGTGCCAAACGCCCAAGGAAGCCTTCTTTGCCAAGGGTCTTGTCCTGATGGGAAAGAACAGACACCCCGTAGAATGTTCCTGTCGCAAAGCAGAATGGGAACAACAGGAAACAGCTATTAAGGAACGGAAGCATCTCGACCTTGTGCGGCGGCTGAAAGCAGAAGGCTTTTCGGATTCTGCCATGCTTAACTGGACATTTGAAAACGACAATGGCCGCAGCCCTCAGATGCACCATGCACACCGCTATGTAG
>OGHJ01003399.1_pt1 | contig 11638 bp, 7 predicted proteins | sample 1571351 | NCBI WGS metagenome assembly OGHJ01 (sample SAMEA2582037, study PRJEB24529) | metagenome | biome: Human gut stool | place: China | collected 2011 | reverse complement strand
TATGTGCATTAAGTAATGCATTTTGCTTTGCAGTTGCTATTGCCATTTGATTACCTACACTTCCTAACCGGCTTGCAACATCCAAATATGATGTATCTGGAAAGTGAGAATTTACATTAGTAGCAACTTTCATCCGTTCCGCAATATTCCCCATAATCTGAGATTGTTTTCTAATTTGCTCCATTTGGACACTCATTGCATTACTAAGTTCTAAAGAAGGGATTATACTTGATACATCAATTTTAGGAACTGCAGATTTAATAACTAATTCTCCTAATGTAGATAGTGCTGGCTTCATCTTTTCAATCCATCTTGGAACAGACTCTCCCAATACTTTAACAAGCATATTCCCAAAAGCTGATACTACATCTTCTAATCTGGTTTCAGTATAAATATCTTCCTCAAGAACATTTATCGCTTCCACCAATAATTTATTGACACCTTTTAATGATTTCCTTACTTTTTCGTACTCATCACGAGTCATCCTCTTATTATGCATCACTGTATTCCTATGTAGTTGTAATTCATCAATCTTTTCTTTGAAGTTCTTAAATTGTTTATACTCTGAAAAAAAACGGTTCCACAAAGATTCGCTTCTGCATTGATTAACAATATTTATCATTTCTTCTCTTGTCAGTTTTTCAATATTTGTTTCCGAAAATTCTTGTTCTATCACTTCAGAAATATTCCTTCTACAAAATGATGTAAACAGATACTCTTTAAGTTGTTCATAAGTCAACTCATTCAAAGCGCTCTCAACCATTTTGGTTTTATTTCCCTTCCCCTTTAGTGAATCCTGCAAGCTTTGGCTAAAGGAATTATCATACCAATCAACGCCAAATATTTTGATTATAGTAATATAAACCAATTCTCGTATTCTTCTTTCAAATATACCAAATAGCGGCATCAACTTACAACAATATAGCTGAGATACCTCATCATATGATATGACTATATTCCAGGTTTTCCTGTGTTCCCCTTGAATAAGTCTATTAGTTGCAAAATCAAGATATTTTGCTGCTTTAACGGATGTCCCATCACAGCTCAATTTAAGAAAGACCATATTCTTTTCTTTTGAGGAAATCTTATATTGAATTTCCACATTATCATCTATATTAATTAAAAATGAAGAATCATTCACATCATTAAATAGTTTTTCAAAAAGTTGTCTTATCTGACGCTTCATTCCCAAATTAATATCACTGTTTTTCTTGGGAAGAATTATCAAATTCACTTCCATGAATAAATCACATCCTCTCTAATTAACATTAATTATATCTTCAAATATGACTTTTTTCTACAGAAAAACTCCATAGCCTAAACCAGAGTATTGTCCAACTTTCATATTAAATCACCTTAAACATCTTCTGAAACATCGGATTCTCTTTCTTCTGTTCAATATTCTCCTGTATATTTCTGAACTCTTTCGTTTCTTTTCTAACTTTATTACCACTTATTTCATTACATACAAAGATAAGCATAACATTTAGTCATACTTATCTAAAAATTTCCTTTATTAAAGATATTAAAGAATTTACTACCAGTTATTTATACAACTCTTTTATTACATCACACCGCCTCAAAATCCAAAATCTTCTCCAACAGCTTTGTCTCCAATCTGTTCTTCAGCTCATAATGAACAAAGAATTGTGTCATACCAAACTCATCTGTATACGGACGCAAGCTCAATTTCCTTATGTAGCTTTCATAATGGGCAAAAACCAAATTGATTGCATCCACATCTCCTTCGGAGGCTCTTTTTACAATTTCATATTCAATCAGCTTCTCCTGTTTTGTTTTTCTCATTCTTCATACTCCTCCATAAATTTTCTCATTTTTTTCAAATTATTGTTTTTGTGGTAGTTGACCGTACTCTGCCCCAAATGTAGCATTTTTCCGATTTCTTTATCCGTCATTCCTAAGAAGAATGACATCAAAACGATATTCCTTCCTTTTTCGGTCAGTGACAAAACAGCTTCGGCTATAAGCATATTTTTAATGGTAATATCAAAACCCATAACCTTAATTGAGAAAATATCCTTTATTTCTTCCTGCCCCACCTTCTTATGCTCTAAATCATAGCCATAGATAAGTATAAGCTCCGAAAATAAAATCTCTTTTGCCATTTTTCTTAAAATCATTTTTTTGTAATCTTTCATTTCGCACACAAGAACCAGTTTGCAAAAACTATCAAACTGATGCTCGATACGTCCTTTATCAGAAGGAGATAATTCCATAGGACTCACCTCCTTCCGTTATTTAGCTTTGAAATTTCTCCCACTAAATATCCCGAAAAAATGAAAGCAAGTATCGAATTTTGCGAAAAAAATTCCAAAAATTTTTGGATAGAAAAATTCCTGTTCGGCTCTTAATATCACATAAAGAAGATTTATCAATGCAATATAATCACAAAATATGACAGTGATAGGCATAAAAAAGGCGTTCACCGTTTCCGATGAACGCCCAACCTACTGGTTATTCGTTTTGTTCCTATTTATTTTTCTGTTTTCACAGGGGTTACTGCTTTCGTAATGGTTACTGTTTTCGTTTCAGCGTTCCAAGCGGTTGTTGCGCCAAGCTCATCTGCCACGAAACGAACAGGAACGAAGGTACGGCCATTGATGATAACGGGAGCTACGCCGTATTTTTCAATCGTCTTGCCGATTGTCATCTTAATTTCCTTACCGTCAATCACGAGAGTAACTTCTTTTGTTTCTGCGTTCCAAGCAACCTTGCCTCCAAGAGATTCTGTTACAAATCGAATCGGAACCAGAGTTCTGTCGTTCATGATAACAGGTGCAGCGTCCTTTTCGTAAGCCTTACCGTTTACGAACATCGTCTTGCTGCCAATCTGCATTACTACGACTGTCTTCATTTCCTCAGCGGGCTTGCCGGGTTTGGATGCAGTCTGCTTAAATGCAGCCTTTACTTCCACCTTAGATGCAGGCATGGTAAAGGTGTATTTGCCATCGCCCTTATCGGTCAGCTTGATTTCCTTGCCGGCCTTATCGGTTGCTTTGATTGTATCAAGCACATAGCCATCGTTTGCCTTTGTTGTAATGGTTACAACACTGTCCTTTGCCGCTCTTGTCTTATCGGACGTAACCTTGCCGTTATCTGCGGAAGAAATGGTTACGGCATATTTTGTTACGCTGCTGCTGCCGCCGCCACCGCCGCCGCCTGTGGAGCCGCGCCCAACGCATTCATGGATGTGCCGGAGGGCAGCTACTATGAGAAAGCGGTTGACTGGGCGAATCACCGCCGGCACAGGTGATAATTCCTTCATGCCGGACGGCATTTGTACCCGTGCGCAGATTGTAACCTTCCTGCACCGCGCTCGCAGCATGTAATGAATGGATGCTTTTATACCCGCTAAAATGCTAACGGATAGAGCATCAATATGAAAATGCCGAACCGCCCGAACCGAGGTTATCGCCCCGATTCGGGCGGTTTGCTGTTGGTAATAACCAAAAAGGGAAACTCCTTCTGTTAAGGAATTTCCCTTTTTTCTCTTATAAGCACTCACCGTTTCACATGCCGACGGATGGCATCCAGCAGCTCCTGCTCCTGTATGGGCTTGGAAAGGTGCTCCACCATACCAGCCTCTTTGCTTTGTCTCACATCGTCATAAAATGCGTTTGCCGTCATGGCAAAAATGGGAATCTCCGCCGCATCCACGCGGTTCGTTGCATGGATTTCCCTTGCTGCCGTCAGCCCATCCATCACAGGCATCATCACATCCATCAGGATGACATCAAAGGTGCCCGCCGCCTTCGTACGGAATACATCCACGGCCTCCTGTCCGTTATATGCCGTTGTTACAGTGATTCCTGCCTTTTTCAACAGGAACTCCGCAATCTCCATATTTAACTCGTTATCCTCCACCAGCAGCACATGCACGCCCTCCAGAGAAGCAGCATCGGCAGGCTTTGCGTCCTCTTGTGGCTCCGTATAATCAACATCTATTCGGAATGGAATCGTCACAGAAATTGTTGTGCCGACATTCTGCTCACTTTTCAGAGAAATCGTGCCCTCCATCAGCTCTACCATCTGCTTCGTGATGGCAAGTCCAAGCCCCGTACCGGTAAAGGTTGTCCGTGCGTCCGTATTTTCCTGCGAAAACGGTTCAAAGGCATGCACGAGAAATTCCCTGCTCATGCCGCGCCCCGTATCCGTACAGGTGAATTTTATCACCGCGCGCCCATCGGAATACGAAACATCCTCAGAAGCAAACGTGACTGCTCCGCCTGCGCGGTTATATTTCACCGCATTGCCGCCGATATTCTGCAAAACCTGTTTCAGATAAAGCGGACTGCCAATCAAATGACGATATTTATGCTTCCCCATCTGCATCTGAAAATGGATGGCATATTCCTGCCCCTGCATCTCAACGATACTCGCTGTTTCTGTCAAAAGCTCAATCAAATCAAACGGCTTATTTTCCGGTTTCATTTCACCGGATTCCAGCTTGTTCATATTCAGCACATTATTAACCAGCTCCATCAGAAAGCCGGATGCCTGCATTACCTTATGACGGCACTCCGCCTGCTTTTCCATGTCATCCGCATAATACTCGGCAATCGCAGTCACGCCCCGAATCCCATTCAGCGGCGTGCGAATATCATGGCTCATGCGGCGCAGAAAATCCGTCTTTGCTATGTTGGAGGTACGCAGCTCGCGCCCCTGCCGCTCCAGATAATTGATGTAGCTTCTTGTCACTCGCGTGAGCAGCAGGAGTGCTGCAATCAGAATGAGCGCAAATTCTGCCATAGAAAGCGGTAAGGTTTTATTCGCGGCACGAATTTTATAGGAAACGAGAATATCATATTCCCCCATTTTTTCATAGACAACATAACGGCTGCTGCTTTGGAACGAAACCGTTTTCTGATAGCGTTTTCCTTCCTCCAAAGAATCCTGTATTTTGTCTTCAGGGAAAATCTCATACCCCAGTATATCATCATTCGTTGCGGCAAGCACCGTTCCTGTTGCATCCTCCACAACATAAATCGACATCCCTTCAATCAGCGGCAACCGCCCCACAATCTTGCTGATATCACTATTCTGCATCCATTCCAGCAATCTGTCCGGCGTTACGCCAATCTGCACCAGTGCATTGTCATTTTCTGCCCAGACCATCGCATACATCATAGGCTTGCCCTCTGCCGTATTCGGCGTTACATCTTGGCAAAGGGAAAGCGTATGGTCAGAAAGCATAGGCTTAAAAAACCCTATCTGTTCCCCAGAATCCATTGTAAAGCCATAATATTTTGGAACAGATCCGTTGATGATTTTACCTTTTTCATCAAACACATGCACCTCGTCCACCCCTAACAGCTTCGCCAGCGCAACAAAGTCATCTGCCTCCTTGTAATCCTCCAAGTCATGTGTAATATAATCCGCCGCGATATTTGCCCGAATAGTATATTCCTCCTTCAGCGTATCCTCTAGCTGCTGAAAGCTCCTTTCATTTTCCGTAATCAGCTCCTTCATCTGATCCAGCATCAGTCCGCAGGACTTCTGTGCATTTTGCCTGTTGTTCGCAAACTGCAAAAGAGAGCAGCCAATAAATAAAAACAGAAAAATCAGAAGCGCCGTGATATTCATACGATGTGATCTGCGTTTCTGTCCCATATCCGCCTGCTTTGTCTGCCGGTCTTTCTTTTTTTCAATCCTTCCACTATCTGCCATGTTTTTCTCCTCATTGCATAAGCCCGTCTGTATCGAATCCTGTTTCATAAATATCTCTCAAATTATCATAGCACGCTGATATTTTATTTACAACTTTTATTCATAAATCCGAACTATTGGCTCATATATATACAGCAGCAATCAGGGCAAAGCTCTCTGCGCAGCAGGTAAAGGGCATCCCAATAAAGAAAACATTCGCATATTTTAACAAAGCCTTAAGTTTCTATTCACACTTTGTCCATATTTTTACAGTATACTACAAAAGAAGTCGAAAGGACGCCCCCTTTTACTTCCGCCTGCAGTCCCCTTCCCCGAAAGGCTGCAGGCACCCCTTCCCCTATTGGAAGAAAAATATTGAAAGAAAAAAAACAGACAACTACCTATATTTGGTTTATCATAGTAATATACCCTCCCCTTTACAGAAAAAGCAGCCCAAACAGGCTGCTTTTTCTGTAAAATCGAAATCAGGGCACCCACATGTAACAACGCAGAGCCCATCTCAAAAATACTTCGTATTTTTTCGTTGTGGCGCTCGCCAAATATCTGCAATAAAAAGAACAGCCTATCATGCAAGCATGTAAGCTGTTCTTTTTTTGCAGATGTTTGGCTCTGCGTTGTTACATGTAGCTCTTTCTCCAGATGGATGGAGCGAAAAGCATAATAATCGGGAAAATTTCCAGTCTCCCCAGCAGCATATCCAAGCAAAGCACAATCTTTGCGAAGCCGGAGAAGAAGGAAAGGTTTTCAACAGGTCCTGCCATAGCAAGTCCCGGTCCGACATTACTCAGGCATGTTGTAACCGCAGTCACATTCGTAATAAAGTCGAAATTATCCAGCGAAACCAGCATGAACGACCCCAGCAAAATGAGCACATACAGAATAATAAACCCTGTCACGCTGCGAATAGAATCCTCATCCACCTTATAGCCGTCCAGTTTAATCAGGTTAACAGAGCGCGGGTGCACAATATGGCTGATCTCCCGCCGAATCATTTTCAGAAGGATTACAAAACGCGAAACCTTAATACCGCCTGCGGTTGAACCGCCGCATGCCCCCAGAAGCAGCAGGCAATACAGAAGCGTCTTGGAAAACTCAGGCCAGAGGTCGAAGTTTGCCGTTACGAAGCCCGTTGTACTCATAATTGCCGCCACCTGAAAAATCGCATGGCGGAAGGAGCCCTCCACCGTTGGATAATACCGAGAAATATCTATGGTAATCAGCGCTGTCGCAATGCAGACAATGGCAATATAGTAGCGCAACTCCTCATTTTTCCATACATTCTTAAAATCCTTCATCAGCATCAAATAGAACAGGTTGAAGTTCACCCCGAACAGCAGCATAAATGCCGTAATGACATATTCAAAATACGCACTATTGTATTCCGCAATGCTGCTATTTTTTATAGAGAAGCCGCCTGTCCCTGCTGTCGAAAGGGCATGCACCACGCTGTCAAAAAAGGGCATTCCCCCTGCAAACAGCAAAATCATCTCCACCAGTGTCAGTACAATATAAATCGTATACAGGATTTTCGCTGTCGATTTTACCTTCGGCACCAGCTTGGAAACCAAAGGTCCGGGTGCCTCCGCCTTCATCAGATGCATCGTGCGCTCGTCCCCAAGGGGCATAATTGCAAGCATAAATACCAGAATCCCCATACCGCCAATCCAATGCGTAAAGCAACGCCAGAACTGAATACTTTTCGGCAGAGTTTCAATCTCCTGCAAAATGCTTGCGCCCGTTGTGGTAAAGCCGGATACCGTTTCAAACAAGCAATTTATATAGCCCGAAATAGAGCCGCTCAGATAAAACGGCAGTGCCCCCAGAACGGACATCACAATCCACGAAAGTGCAACCACAACAAAGCCCTCTCGCCCATAAATCCGCTTATTTTCCGGCTCACGGCTGGCCAGAACCGTCCCTACCATCAGGCAGGCGGTAATGGTTACGACAAATGCCGATGCCGCCTTTGTCTCCTGATACCATATAGAAATAAAGGCAGGCACTGCAAGCAGGGCAGCCTCTATTCGTATGATATTGCCCAGAATATAGGCAATCATATTAAAATTCATAACCCTTCACCAAATTTCAATCTATTATTTCAAAATATCCTTCAAGTCCGTCAAATGCTTATTTCTGGTAACAATAATCACGCTGTCATCTACCTCAATCATGTCATTACCGCCCGGAATAATAACTCTGCCGTTGCGGATAATCGTTGCCACCAGAACCTCGCTTTTCGTCTTCAAATCCTTGAGCGGCACACCCACCACGCTGGATTTTTCTCTTACCTTGAACTCCAATGCTTCAATTTGCTCATTTACCAGCTTATGCAGCGTTTCTACGTTACTGCTCCCTGCGGAATTCTGCATCGCGCGCACATAACGGACAATATTATTTGCCGCAATCATCTTCGGCGAAATAAAGCCATCAATATCCAGCGCATCCAGAATTTCATCAAAGGAAATACGGTTGATTTTCGCAATCACCTTGGAAACCTTTTTCGCCTTGGCATAAAGCGCAACTACGATATTTTCCTCATCCATCCCCGTCAGGCAGACCAGCGCATCCGTCTTTTCCAGACCCTCCTCCTGCAGGGTTTCCTTATCCGTCCCATCTCCGTGAATCACAACCGCTTCCGGCAGCGCCTCACATAGATATTCGCAACGCTTATAATCCAGTTCGATAATCTTTACGCGCACATGAGAAAGAATCAGCGCCTTTGCCAGATAATACGCCATTCTGCCGCCGCCCAGAATCATGACCGATTTTACCCCCGTACGGAACAGACCGATGGTACGGAAGAATTTTTCAATCTCACTATGTGATGCGGTCAGGTTGATTTTATCCCCTGCCTGCAATACAAAGTTACCGTTGGGGATATGCACCTCTCCTGCTCTCTGCACCGCGCAGATCAGAACCTTTACCTGAAACTCCTTATAAATCGCCCATAGAGGCATCCCATCCAGCACACTGTGGGGCGGAATCTTGACCTCTACCAGCTCCACGCGTCCCCTCGCAAATACCTCGATTTTCAAAGCAGAGGGGAAGCGCAAAAGACGCAGAATTTCCGTTGCCGCCGCAAATTCGGGGTTTACCGTCATGCTCAGTCCAAGCTCTTCCTTTAATTCGTTAATCTGCTCATAATATTCAGGGTTACGCACACGGGCAATCGTATGCGGCACGCCCAGCTTTTTCCCCAGCAGGCAGGCGAGCATATTTACCTCATCCGCGGAGGTTGCCGCAATCAGCAAATCTGCCTCAGGCACACCTGCTCTTTTCTGGACAAGCATGCTTGCGCCGTTCCCCTCAACACTCATAATATCCATCGTATTGGAAGCATTATTCAGAACACTTGTATTATTATCAATTACAATGATGTCATGTCCTTCACCGGAGAGCTGTCTGGCGATAGTGCCGCCGACCTTGCCATCCCCTACGATTACAACCTTCATGCTGTATCCTCCTTATCCCTTAAGGAAATTTTCTGACATTCTTCAATTCATCATGCTATCATATCACTTTATCCCATAAAATACAAGACTTTTCCAAGCTGTATGGCAATGAAAATCACAAGCAAAAAGAAAGCCTTGAAAGAAGGTTCTCCCAAGGCTCTGTATTCATTCTGTTTTTGTTTTATTTTCCGCATTTTTCCTTGAGAATTGCAGGCAAATCCGCCAGAGCAACCTCGCTCTTTTCGCTGTTTGCCATGTCCTTCAGTTCTGCCCTGCCGCTTTCCAGTTCAGAATCACCAAGGATAACGGAATATTTTGCACCAATTTTATTGGCATATTTCATCTGTGCCTTTACGCTGCGTTCCACAGTATCGCAGTCCGCCTGAATGCCTGCCTTTCTCAGCCCATAAGTCAAAGCCTGCGCCTTCAGCAAGCCCTTTTCCCCCATAGAGCCGATATAAACATCTCTCTCAGGTGTTTCGGTAATGGCACCATGCTGCTTTTCCAGAATCATAATCAGTCTTTCAATCCCCAGACCGAAACCAACCGCACCTGTGGGCTTGCCACCGATTTCCTCCACCAGATTATCATATCTGCCGCCGCCGCATACGGTCAGCCCGTCGGATACAAATTCAAAAACCGTTCTGGTGTAATAATCCAGACCACGCACAATCTTAGGGTCAATGGTAAAGGCAATGCCATTTGCCGTCAGAATATCCTGCACCTTCTGAAAATGTGCCGTACATTCCTCATCCAGACAATCCAGCACAGAGGGCGCATTTGCCACGATTTTCTGGCAACTTTCCACCTTGCAATCCAGCACGCGCAGAGGGTTCTTTTCAAAACGCTCCTTGCAGGTCGGGCAAAGCTTGTCCAGGTTCTGCCCGATAAATTCCTTCAGTGTTTTGTTGTATCTTGCACGACATTCAGGGCAGCCAAGGCTGTTGATACGCAGCTCTACGCCCTCTACCCCCAATTCCTCCAGTAAAGCAGTTGCAACAGAGATAACCTCTGCATCCTGCGCCGCACTGTAGGAGCCAAGCATTTCAATGCCGAACTGGTGGAACTGTCTTTGTCTGCCTGCCTGTGTGTTTTCACAACGGAAGGTCGGGGAAATATAATACAGCTTTGTAGGCTGTGCGTGGTTGTGCATCCCATGCTCCACATACGCACGCACCGCACCTGACGTACCCTCGGGGCGCAGTGTCAGACTTCTGTCCCCATCATCCGTAAAGGTATACATTTCCTTCTGCACAATATCTGTGGTTTCGCCAACCCCTCTGGCAAACAGCTCTGTAAATTCAAACGCGGGCGTACGGATTTCACCGATGCCGAAGGTTTCGCAAATGCGTCTCATTTTGCCTTCGATTTCCTGCCAAGCCTTCACCTCTGCGCCGTAAATATCCTTTGTCCCTTTCACTAACTGGATCATATATTACCTCCTTGGGGCAAACCCGTTCTCTTTCTTTCTATCATTTCCTCTATGCGACCGATATAATCCTCAATGCTTTTTACGTTGAACACCCGTTCAATGCGGTCTGTTTCGGGGTCAACCGTCTTTGTGCTCGCGCCTGCGCCCGCCGCAAGGATAGTCTGCTTTTCCTCCATAATCTGTACATTATAGATGCCTTCCTTGCCGGGATGGCAATAGCCGACATTTTCAAAATTGCCCGCCATGTTCTTCTGGCGATACAGATAATATGGGAAAAGCCCCATTTCTTCTGCTACTTTGGCTGTCAGGGCAATGTGGTCTGCGGTATTCACAATCTCAAAATCCTGGTAGCGTTCTCTTTGGATATTCAGTCTTGCTGCACGCTTGATAGCAAGAGAGTGAACCGTCAGATTATCCGGAGCAAGCTTCCGGATGATTTCCATGGTATCTGCCACATCCGAAAGACTCTCTCCCGGAAGTCCTACGATTAAATCCATATTGATATTATCAAATCCAAGTTCTCTTGCCAGATTAAAGCTGTCTATTGTCTGCTGCACGGTATGATGCCGTCCAATCAGATCCAGTGTCTCCTGTTTCATGGTCTGCGGATTAATAGAAATCCTGCTGATTCCATGATTGCGAAGTACCATTAATTTTTCTCTCGTAATACTGTCCGGTCTTCCTGCTTCCACCGTAAATTCCAGCAGATGAGAAAAATCAAAGCTGTTCTCCGTTACTGTGTAGGTAGAGCCGATGCCATTGTCATTGGAGGTACTGCCCTTCCCTTTGCACAGACGGACTCTGTAACTTTTTGCCAGACTCTGATGATCCCAATGAGCGATTCCGTTGGTACTGTCCCAGTAAAGATTATCCACATCCAGATCTTCATCGGCATCATCCAGCTTATCCAGTGTTACCACCAGCTTCAGCATTTCTTTGTCATACTTGGTGGCACTGGAAACGTATTTTACCTTATCCCCGTTAAAAGTAAATGCCGCCTTTCCAGACTTGGAAAAATAACAGTCACTGTCTGCTGACAGCCACACTTCTACCTTTGGTTTTACAC
>OGHJ01003396.1_pt1 | contig 11652 bp, 16 predicted proteins | sample 1571351 | NCBI WGS metagenome assembly OGHJ01 (sample SAMEA2582037, study PRJEB24529) | metagenome | biome: Human gut stool | place: China | collected 2011 | reverse complement strand
ATCTTTGTGATTCATGAAAGCATTGCAATCTAAAAAGCTTTTGATCATCATAACCGTAGTGCTCCTATGCGCTGCGGTTATCGTTGTAATCATGGCGAAAAAAAATTCTAACGAAACCTTAACGATCACAGATGTTGACTCCGGCAAAGAATATGCCGCGCTCACCCTTCCCGCAAACCGGGAATTCTCGATCACCTTTATACACTCGGTCAACAAATCTCCCGTCACTGATGTTTATATCGCCAAAGATGACGAGATTTACCTCGACCGCACGCTGTATTACGGATTCGGCGCCGGTGTCCCGACGACCATCTCCGAAGGTCAGCACTTTGCTTACGGTGAAAACGGCGAAATGATCATCTCCGGCTATGATATGTACATTCCCGACCTGATCTACGTGGTCGGTACGGTTTCGGATCATGTGCTTGCCATCGGCGAGGACGAGATCAGTCTGCGCGATCTGTGCGGCCGCAACGCCAAGGTTCGGCTGGCTGTTCGCTGACAAATTTTCTATCCCCTGCTTGAAAGGAGTATGCAATTTGACATTTTTGAAGAAACAAAAAGAAGAACCGATTCAGGATACCCCTACACCTGAAACCGCTTCCGGCACGACCGAGTTCGATGAAGAACTCACAATGGAGGAAATGGAAGCCAAAGTCCAGGAGGTCATGGAAAAATATGACCGCGAATCCAATACCCGTAAATGGGTCGGACTTCCGAACTCCGTCATCCGTTACTTAATGGTTGCTTTCGCGATCTATTGCGTATTGATCAACTTCCTGTTCAACTGGGAAACAAGAATCGAAAGAGCTTCTTTCGTCGGATGCATCGTCGTATTCATTTTCCTCTTGTTCCCGGCCAGAAAGAATGCCGCAAAGAAACAGAACTACGTCCCATGGTATGATGTACTGCTGGCGATTGCGGGCGGCGTGTCCTACTTCTATTTCGTCTTTAACTGCACGAAAATCATCAATCAAGGCATCATGATCGGTACCACTGAAATGATCTTCGGCATGATTGGTATCCTGGTGACCCTCGAAGCCTGCAGACGTTCTGTCGGTTTTCCGATCGTCATCGTAGCTTCTGTATTCATCATTTATGCGATGACTCAGCGGACACTGCTTCTGAATGTATATAACCTCTTTTACACGACAGAGGGTGTCATCGGTACCCCGATTCGTGCCTGCTCGACCTTCATCGTACTGTTCGTTATGTTCGGCAGCTTCTTAGGAAAAACCGGCATCACGGACTTCTTCATCGAGCTGGCGAATTCCATCGCGGGCAGTTCCGACGGCGGTCCTGCAAAGGTTGCGGTCATCTCCTCTGCCCTCTGCGGCATGGTTTCCGGCTCCTCGGTCGGCAATACCGTTACTACAGGTGCGATCACCATTCCGATGATGAAACGGACCGGTTACAAACCGGAATTCGCAGGCGCGGTAGAAGCGGCTGCATCTACCGGCGGACAGATCATGCCGCCAATCATGGGCGCTGCTGCCTTCCTGATGGCAGAATACGCAAGTACGCCTTACAGCACGATTGCAGTCAAAGCGATCATCCCGGCCTTCCTGTATTTTTCCGGTGTATTCATCGCAGTCCACCTGGAAGCAAAGAAAACCGGGCTGAAGGGACTCTCCAAAGAGCATCTGCCGAAGTTCTTCCAGACCCTGTTCACCAAGGGCTATCTGCTCGTTCCGCTGATCGCACTGGTCATCTTCATTCTCAAGACGACCATGGCGATGGCCGCTATCATCGGTACGCTTCTGGCTATCGTAGTCAGCCTGTTCCGCAAGGAAACACGCATCACACCGAGCAAGTTCTTTGATGCGCTGCAGGATACCGCAAAGAGCACCTTGACCGTAGGCGCCGCTTGCGCGGTTGCCGGTATGATCGCCTGCGTCATCACAACGACAGGTATCGGTACCAAACTGATTTCCGCGATTGTCGGACTGGCGGGCGGCAATTTGTTTATTGCAATGTTCTTGACCATGGTGACCTGCATCATCCTCGGCATGGGCGTTCCGACCACCGCAAACTATGTCATTATGGCGACCACCTGCGCGCCGATCCTGATGCAGATGAATATGCCGGTACTCTGCGCGCACATGTTCGTATTCTACTTCGGTATCGTTGCCGATATCACGCCTCCGGTTGCGCTGGCAGCCTACGCAGGCAGTGCAATCGCGGGCTCCAGACCGATGAAGACCGCGCTTAACGCGACCTCGCTGGCAATCGCAGCCTTCATTGTACCGTATTGCTTCGGTTTGAATCCTGCCCTTCTGCTGATCGACCTCACAAGCCCTCTGCAGGGCGTACAGGTCATCTGCACCGCCTTCATCGGCGTCTTCGGCGTTGCCGCGGGACTCAGAGGCTATGCCTTTGACCATATGAAACTGCCGCTTCGTCTTGTTATCATCGCAGGCGGCCTGCTGCTGATCGACCCGGGTGCGGTCACCGACCTTGTGGGTATCGCCATCGTGCTCGGCATCTGCGCTTTCCAGGAGATCACCAAGAGACGCAGAAATGCAGCCGCGTAGTGCTCGTAGTACATCGTTAAAAGCAAAAGTCAAAACCCCTGACCGCTTTCCTGCTGTCAGGGGTTTCTCGTTTTTTATTACTCGTGATTTTGCTTCTTTTCATAAAGTTCGCTGCAAAGGTCCTCTGCTAAATAGTCATCGCTCATGCAGTGCATATCGGAAATTCCGTGGCTCATTAAATCATAAGTGCGTGAGGTATAAAAAAAATTCAGTGCCTCTGCGAGAGACAGTTCTGCCCGTTTTGCGAAGTTAGCTACTACACGAGCATATTTTTTTTGCAAAAGAATCGGATTCGCATTCATATTTTCTCACTCCCCACGAATTTTAAGCTTTGGTCAATTAACTCCTGTGAACGAAAACAATACTGCAGGTTTGGCTGTTCATACTGCAGCCGTTTCAGGGCTTCCTGCTTTTCAATCAAGCCATCAAAATAAAGTTCGATTGTATTGAAAACTTTGTCGTTTGCCACGCCGCCGGACACGAAATCAAACTCGCTCATGTCTTTTCCTCTGCGGCAGTTCAAAATAAAATCCAGCCATTCTTCCGAGTATTTCTCGAAATGAAGCACTTGAAATTTCGTAAGTTTTTCCTCGGAAAACTCGTATTGATTGACAATGCCCGCTTTCCCCTGACGCAAAAACTTTCCGCACCAGTTTTCTGCCTGCTCACGGATTGGCGTCGCATAAAAGCCTCTGCCAAAATCGACCCGCGGTCTGGAATGAACAATGTCCGGAGATTCTACCTCTAAATATGAGCCGTGATAGATTATCATGCGCACACACCTCTTTCCTTCATAACTCCCAGAATATCATCAACGATGTACTCCTTATCCTGTGTATGCAAGGTTTCGTAGCATGGAACGATATAATCATACAAAATATTGCTTGCAGAAGTGAGCGCACAAAAAACCTTTTCTCCGCTTTGACTAAGCCGCTGAGCAACATTTTCTATGCAAAAAATCGCGAATTCCAGTTCACGCTCACTCTTAATTTTTCCACATCCGTTCTTTACCATGCCGCCTCACCTTTCTTCACTGCGAGTTTTTATAGGCTAATTGTATTATAGATTCGAGCGGAATGCAAGAGGGCAGTTGCTATCTCAATTCTCGTACATATAAATCTCTAACTCTTTGAGGGGTTCCCCATTCTGGTTGCCAATGGAACTGGAGCGTATATCGCAATATGAAATCTGAATCATATCCACTCATATCTTCAAATTCGATTAAATAATCTGCAATGTACTCTATACTTATGATTTTCTCCATTTCTTCTGCATGATTTTCAAATAAATCAACGCAGAACGCGTTTAATGCCTTCTCCCGCTCAGCCCAAACAGTTCCATTTACATACTGTTTATAATGCTCTGTCCGCAGGTCATATCCTTTTTTTCAAATATTATGGTGTGCGGCTGATTAAAAGGTTTCTTAATCAATGGCCAAAGCATTGGATCTGTTCCTCCTGCAAAAGTCATCCACTTCATCGCATCCTTCGCCATTTGCAGTGTTTGCTGAAATGCAGCACTTTTCATTATTTCCTCATCTGAAAGAGGTTCATTTTTTTCCTGCACTAAAATCTCTTTTGTTTCTTTTGCGGCATCTGCTGAGTTGTTGTTTCTTTTAGATTTATTAACAACATTTATGAATACAACTGCCAATATTATTATTAGTACAACAATTAATTCCATCTTTCTATTCCCTCACATTAAAAATGTTTTTCTTATTTAAACATATTCTTTACTTTTCTCTAATACTTTCATAGTAAGTATCAATCCACTTATATAACTCCCTTGCATATAAGCCTAGTACCCATCGTAAATCCTTTCCCCATTCCGGCAGATTATATGCAAAAACCTCACCCTTAAGTATAAAATCAGATTCAAAGTTGCTATCTACATCTTCAAACTCTATATACTGATCTGCAATATGCTCTATATTTACGATAGTCCTAACTTCTTCTGCGTATTCTTTGAATAAAGCATGGAAAAACATTTCTAATGCAAATTCTCTATCTCCCCAAACCGTTCCGTTCATATATTTTTTATACCAAGATAGATCCACATCATATCCTTTTTTCTCAAGTACTATGAGATTTCCTTCAGATTTAACGATTGGTGGAAGTGGTGGCTTTCCACCGGCAAGTGTCATCCATTTGCTGATTTCCTTCATTTCATTAAGGCATCTTTGAAAACTTACACTATTTATTATATCGTTCTCTGAAAAATAACTATCCCCAACTATTTTAGGTGCGTAATTCGAATTAGATGTAGTTTTAGATGGGGTTTTTCTATAACTATCACCTTTTTCCCCCGTAAATTGCAATACAAGATAAATTACAACGCATGCAATTATACATAAAAAAATTATCATATCCTTTTATTCTCCTCTCACTACATTAAATATTTTTCTTTAAGTGTTACAACTGTCATTGTGTACAGTTCATATGCTTCATCCTTCTTATCATCCTCTATGTATTGAACGCATGGAATTACGAGTTTGTCATACAACTGATTGAAAATAGCAGTCGAATTGTCTTCTGCCTCAATTGCCTCAATAATTTTCGGTGCGATGTCATAGTATTCTTTGATTATTTTCTCTCCATTTGGCAATCCTTTAATATAGGAATCCCTGAAGCCTCGCAAAGTCTTCAGTTCATAGCAGTCATCCGGTAAATTTTTCGCCACTACACATGCGGTTGTCAAAAAACAATCGGACGAACTGTCTTTTCTTCTGAACGGACAATTTTTTGCGGAAGAAGCATACTCGCAAAATTGCTTATATACATCTGAGGATATTTCTTTATCCTTAAGGACACACCAATGTCCACCTGAAAAAAAACTTGATTTGTACTCGTAAAAATCACAATGATTTGCCATTTTTATTCCTCCTTTTCATTTCTACATACAATTTTCAAACTCTATTGAGTTAACTTTACCATCATGTCTTCAAAAAGTCAACTCAAAAGGGTTAATTCAGAGTGCTATAAACATTTATTATTGACTTATCGCGGTATCTCATTTTAGTATAAAAAAAGGAATTTTTATGACATTAAAACAGGCTGTACATGACAGAATATGGGAACTATGTGATGAGCGTGGTATTACCATCAATAAGCTGTCGATTATATGCGGCATTACTCAATCAACACTCAATAATATTATGAATGGCAGAAACAACAGTGTCACTCTGTCTACGATCAAAAAAATCTGTGATGGTTTGGAAATCTCTCTTCAAGACTTTTTTGCCTCTTCTGTATTTACGAGTCTAGAACAAGAAATAAAATAAAATAAAACCCCTGACTGATATCGTGCTGTCAGGGGCTTCGTATTTGTCATATCTTATTTGTTTCCATGCTTTAGGAAGCCTGCTCCTCTAAGGCTTCTTTTGCCAGCTGTGCGCCCAGATGCAATGCCTTGATATTCTTCTCTTCAGTGCCCTTCGGGATGTGGTTGAGAACCGCTTCTTCCAACGAGGCTTCAGACGCGATCTGCATGATCTCATTGACCGCGCCGACCGAAATGATATTGGCTGCCATCGGATTCTTGATGACCTCGACCGCGGAGTTCAGAATCGGCAGGCTGATCACCTGATGATGTGCTTTGACCTCCTCCGGTACCGTAATGCTGCTGTCCACCACGACAACCGACTGATCCTGCAGAGATCCGACATATTTATCTAAAGATGCTTGCGTTAAAGATAAGAGCAGATTTGGAAGAACCACCTTGGTATAGGTGATTGGTTTCTCATCGATGATGCACTCTGCCTTGCAGAGACCGCCTCTGGCCTCCGGGCCGTAGGACTGCGACTGCACCGCCTGCAGCTTATCCGCGTAAGCTGCCTCTGCCAGAATGATCGTCGCCATGATGACACCCTGTCCGCCGGATCCTGTAAATCTCAATTCTGCCTTTTTCATTCCTTGTCACCTCCGCATTTGTGGATAATCTCCATGTACATGTCTGTATATTCCGGTTTTTCACAGCGGGACATTTCACCGATGATAACTTTGCCTTCGAGTTCCTCCGGTGTCATCTTCGCTGCCTTGGCGATATCGATGCAGTGATCCTTCTGCCAGTTGTACATATCGACTGCACTGCCCTTCTTATTCTTACGCCCGTAATAGGTCGGACAAACGCTCAGACCCTCGATCATAGAGAAGCCCTTATGCTTGATGCCGTTTTCGATTAAGCGTATCATCTGCGGCACATGGAAAGCACTGCCTCTGGCGGTATAGGTCGCGCCGGCAGCCTCCGCCAGCTTCGGAATGTCAAAGTTATAGTCGATATTGCCGTAAGGCGCGGTCGTTCCTTTTTCACCGTGTGGCGTGGTCGGAGAATACTGTCCGCCGGTCATACCATAGATATTATTATTAAATACGATGACCGTCAGATCGATGTTTCTTCTGCATGCGTGGATCAGATGGTTGCCGCCGATCGCAGTCGCGTCGCCGTCGCCGGTAATGACGATCACGTGCAGCTCCGGATTTGCAAGCTTCACACCGGTCGCAAACGCGATCGCTCTGCCATGCGTGGTATGCAGGGTATTATAGTTCATATAACCCGCTGCTCTGGATGAGCAGCCGATACCGGAAACAATCACGACCTTATCCGGATCCAACTCGCAGTTTTCAATCGCCTGCGCGACGTCACGCATCAGAATGCCGTGTCCGCAGCCCGGGCACCAGATGTGTGGCAGACGATTCACACGCATTGTTTTTTCAATCAATTGACTCGGCATATTAATACACCTCCTTGATTTTTGCAAGAATTTCTGTCGGCGTGATGGTCGTACCATCGATTTTTCCGAGAAAATCGACAGGCACTCTGCCTTCTACGACCCGCTGCACCTCCAGCAGCATCTGACCGTCGTTGTGTTCGCAGACGACGATTTGTCTGAGATGTTTATTATCACGAATGATCTTGAGCAGCGCTCTGTCCGGGAATGGCCAAACTGTAATCGGGCGGAAGACACCGACTCTCAAAAAGTCTGTTTTCTTCGATTCCTCCACAGCACCCTCTACGGCTCTTGCGGTGCCACCGTAGCAGACGATTAGGGTCTCGCAGTCCTCGCAGCCGATCTCTTCCCATTTTTCAATGCGATCTCGTCTGAATCTGATCTTATCCAACAGTCTGCGTTCCTGTGTATGCGTCACATTATTATCGTTCGTCGGGAAACCGTCCAAATCATGGAATAATCCGGTGACGTTGAAGTGATCACCCTCGCCGAACGGCGCATATTCCGGTACATAGTTGCCCTCTTGTACCGCATAAGCCAGCGTACCGTTGAACGCACGGTCGATACGGCGGTTCTTAATATCCAGTTCCTCTGTCGGGATCAACTCGCAGCCCTCTCTGAGGTGACCGATGATCTCATCCATCAAGAAAATGACCGGTACCCGGAATCGCTCTGCCAGATTAAAGGCTCTGACGATTTCATTGTAGCACTCCTGCACCGAGGACGGAGAAATGACAATGACCGGGTGGTCGCCGTGCGTGCCCCATTTGGACTGCATCAGATCGCCCTGAGACGGCGAAGTCGGAAGTCCTGTGGAAGGACCCTCTCTCTGTACGTCTACAACAACGATCGGGATCTCCGCGATCGCCGCATAGCCGATGTTTTCCTGTTTCAGTGAAAATCCGGGACCGGAGGTTGCTGTCATGGCTTTGAGTCCGGCAACCGATGCGCCGAGTGCTGCCGCGATCCCGCCGATCTCATCCTCCATCTGAATAAATTTACCGCCGACCTGCGGCAGTCTGACCGCGCTTCTCTCGGCGATCTCGGTCGAAGGTGTGATCGGGTATCCTGCATAAAACCGCATGCCCGCCGCAATAGCACCTTCCACACAAGCTTCGTTTCCCTGCAATAATTGGAATCTCTTTGCCATTACGCTTCCTCCTTCTCTATGTATATCGCATAGTCCGGGCAGCGCAGTTCGCAAAGCCCGCACTGGATACAGGCCTCTTCGTTTTTAACGCTGACCTTTTCATGTACGATCTCAAGTACTTCTTTTGGGCAAAATGCCGCGCAGATGCCGCAGCCTTTGCACCATTTTTGATTGATGACCAATCGTTTGTTTCCCATTTTGCATCACCTCATGTAGAGTCTCTTTGTTTTCAATACAGCAATCATACCATATCTTGTTTCCAAATCAAGAATTTTAACAAAAAAATACTTTTTTCAAACAATTAGACAATAATTCAATTCTTTTTTTTGCGTATTGAATTTTCAAGGTACATAGCTATTTTTCATGTGCGAAGTTCGCGTAAATATATTTAGGATAAAAGTGCGCATCACGAAATCAGAGATTTCTATGCGCACATGGCGCTCACCCATGAGTGCCACTTCGCAAGCTGCTTTTGTCGTGATTCCGGAAATGTCGCGCAGCAATATTTCCGGAATCATCAATAAAGGGCGTAACCCCCTGTTTTACTGCATGATAAAAGCCCTGAAGCGCGGTCTGCTTCAAGGCTAATGTTTTTTCTATATTGTCATACCGATCATTTGCCAGAATCAAATATTAATCAATCTTTTGCACGAAGCAGTCCTTTTTATAAAAGCTGACTGCGTATTGAAGTATGCTCGGATAGCCCTCCTTGGTAAACGGCTCTGCATAGCGCTGTTCTTTGATCTGCGCAAGTCCTCTGTCTGCGGCCGCTTCTAAATCCGCGATGCTCTCTGCCAGCTTCAGCTCCAGAATGATCACGCGTCCTTTGCGGATATTGGCCGTATACATCACGATGTCCGGCCTGCCGTTTCCGCTCTCGCGGTTGGATTGGACGCGATAGCCGCCGATATTGGTCAACAGTCCCGCCATGAAGCCATGATAGAAGCTCTCTGCATGGTCAAAGTAGCTGATCGTATCCATCAGCTGCCCGTTGATAAAATCCTCGGCTGCCTGACAGTCTCCTGCTTCCAATGCTTCCCGCAGCGGACTGCGGTCGGTCGCTTTTATGCGCTGGTCAAACCAATAGGAGATGGAGTCCTCATAAATCGTCGCAATCTCTATGTTTGGAATTTTCATTGTTACATAGAGCTTGTTCTCTTCCTTGCGCTCGCTGATCTTTTTGAGATAGCCGGTGAAGAACAGGAAGTTCCACAGATTATCCTGTGACTGGTGGATATCGCCGTAGGTGATGTCCTCGTGCACACGTTTTTCAATGCTGCCGCCGTTCATCAGCGTTTCCAGATCCGTCCTGGCTTCCTCGTCTGCTTCTTCCACCATCTCGCGAATGATGCTGTTGGAAGAAGTATTCGACCAGTACGGCAATGCAAATTTTGTCACCTTGTCTTTGCGGTCATTGACATATTTGAGAATGCTCCATGGGTTATAGATCTCAGTCTCGTTGAAAAGATATCCATCGTACCAGCGTTTCACTTCCGGCAATTCTTCCAAAAGGTCATAGTATGCGAGCATCGCATTGACTTCCTGCTCTGTAAAGCCAAAGCTGTCTGCATAGCGTGTATGCAGCACGCTGTCCACCTCCAGATTGTTCAGTCCGGTAAAGATGCTCTCTTTGCTGATGCGCAGGCAGCCTGTGATCACGCTTTTTTCAAGATAGGGGTTTGTCTTGAGCGCTGATTCAAACAGCGAACGGATAAAGTCGATCATTTCTTCGTAAAATCCGCGCAGATAAGCGTTTTCCAGCGGCACATCGTACTCGTCGATGAGAATCATCGTGTTTTTGCCATGATATTGCCACAGGCATTCCGATAAAAATTTCAGTGCGCCATTGTATGCGCTGTAGTCCGCCTGCTCTGCCATAATCTTTTTGAATATGTTTTTTTGTTCTTCTGTGAGACTGTTCCCTTTGAGAAGATACTGATGTCTGCGGTATTCCTCTGCGATTTCTCCACAGAGCTTCTTGTATGCTTCTTCGAAATCCGGCTGCCTGGCGGATTTCATAGAAAGGAAAATCACCGGATACTGCTGCTGATGCTTGCGGAGCTCCTCGCCGCAGTCCGCGATGGCCAGACCGTCAAACAGATAGCCGTTATCGATTTTTTCTCCGTCGCGAGTCCTCTCGTCTTCAAAGAAGCGCCGGATCATAAACTGATTGAGCGTCTTGCCGAAGCGGCGTGGACGGGTAAGCAGCGTGACCTTAGCATTGCTCTCGATCAGCTCCTTGATCATAAGGGTTTTGTCGACAAAATAGCCGTTCCAGTCGATCAACGTTTTGAAATCCTCTACGCCAATAGAGATTTTCTTTTGCTTTTGTTTGTTTTCCATACACCCGGTTTCCTTTCGCTGTTGCGTTTCTATGCTTACACATGCACTGCTTCCTTAGCTATAGTATACTTGATTCGATGAGAATAGACAACCGAAATCTTTGCCCGAAGCAGGAACTTTCATCAATTCAAAATTTACACGCAGTCTTCCGGTTCTGCCTAATGGTAATAGAACTATTGCAGATGACATCTACTGAATACAGAAATAAATCTCAAGCAAGGATAAAAAGGGATAGCATATCGTTCTTCAATATGTTAGAATAAATTTAATTGACTAAAATAAAAGAGGCTGTTACCAAATGGAAAACTTTATTTTCGCGTTGAATGCGACGATTCCCGTTTTTTTGATGATCTTACTTGGTTTTTTTCTGCAAAAAATCCATTTTTTGAATGAACCTTTCAACCAAACCGCCAATGCGTACGTATTTCGCTGCGCACTTCCGGTCAGCCTGTTCCTTTCTATCGCGGAAATGGATTTTTACAGCGATTTTGATCTGACCTTCTGCCTGTTCTGTTTTTTAGGTACGAGCCTCATGTTTATGGGCGTCTGGGCAGCGGCATGGCTCCTTATGAAAGACAAAGGTCAGGTTGGCGCTTTTTCGCAGGCTTCGGTTCGTTCCAGCGCCGCGGTTTTAGGCATCGCTTTTGCGACGAATATTTACGGCAATGCCGGTATGGTGCCGATGATGATCATGTCCGCTGTCCCGTTTTTTAATATCTATTCTGTGCTGATTCTCAGCTTTTCACCGCAGGTAGACGAAAATGGTCAGCTGCTCCCCGCCGCGCGCGGTATGGAAGGGGTAAAAAAGGCCTGCGTCAATGTAGCGAAAAATCCGTTGATCCTTGGCATCCTGACCGGTGTTCCCTTTGCCCTGCTGCAGATTAAGATACCGATGATGC
>OGHJ01003395.1_pt1 | contig 11653 bp, 19 predicted proteins | sample 1571351 | NCBI WGS metagenome assembly OGHJ01 (sample SAMEA2582037, study PRJEB24529) | metagenome | biome: Human gut stool | place: China | collected 2011 | reverse complement strand
GCGTAGACAATGCCGAACGCTTGCTGGCACCTTATAAGGCCAACCTGGAAGCAAATCAAAGAATAAAGGCGTACTACGGCGATCAGGTGAACCTGGGAAACTGGACGGCAAGGGAATTCATAACAAAGGACGGCGCCGCTTTCCGTGCGCTGGGTGCCGGTATGTCCCCCCGTGGATCACGTAACGAAGAAATCCGTCCGGACATTGAAGTCATGGACGACTTCGACACGGACGAAGCCTGCAACAACCCGGACACCATAGAAAAGAACTGGAACTGGTTTGAAAACGCATTATACCCGACCCGATCCATTTCCGAACCGACACTGATACTATGGTGCGGTAACATCATCGCAAAGGATTGTTGTATCACCCGTGCGGGCAAGATGGCCGACCACTGGGACGTTATCAATATCAGGGACGACAAAGGGAAGTCAACCTGGCCGCAAAAGAACACGGAAGAAATGATCGACCGTATTCTTTCAAAAATCAGCATAAAAGCCCAGCAGGGCGAATATTTCAATAATCCCGTATCTGAAGGGAAGGTCTTTAAAAACCGGACATTCGGGAAAATTCCTTCCCTGAAGAAGTTTCGGTTCCTGGTTGTGTATGGTGACCCCACACAGTCCGAACAGAAAGGGAAAGCGAAAAATAAGAAGGGTTCCCGGAAGGCCGTATGGCTGTGCGGTGAAATTGATGATGTACTGTACATAATAAAAGGGTTCATATTCAAGGGGTCAAACGCTGACTTTATAAACTTCTACTTTGTCCTGCATAAGTGGGTAGGTAACAGGTGCCCGGTATATCATTACATAGAAAATAACTCTATGCAAGACCCTTTCTTCCAGCAGGTATTCAAGCCCCACCTGGCGAAACACCGGATCACTACCGGCGTAAATCTTACGATCACCCCGGACGAAGAACGGAAGACCGACAAAGCTGTCCGCATCGAAGCTAACCTGGAACCTATGGACAGGGAAGGCCGCCTGATTATGAACATAGACGAAAAGGACGAACCGAACATGGCCGAATTAAACAACGAGTTACAATATTTCGACCTGGCTTTAAACTACCCGGCCGATGGCGTCGACTGTGTCGAAGGTGCAAAACGGGTGATCGAAAACAAGATGCAGGAACTTATACCGACAACGGTCATACCCGCAAAGGCTTTGCGGAAATTCAACAAGTACAGAAGATAGTTTCATTTTAATACAAAAATATATGGGAAGATTTATTTCAAAAGACGACTTCGACGCCACCGTCCACCGTGACATACTGGACGCCTTGACACGTCAGGACGATGCGGTGGTCGAAATTTGCGCCGACCGGGCTATCAGTGAAATGCGCTGTTACCTTGCCGGGCGTTATGACTGTGACGCTGTGTTCTCTGCCACCGGTACAGAACGGAACCAGCTTGTTTTAATGATGCTTACCGACATGGCGGTTTATCACCTGTTCAGTATTCACAACCCGCAAAAATTGTCACAGTTGCGAAAAGACCGTTACGACCGTGCGGTCGAATGGATGAAAGCTGTACGCCGGGGTGATTTATCTGTCGACGGGTTACCGCCGGCACAAAAGTCACCGGAAGAAGCGACCGCCAGTTCTCCTTATCAAATGCGAAGCAATCCTAAACGTATCAATCATTTTTAAGCAGCTATGGGAAATAAGAAAAAGAAATACAACAAAATAGCCGCTACCGGAAACGTAGGACGGCAGCCGGACACTGCCGGCGTAAAGACTATAATACTCACCCAGCCACGCAGGGGAAATATAGATATAGGCGACTATATGACAGCCTTAAAGGCGGCTGAAAACGTGGACTTCCCTTGCTGGTCGAAGCTATACGATATTTACGAAGACATTCTGACAGACGGGCATCTTTCGGCTGTAATACAGAAAAGGAAGTCGTCTATATTGAACATGCAGGTGGAATTCAAACGTAACGGCAAGGTAGACGAAGCCATCGAAGAACAGCTACGTTCCCCCTGGTTCCGAAACTTCCTTTCTGATCTGGCCGATACGATCCAGTGGGGAACCTCTACTTTCCAGTTCTTCAGGAACGGCGAATGGCTGGGTTATGACCTGATCCCACGTAAGCATGTCAATCCTGTAAAGCGGATCATATTACGCAGGCAGACGGATATAACCGGCGACAGCTTCGACGATTATGCCGATCTGGTAAATATCGGGAATCCCCGTGACCTGGGTATATTGGCAAAAGCAGCGCTGTATGTTATCTATAAACGTAATGCAACGGCCGACTGGGCGCAATTTATTGAACTGTACGGGCATCCTTTGAAAGAAGGTATTTATGATGGATGGGACGACGAAGCCCGCACAAAAATGACGGACGACCTGTATAATATGGGGGGATCGCCGGTAATACTTCACCCCAAAGGCACGGAGATCAAGATACACGACGCCGGCAGCAAGTCCGCCAGTAGCGACCTTTATAAGTCTTTCGTACAACATTGTAACGACGAACTTAGTAAGTTGGAACTGGGTAACACCCTGACTACTGAAGCCGGCGACACGGGTACACAGGCGTTAGGTACCGTCCATCAGAAAGTGGAAGACAAAATCGAACGGGCAGACCGGCAGATGATCCTGGACGTACTCAACTATGAACTGACGGACATATTCACCAATTTAGGGATGAATACGGCCGGGGGCGAATTTTCTTTCGTACTGCCGCAAAATATAGACCTGTCTGCACGTATTATCATTGATATGCAATTAAAAAATAGCGGACTGCCTATGTCAGACGACTACTTTTATAAAACTTACGTAGTTGATAAGCCCGATAATTACGAGGAACTGATAAAGGCCAAAGCCGCCCGGACACCTGACCCGAATATGAAGCCTGAAGAAAAGGAAGAAACCGAAGACAGTACGGAGAAAGAAGACAAAGAAGACGAAAAGGACGACAGTCCGGAAGGAAAGACAAACAAGAAAAAGGAGAACTTTTTCAAAAATCTATTCTCCAGTTTTTTTCAGGACGCCCCCAAAGGAGACAAGGGGGCGGCTTTAGAATTTTGATGAATGACCTTTACCGGGAAACTTATACAAATAAGACCGTAGAAAGCAGCTTCACCTTTGACGACGCCGCCCTGAAGAAAGCTCTGAAACGCATCTATGAAAAAGATGTAAACCCAATGAATGACATTGAAGAAAATCTGTTCAATGCGGTGTTTAAAACGATGTCTGACGCAGTAGACAAAGGTTTCGGGGTTCCTGAAAGTACAGACCCGGACACTGATTTTTACAAGGAGTTAAAAAGTGATGCGGCCGTATTTTCCGCCTTTAAGACGCATCGATGGCAGAATGATATTGCCCGGCAAATGCTTGACGAAAAAGGGAACTTGAAAAGTTTTGAACAGTTCAGGCAGGACGTTGCCAATCTGGTAGACCCGCAGCATAAGGACGCATGGCTTAGAACGGAATATGACACGGCCATACTACGAGCACGCCAGGCGGCAGAGTGGAAACAGTTTGAAAGGGAAAAGGATATACTGCCGAACCTTCGCTGGGTCGAAAGTACCAGCATTCATCCGGGGGCGGATCACCGCCGCTTTTGGGGGGTAATACGACCCATTGACGACCAGTTTTGGAACCGTCACCGTCCGGGTGATCGCTGGAACTGTAAATGTACCCTGTCTGCCACAGACGAACCGCCGACACCTGAAGCAAATCTTCCGGCAGGTGACAAGGAAGACAAGCCGGCGCCCGGACTGGGTAGTAATCCGGGGAAGACCGGACAGCTTTTCAGTAAGGATCATCCCTATGTGACCGGGGCGTATAAAGGGGCAAAAGAAGCGGTAGAAAAGTTCATCCTGGAAATGGAAAAGAAATTCGTGTCGCCCAAAATGCCGGAAGCGCTTCGGGCAGAAAACGAGTACCTAAAGGACAAAAAGATCGTGTTCAAAAAGAAGTTCTTCGACCTGATTGATGATACGCCGGGGCGGGACGTTCGTTTCCAAATAGACAAGAAAGGAAGTACGTCATACTATATGCCGGATGCGTCCCGTATCAGGGACGGCAGGAAAATAGTCGACGTACCGGAGCACATGCGCCGCATGGTGCATATTCTTGATAACGCCAGGAACAAGGCAAGTGACTGGCACCGGGAAAGTGTTGTCTACCATGAATTCGGGCACGCCATTGATGCGCAACGTAATTTATATACAAGTGAGAGACTGAAGGGATTAATGACAAGACAAAGGCTGTCCCTGAATAAGAAGCAAACATATTCTATGCGCATGGAAACGTATAACCCGGAAACAAACGGCTTCGATTTTGTCGTCCGGAAAGTTAGCATGTCACGTATTGAATATGCCGACAAACGGCTTGAAAACTTGCAAAGAAAACTTTTCCGTATGAACGAAAAGACATTTACCCGAAGGGGAATAACTAAGGACGATGTTATGGAACAAATTTGTTCAACCAGGGACACGATCAAGGCTTTAAATGTGAAGTACGGCTTCGGACATTCTACCGCATATTTCCAAACGCCCGGAATGTCGGAAAAAGAATTTATTGCACACTGCTTTGAAAATGCGTTTGCCGGGAACAAGGTTTTCAAAAAGTACCTGCCGGAATTATATACGGAAATGGTAAACTATATAAGGGAGATCAAGCAATGACAATTTCAAACGGACAATCAAGAACACCGGCGCCCTGGAGGGCGGCATCGTACCGTAACACGATACGTTTACCCTCACGCTCGCACTGTTCAAGCATGGGGAAAAGTTCTTCTTTAAGTTCCATGTATGCCGAAAGTACCGTATTACGGTATTCCTGGTCTTCGCCGACAAAGGCGTAATGATCGAACAGATCACGACCGGACATACGGGAAGTGTCAACTTGTTGCTGCATATCCATTGATTTTTCGCAAATATACAATATTTATTTTAAAACAAAGGCTTATGAACCGGGAAACATTAAAAAAGGACTGTACACCCCGAAATAATAATCGTTCAAACACTATTCAAATGTTATTCAAATGGATATAAAAGAGTTTACCAGGATAATGCAGTTAAAGAAACGGGAATTATCCGATTTGATGCGCCGGAAGATGCCGGTACACGCCGGGCGGTTGGCAAAGGATCACTACCAAGCCAACTTCAGAAAAGGCGGATATGTCAATAACGGGCTGCATAAATGGCCGAAGTCCCGCCGCCTTTCGTCCGGAGGGAAAGACGCTGCCAGCAACTACGGCACACTGTTAAGCAGCCGGAATATGCTTTTCGGCGCTATAAAGTACGTGCCTGGAGATGGTAAGGTAAAAGTAAGTAATGACCTGGTGTACGCTCCTGCCCATAACTGGGGCGGTACCCTTCACCCGACCGTTACGCCCAAAATGCGGAAGTTTGCCTGGGCAAAGTATTACCAGTCAGGAGGTGGGCAGAAAAATGCCACAGAGGGCACGAAAAGCGCCAAAAACGAAGACCCGGCGGAAGCATTGAAATGGAAGAAGCTGGCGCTGACTAAAAAAGAAAAGTTAGACGTTAAAGTCCCCCAGCGTCAGTTCCTGGGCGAAAGTTCGGAACTGTCCGAAAAGATTGCAAATAAGACTGAAGTCGAAATACGTAAAATACTAAATTCATAATGATATGGAAGAAATTTTTATAGCTATTCAGGAGCGCATCGCTCTGCAAATGCCGGAACTGTCCCTGGTGGATGAAGACTACGGCCAGTTAATAACCGATGAAGACACCTACCCGGTGACGTTCCCCTGTGTCCTGATCTCCACGATAGACACGGACTGGACGGACATAGGCGCCGGGGCACAAAAAGGGGATTGTAACATAACCGTCAAACTGGCGATTGATTGCTACGACGATACACACTACGGATCAGGGACAACCGATAAGATCAGGGAACGGTTACAGATGAATAACAGCCTTTATAAATTGCTTCAGGGTTTCCGTAAGACTAAGGAAATGGGATCACTGAAAAGAACGAAAAGTACCGATTATGCCATACCGGGCGGAAAGAAAGTATATGAAACGACTTTCCGGTTCAACTATCACGATAATAGTGCAGTGGCTATTCGCCAGTAAACAGGGACAACTGGGCGGGGGTGATCCGGGGCTTTTTGACTTTTGAAACCGGCTGTACTACGATGTCCGTTAGCTTCCGGCAGTTCTGCCGGATAATCGACATGATCCGTTCTTCGGATATGAAGAATTCTTCCTGGGAAAGTACCTTCAGGGCATCGTCAAAACGCAAACGCTGTATTTCCGTCCAGTAATAATACCGGCGGAGCAGCTTTTCGTTCCGTAAGCTAATAAGTTCTTTACTTCTTCCCTTTGGCATGGCGTAATTTTCTATACAAAAGTAGTATTTTAGCGTCGAATAAAGCAAGAAAAAAGCCTGTAATCTTCAATATTACAGGCTTTTATTAACTCTGTTAAGCTGATACTTGACTATTCCATCGTAATAGCGTCGAACCGGTCGTCTTTTCCGGGAACAAAGGGGCGTACCTTCGTGACAACCCGACTACTTACTTTCACCTTTCCGCTACCTTTGCAGAACCGACATTCACAGGACGGAAGGCTTCGGTCTGACCGGTTGAATACAAAGCCCAGCCCTGAACAGTTCCGGCAGATGGTAAGGTGGGGCGCAACGTCACGGATCACCGTTCGCACATTAGGATCAGTCATTTCTGCCTTTTTATCCAGGTAACGCTGTTTTATCTGGCTGTATGCAGTATATTTATAGCTTTGGGCGAAGTTCCGTTCCTGGGCTGTCCCTTTGTTCTCCATCTGATCCGCCACCCCCAGCAAAACTTCTTCCCCCCACCGTAACGAACTGTTAAGCTGTTCCGGTGTTTGGCAAGAGTCCAGCACCCGCAAAATGGGTGCCAGCTTCTCGTTGAATTGTTTTTCGATGCGTTCCATTACTTCATGGCCGCCAATGACAGCGGCAGTTTTTGTTCGTTGCCTTTTTCATCCTTCAGGGTGACTTCGATAAACTGGCAGGAAGGTTCCGCACGGTAGGCGGCTTTAATAATTGCAATGCCATCCAGGAACTTTTCGTCTTGTGTCTTGATAGCGAGTTTTTCCAATTCCAGCACCTTGCTGGCCTTCAGGTTACCCTTACGGTCTTTTGAGATTAATCCCATGACAGTTTCGACCAGGGCGGCGGAATTATCGTCTTTCGCCAACGTTCCCAGGAATTCCTTTACTTTCGCAATACCGGCGTTAACGGTGTCGTCCCAGCCTTCATTTACACGGTTCCCCAAAGTGATAGACATAAGGCCGTCCTGGGTCGTGAACGTGTTACTACGACGGTCTGCTTTCGTTTTAAACAGGTCGTCCTTCATGTCGATAAGAAGTTCGGCGTCCCCGAACACTTCTTGTTTAATCAACATCATTTGACTGCTAAGGTTCTGCAACTTCTTCACGTTGGAAGCGACAAACTTGTCAGAAAGAACTTTGTAAGTCTCACGGTCTTCCTGTTGTTTCTGCTTTTTGGCCTTGTCTTCAGCTTCAATCCTGGCACGAAGTTCGGCCTTTTCTTTTTCTGTCAATTTCTCGTAATCCATAATCTTTGTTTTTTAAAAGTTTATTAATCTTGTATCACTGTGTCCAGCGTTAAAAGCTGGTTCAATTCCCGGTCACGGGCGGCCTTCGTGGGGAAAGGCTTATTCAGGGTTCGCCACTCTGACGATTTACCGTCTTTAATCTTTATTCGTGGGCTGGGCTGATCGTCCGGACGGACAAGTACAAAGCCAGCCTTAAACAGTTTTTTTTGATCTCTTAAATTCATATCTTTTCTTTATTTGTTGATCTTTTGCCATTTAATAACTCTTTTATTCGTTTGACAGAATTCGTCATCTTCTCTTAAATACCATTCACCATTGATTTGGCTATATGCGCCAATAGCATAGTGACATGTATCGAATTCCATTTCTACCAAAACTATTTCCCGATGTTCTGGTAGGTCATTAGGATTAATTTTTAAATCATGCCAATCATTCTCTGCCTTTCTCCAATCAGCACCAGCTATAAAAGATGCTACGGAAATAGGTCTGAATTCTTTCTGAAAATGTTCATCAGAATACTTGTATGCTGCTTTAGTGTTATCTTTATCCATTTTTTATTTGAATTGTGCCTTTATGGCTTCCATGATAATAGAGTCAGTTGTAAACGTATGTTCACGAAGGCGGTCTATACGTGAACCTTGCAGGGAGTCCTTAAACTGAAGGAATTTCACGTCAGACTGTAACATGATTATCTTTGTTTCCTGCCTGGCATAACCCAGGAACAGGCACACACATACGGCGACAACGGCCGCCACTTTCAAAGCTGTTTTCATAATGCTTTCTATTTTAATTTATTTTTGATATAGTTTACACCCTGTTTTAGACTTCACCTTCAGTAAAAAATCAGCGGTTTCGTTACTATCAACAACCAGTTTTATAGCTGTCAGCCCTTCCGTTTTTGCACCCATTACAAGGAAAGTACAAGGCTTTTCGTAATATATCCACCAATATAAAAACTCTGCTAATAGCGAGTCTTCAATACCGACAATGTAGTTTATAGGGTCTTTCTTCATGCCCGGATTACTTCTTTTTCTTAAAAACTTTGCTTGCGTCCACGTTGATCGGTTTCGTAGTTAGTAGCTGATAGTATTTATCACCTTCAATTTCTACCGGTTCCTTCGCTACTAAGAAGCTGGCACTTTTTTCTATCTTCAGGCTGTTAAGCAAAAGACCGGCTACAAAGGAATTACGGATCAGTAGCATTTTCTCTTTACCGGTAACAATGAAGCCCCCTTCATTATTTGTTTTACAGATATACCACCCCTTTTTATCTTCCTGGTCATTGGCAACTATTATATGATCGCCGGCCTTCAGTTCTAAACACTTCGCCATTTCGCCGGAAAAAGTAAATACGCCGGTTTGACGGTTCACACGACAAAGGCGTTCACCGCTACGGGTGGCCTTTGAATTCTCAATGTTGTAAATAATAAGTTTCATGTTCTTAAAATGTTAATTATGAAATTGATAAATATTGTTTTCTGATAAGAAAGACGCCCTCATGCAAAACGGCCGTTTTTAAGGCTGTTACACGCCGATACAAAGTGCTGACAGGTATTCCTGTGTAAAGTGACAGTTCGCCGTAAGAGCAAGCCGGGAACACCGTTTTAAGGCAGAATATTCTGTATTCTTGTGGAGTAGTCTTTCTTCTGACATATTTCAGTATATCGGTTGCAAGCTGTTCGACCTCATTTTGCATATCCGTTTCCTGATCTGGTTCGTCGTCCAAACTCTGGAAGAAGTAGTCTTCAGGGTGATAAAAACGGTTTTCAAGCAGAGAGTGCTTTAACCGGTTGCAGCGGTAAGACTCCAGAAAGTAAGCGGTATAATCCACCATTTCTTCCCCACTAAACAGCAAGCACTGACGGACACGAAGATAAGTATCATGAAAAACGTCTTCATCAAGCTGGCGAAATGTTGAAAGCTGGCGGCGTAGCCTGTAATATTCAGACTCAAACCAACGATCAAAACGTCTTACTGCTATATTGTCAATACCTGGTTTCATTCTGTACTTTCTTATTTTATTATTCCTCCCCAACCCTTCCGGTGTATTGGTTCCCTTTAAATTTCATTCCTTTGGTGAAGCCACCCGGATAACCCAGTTCTTTGCTTCGTGCATTGGCAAGTAATAAATGTTCTTTGCTTATGGAAGAAACAAAATCTTTGTCTTTCTCCAGGCCAAGTTCACGGGCTTTCCGGGTGACACTACGTTCAGATACTCCAAGCATTTCGGCCAGTTCCCGGTTAATAGTGTTGTGGTAATAACGGCGCATAATAGACAGCATATTTCCGTTCCAAAAGATGCGGGTAGAATATCCCTTATGTTCTACAACCCTGTCTAATGACCGGTGCATGAAGGTACCGTCGGGCACCTTCCGATGTTTCAGGTATTGTTCACGCTTGTAATCCAAAACACATTCGTGACACCATGAATTCCGGGTACCGTTTTTCAGTGGGTAGAATTCACGCATCCACAGTTTGCGGCCGCAATGCGGGCAGACTTTTTTCCTTTGTTTCTTCGTTTCGCTCATAATAATTAGTTCAAGGAATGAATAGATAAATTCAGTAACAAGGCCAGGGCTTCCTGATCTGCCACCGGCACAGGTTCCGGCTGTTGTTGTTTCCTGATCGGTTCCGGCTTTTCTTTTGCTTTGCGTGCGATGGCCTTCAGCTTTGGAACCAGCGCTTCCAGTTCCGGGATCGTGAGTTTACGAAATACCTTTCCGGCGATACGTGCGTCCAAACAGTAAGCGTCTACACGATCCCAGTCTGTCGTGTCAATCCCGATCACCTGAAGCCAGTGCAGGACTTTAGACCGATACCCTTTAATACGGGCTTTAAATTCAGCGGCGCCGACATTGCCGTCCAGAGTTTCCTGTAATGAAGCGCACATGGCATCATATTCGCTTTGTTTTATCTCCTTTAATGAAGAAGTACGGTTCCCTGTATAGGTAAGCACTAACTGTTCCTTTAAATCGTCCTGATTGCCTGGCATACGTTTTAACAGCGCATAGAACCGGGCGAAATTGGTTACTTTTCCCATATTCTTACATGTTATTTTTTTGTTCTTTACTGTGATCTGGTGCCCAGTGGATCGTGACTTCAGCTTTCAGAAGACCGGTTCCTTTGCATACAGGGCACGGGTTATCTTCGTATTCGTCATGCCCGAACTGTATCGGTGTAAAATACCCCCTACCATTGCAGTAGCTGCAATTGTGTCCGGAACTGGTATAACTTTCGTCATGTATATTGCCCCACCGATCACCGGGTTCAATCGTTATAATTTCACTCCTTTTACTCATGCCTTAATCCAGTTTAGGGCTTTCACTGTCTCGCAATTCGCCCAGGTTATACATGTTCTCTACGCCGCTGGGTTCTGACTCATAAACAGCGTCGAATGTGTCCTGACAAAGTATTCTTTGTTCCCGGTTTTTGGAACCGGCGTAATCTTTCATAGCGTCCAGGACACGCTTTAATGTCGCCGGGTCGAACTTCTTTCCCAGTTCTTCATTTTTTTTCAGGCTGAACGCCTTCCGTAGTGCTGATAATGCTTCCATAATTCAATGATATTTAATTGTTAAAACTATTCTCCACGATATTTTCTACTTCCTTCGTCCCAAACCGTATAATGTCCGACTGATCCGAAAAAACGGCCTTTTGAAAATGCCCGGTACCCTTCGACCCATATTTTCAGGCTGGCGTCATACATTACGCTTTTTGCGCTTCGTCCGGAAGGGTTCTTTCCGTCGGCATGGGAAATAAAGATCAGCAGTTTATTCGGGTGCTTTTCCTTAAACTTCAGGTATGCCTTATAGGTCATTTGCGTATATTGGAAACTGTCTATGATGACAAAATCCGCACTCTTGCGCTGTTCCAGCCTTTCGCTTAGGTCTTCTATCGACTCGCCCCTAATTACTTTCAGTCGCCTGTTGGCTTCCATCATGCCTTCCCGGCGAAGGGTGTTCTGTAATGTCAGGCTGGTACCTTCTTCAAGGCTGACATAAAGGACTAAACCAAATTTGCAAAGTTCACGACATAGCTGCATAACGAACGTACTTTTACCGTTACCGGAATTTCCCCAAATGAACCAAACACCGTAAAATTCAG
>OGHJ01003390.1_pt1 | contig 11667 bp, 6 predicted proteins | sample 1571351 | NCBI WGS metagenome assembly OGHJ01 (sample SAMEA2582037, study PRJEB24529) | metagenome | biome: Human gut stool | place: China | collected 2011 | reverse complement strand
AATGAATTGTAAACTGTACAGCCTTGTTCCCATATTGTTTTACCTAATATTGTTTGTGCAAAACGAAGGACTGATTACAATCACACAATGCATCTTTATGTATGAATGATTTTTCAAACATACTCTAAAATCAGGAAACTATTAGAACTACAAATTTATTACAACAGGATTTTAACTATGGATTTTACAAAAAATACAAATTTATCAATTGAGGAAATATCTGAAAACAAAACATCAGGCAATGAACTATCTGTTACTAAAACATCCGATAGTACGGCCGAAAAAACATTTACAAATAATGCTTTTTCTCATTTTGTTACAGATACTATGACTATTCTTTGGGAACCTGCCGATTCGGGCTGTCGGCTGCTTCGCTGTTTTGGCAACAGCCCCATATTGAATGTTCCAGATATGATTGACGGACGGACAGTCAGTGAAATGGGAGCTTACTGTTTTTCCCGTTCTCGCCCCAGATTTCCTGAGAAAATTTACAAAACTATTTTTATAGATATAGAAAATCAGGAAACTACACTGGAAAGCGGACAGGCTTTTAACCAGAAAGATTTTGATTTTTCAGCTTTTGGAACAGAGCTTGATGGTACCTTTCTTGAAGAAATCACTCTTCCTGACTGTGCAACAACACTTCACAATGCCGCATTTTATAACTGCCGTAAATTAAAAAAACTTTCTGTAGGAACTGCAATTTCCGGCATTGGAAGCGATGAATTTATGAATGATTCCCAGCTGGAGCATCTGATCATTCGTGGAAAAGATTCTGAAGCAACCGGTTTACCTCTTATTTTGGAGCGAATCGCAGAAAATATTACCGTTTCTTTCTGTCCGGATTCCTCCTCATCACCAGAAAGTATTGTGTTCTTCCCTGAATATTATGAATGGTTAGACGAGATTTCCCCGGCTCATATTTTTAGCAGAAGTATTCATGGTGAAGGCTTCCGCATGAGAAAGAGCTTTGAAAACGGTATTCTCAATTACAGAAAGTATGATTCCTGCCTTGAAAATGCTCTTACGGTCGAATCGCCGGAGTCTTTATGTAAAATTGCTTTAAACCGCCTTCGCTGGCCTTCTCGGCTGGAAGACATTTTTAGAGAAAAATATGAAAATGTCATAAAAAAATATATGGGCACTGCTTTTACCCTTGCCGTAAAAGATCAGGACTTTCCGATGCTTCAATTTATCTGCGAGCATTTTTCTCCCGATGCATCCGCTCTCGCTTCTGCCATCGACCAGTGCATAGAAAAAGAATGGGGAGAGGGAAATGCTTTTTTAATAGAAGCAAAACATAAGTCTTTTTCTAAAAAAACATTTGATTTTGACCTGGATTTTTAGGAGGTGATACAATGACACAAACTGAATGGGAAAATGAAATGTGTATTAAAATTCTCGAACTTATTCAAAATGAACTATATGTGGATTTTCGTTATCTTGATGTTGCCGTTTCCGCACTTACCTTAACACCAAATGATTCTCTTCGTTCGACAGCAACCGATGGAATCTCCTTCTTTTTCCCGCCAGAACAGATTCTTCGGGTATTCCGCTCCAACCCGCTTTTCTTAAATCGCGCTGTACTGCACAGCGTATTTCACTGTATTTTTCGGCATCTGTGGATTCGTGGAAGCCGCGACCCAGATTTGTGGAACCTTTCCTGCGACATTGCTGTAGAGTGGATTATTGATTCTTTTAAGAAGAAAAGCGTAAAGCGTGCTCTCTCTGGAATACGCACAAATATTTATAACGATTTTCGTCAATATAAAATTCCCATCACGGCCGCAAATATTTACAGGTATCTTTTACCCGATATCGCTGACAATCCAGACCGATTAAATCAACTTATGATAGAGTTTTTTACCGATGATCACCGTTTCTGGCCAAAAAAACCGTCAACTTCGCCTTCCACCGCAAAGGCAGGACAATCATGGGATAAAATCAGCCGCCGCATGGAACAGGAATTAAATCTTCGTGGCGATGATTCCGCCTCCGGCATTGATGCTATGAAAACGCAGATCAAAGAGGGAAAAAGCCGCCGTTCCTATAAAGACTTCCTTCGAAAATTCACCGTACTTAAGGAAGAACTTCACTGTGACTATGATGAATTTGACTTAAATTATTACTCTTATGGTCTGCGGCTTTATAAAAATATGCCGCTGATTGAACCATTAGAAAGCCGGGAAGTAACTAAGATTTCTGAGTTTGTCATTGTCATTGATACAAGCTATTCGACCAATGGCCCGCTTGTCCAGAAATTCCTTGAAGAAACATTTCAGATTATTCAGGAGCGGGACAGCTTTTTCCATAAAAGCCAGATTCGAATTATTCAATGTGACAATCAGGTACACTCAGATACCATTATTAAGGAACAGAGAGACATTCCAAAACTGCTCCATAACTTTGAATTAATCGGTGGCGGGGGTACCGATTTCCGTCCTGCCTTTTCTTACATTAATAAACTACTTGAAAATGGAGAATTTCAAAATTTGAAGGGTGTTCTGTACTTTACAGATGGAAAGGGCATTTATCCCGCAAAAAGACCACCTTATGAAACCGCCTTTTTGTTCTTAGGAGAAGAAGAACATCCTGTTGTGCCAGCATGGGCGATGAAATTGATATTGCACGAGGAAGATCTTTAAATATTTATTCAACTTTATGAATATGACCAAAAATTACCTGTTATTATATTTGGTATTCTATAAATCTATCAACAACGAAAGGATTCAATCTTATGAATATAAAAAAAGCAAAAGAAGATATTAAAAATACCGTCCGGGCTTATCTGAAGAAGAATGATTATGGACAGTACAGTATTCCCTCTATCCGCCAGCGTCCCATGTTATTAATGGGGCCTCCCGGAATCGGCAAAACACAGATTATGCAGCAAATTGCACAGGAATGTAACATCGGCCTTGTGGCATATACCATCACTCACCACACCAGACAAAGTGCTGTCGGACTGCCATTTATTAAAGAAAAAACATTTGATGGCAAATCTTACTCCGTCACCGAATATACAATGAGTGAAATCATTTACAGCATCTATCAGTACATGGAAAAGTCCGGCAAAAAAGAAGGTATTCTTTTTATCGACGAAATTAACTGTGTTTCTGAAACACTTGCTCCGACAATGCTGCAATTTTTACAATGCAAAACTTTCGGAAATCAGGCTATTCCAGAAGGCTGGATTATCGTTGCCGCAGGCAACCCGCCAGAATACAACCGAAGCGTCCACGACTTTGACTTCGTAACCTTAGACCGTGTACGCAAAATTGATATTGAAGCAGACCTTGACGTTTTCAAAGGCTACGCCAGAGCAAGACATTTGCACCCATTCATTTTAAGCTATTTAGAACTCCGCCCGCAGAACTTTTACCGTACAGAAAATGATGTGGATGGCATTCAGTTCGTAACCGCCAGAGGATGGGAAGATTTAAGCAGCCTTATCTACACTTACGAAGAGCTTTCTATCAAAGTAGACGAAGACATCATCCACCAGTTCATTCAGCACGCGGACATTGCAAAAGACGTTGCCGCCTACTATGATCTCTACCAAAAATACAGAGATGACTACGATATCAGCCGCATCCTCACAGGACAGGCCGGAGCCGACATCTATTCCAAACTGTTCCGCGCTTCTTTTGACGAACATTTAAGCTGTGTCGAACTCCTCATCAGCGGACTGCATAACTATATCTCCGATGCTCTAACTGCCGATAATCTGACAACAGAAGCCTATGCCTTCTTAAAGGCTTATCAGATTGAATTGAAAAAACAGATTCAAAATTCTTCCGATTCAGATTCTGTAGCTCCAGGCTCGGATATATCTGCCACTGTCTCAAAAGTGACTACCTCAAATGACAACATATCTGCTACTTCTAATGTAGCTCACTCAGATTGTGGTACATCTGATTCTAACACAGCTCATTTAGATTGTGGTACACCTGATTCTAAATCCAGTATCCCAACTGAAAATGGACTCTACCGCGTCCTTCTACAGAAAAAAGCAGCAGAATATGAACAGGGAAATAAAGCAGGTCTCACCTCTCCAGAACAGAAAAACTTCCAATTAAAATTATTGGAACTCCTTACTGTCTGGACACCAGACTCCAGCCTTCCACCAAAAGAAGCCTTCCTCACCGCCAAATCTGGATTTGATAAACAATGCCAAACCCGCATAGATACAATAAAAAAAGCATCCTCCGCGCTGGAAAATGCTTTCACTTTCATGGAAGAAGCCTTCGACGAAGGCCAGGAAATGGTTGTATTTGTCACGGAACTTACAATGGATCCGGAGGCATCACAGTTTATTACGGGAAATGGATGCGAACGGTACTTCAAATATAATAAAACCTTGTTAGTCGGCAATCGACGGGCTGCAATCCTAAAAGAATTGGACAGAGATGCTATATACTCTAATCCAAATGAATATGAATTCTGATTTGCCGCAGGCAAAGTAGACGCCCACAGTAAATAAAAGAAACTATATTTATGACTTTAGTCGCGGCGGTTTGAATACTCGCTTCTACACGCTCGTATCCAAACCTTGCTCCGAGGCCACAAATATAGTTTCTTTTATTTACTGTGGGCTGTGCTTTGGCTGCTGGAAAAAACAGAATTCATATACATAATAATGTGTATTGAAAATCTATTGCTCATCTCCTGCAGCGGCATCTGTAAGCTTAACCAAAATTTTAAAGGAATAAATTACATCCCACAAAGGAGATTCCTGCGGAAATAACGATTTTCCAAATCAAATGTATATTCTTTCCTCTTCTCTGCAGCCACATTAAAACAAGATTCACCGCAATTACAATAAGAGTAATCACAAGTGCCGGATGTCCACTTCCTGTCTGTACCTGACCGCGGATTCCTGATGTATACAGGGATACTGCTACGGTAAGGAGCAGTCCGGAAATAATCGGGCGGATAAAATGTTTTACTACGGAAAATATCTGAAGGCTCTCGTATTTCTCATAGACACAGAATACTAATTCAAAGATAGCTCCTGATGCTGCCACGCTGCAGGCAAATCCGGAAAGTGCTACAAGAAATCCTTCTATTACAGAACCGTTTAAGTTATATCCTACATCATAAGCAATTCCGGTAAGTATTTTACATAAAATAGAACCTGGAAGTGCGTTGGCTACAGCTACTACATTACCGTAAAAATCTGCATTATTGATAACTCCACCTTCCACGAACAATCCCTGTGCTACAGAAAGATACGCATCTCCGCCGCCAAAAGACATAATAGAGGATAACCAGCTCATTCCGATAAACTTTAATGTCTTTGCTGTGAGGAACATTGCCGGAATAGAAAGTATCACTACGAATAAGAGCCAAAATCCCACCGATGTTGCAAGTCTTTTTGCTGGGAATGCTTTCTTGTGCGGACTTTCTACGATAGACTGTACCAGACCAAGAATTGATAATACCGCCATAACTGCGAGAATAAATGGTTTCGCGGAAACTGGTATAATATGTGCATTGCCGGCACAAAGCAGATAGCATACCGTAATTATTGCTGCTGGTATGGATCTTCTTAAACAACGTACATGTCCTTTTGTAAATAAGATTACAAAGAATGCCGCTCCTAATACCTGAATCGTTGACAGTGCAAATATCGGTTTAATATCAAGCCCGAATAACTGATAAATGCTTTTCTCTCCTGAAAGTAAAAACACTCCAAGAATAATCAGACCATACAATTGTCCTTCTCTCTTATTCACTGCCTGGCATACTGTTCCTAATGAATAAGCCAGTAAAGTTAAAATAATAAACGCAGAGATTCCGATAGAAAGATAATTAATCTGTGACTTCACTACACTTCCTGCACTGGAAATAACTGCCTGTAATAATACTGTCAGTAAAGCCCCCGGTAATGCCATCGCTGTTGCTGCTGCTGCCATTCCCTTTAATCCTGAAGCCTGTCTTCCGATTCCTGTAGCAACCTCTACAGGAAGTGCTCCTGGAGTTATACTGGCAATCATTACATCATCATTAAATTCTTCTTCTGATACAATCTTATCCTTCTCTACGACCTCATCTTCAATTACTGGAATCAGTGCGCTTCCCCCACCAAAACCAATGAAACCGATTTTTAACATAGTCATAGTCATGGAAATAAACTTTCTCATCTTTATACTCTCATCACTTACTGTTGTTTTTACTTTTTGTCTTCTTTCTGATATCTGTATTGCTGTTACACTCATATTATCATATTGCCTTTCATTATATAGGGATATTCAAAAAACTGCAATGTAAAAATTTGTTAAATACCATTCGGTTTTCATGTGTCTTATTCGTTTTCTCTATATTACATCACATTTCATATTATTTCAATAGGAAATATAGGAAATATTTTTTAAGTTGATTTTACAGACGAAAAAGTAGGTTAATCTAAACTGACGAAAACCAGAATAGGGCTATATATAAAAAATGCTTCGTTTCACTGCGTCCAAACTGCTCACCCGCAATTTGAACTTGTTCTAAGGCGCATTTTTTATATATAGCCCTATTCTGGTTTTCTGTTTTTAGATGGGACACTTTTTCTGTCTTTGGGGGAATTCAATTTAAAAATATTTAGGAGGAGGATTTGAGGGAGAGGACAGAAAAATATAATCATGTGCAGGAATTATCTAAAAGTGATGTCTACTATAAATGGATGGATGTCTATTATTATTTTACTACTTCAATGGCAAATTAGATTCTGCAGCATTGACACTGAAAGCAAAATGTCAATCCTTCAAAAACCAACCCCACAGCCAGCCGCAACCTCCCAATACTCCCCCAAATCTCTCCAAAGATAAATAGATTTTCACTCCCTGCCAAAGCACAGCCTTCTGGAAGATAAATAGTCATTCTGTAGTCAGCCAAAATCAGAAAATAGAAGCCCCCTATAACCATATCTGTGGCCTCGGAGCAAGTGTTGAATGTGAGCGCGCATAAGCGAACATTCAACATGCCGCGACTAAAGTCACAGATATGGTTATAGGGGGCTTCTATTTTCGTCTGTTTAGCCACACAGATGTCTATTTATCTCTCACAGAAGGCGTTTCCTTGCCTGTGGCAAATCTATTTATCTTTCCCTGTTATATGTCTCCATTTTCTACGAAGTCGGAACCATAAAGATGTTTTCTCTAATTCACGAATCATAGCCTTTAACTCCTTATCACGTTCCTTAGATTCCTGGCGGATTGCCTTGCTGTCTTTCTTGGTCTCTTTCTGCAGTGCATCATAATCCTGGCGCAGGTCAATTAATTCATTGCCAACAGTAAGGCTTCGTACTTTAACTTCCTGATTTTTATCACGGACTGCATCAATTTTTTCTGAGTTTTCAAGGGCACGCTGAATGTCTTTTTGCTGATTGATAATCTGCTCACTGAGAGACTGGAGAATCTTCTTTGTCTCTTCGTCCACATTTGCATCTTCTAAGCCTTTTGCCGCTTCTAAACGGCTTTCTTTCAGAGTATTGATATCTTTTTGAAGTGCTTCGATATATCTCTGCTGTCTGATAACTACACCACCAAAGAAACGAACGATATCTTCATACATAAAGCGGTTCTCTGGAGTCCATCTTTCTCCCTCTTTTCTTTTCATATCAAAAAGAGGTTCTTCCTGATGTAAATAATCTTTCGCGATAGCCTCATTCCATTTTTCATAGCGGCCCATAAATTTATTAAATTCTTCTTCTGAGAACATGACAAAGTTATTCTGTGGGTCTTTATAGTTTTCGCAGTCCTGTGCGGCCTGTCTAACTAATGTTCTTACCTTATCATCATCTGGAAGTACCGTATTTACAATACGAAGAATCTCCTGACTGTTTCCTGTCAGAGAACGGTTTGCTTCTTCTTCTGTTATCTTAAAATCATCTGTATAATCCACGCCTATTGCCTCCAAAAAGTCAGAAAAGATCGTATGATCCTTTCCCTTGAATTTTTTCCTGTCAAAAATACGGACAATAATATTTTCCCGTCCTGTCACTTCTGCAATCTTTTCCAGTAAAAGATAATAATTAAAAACAACTTTTCTTGTTTTACGCTGGAACGAATCCCACTTAATCGTGGCATTGGTATTCCATCCTTCTTTTACCTGCTGGCTGAGCCATGAGTTTGCAAGTCCATCCTGTCTTCTTATATAAACAATAACTTTAACTTGATAGTCATGCTCTTTTGCATCCTGCATGAGTTTGGCCCAGAAAGGGAACTTTCTTCCGTTAGAAGAGTGCCAGATATTTTCATCGGAAAGTATAACATTGTCATACTTTTCAAATTCCTGGTGAATCATAGCAAGTCCCTTTTCCCACAGTTCCTGCTCTTTTTCCACGTCTTCCTGACCACCCGGTTTATAAACCCAGCCTACAAGGAAATGTCCATTTCTGCGGTGAGCAACATGGGGATATACAAAATCCAAAAGAGGATAGCTATAACTTTGTTTATTTAATACTTTTTGATTCTCAACACAAAACATCTGAATGGATGTTGTTGCAGTTTTAGGCGTTCCAATGTGTACATAAAGTGTGCGCATTTTTATTTCCTCTTATATTTTATTGTTTTAGTTAAGCAAATCTTCCAACTGTGCCATCACATAATCTACGCTGTCTGCAAGACTCTTTCCAGTTGTATCAATCGTAACTTCCGGATGTTCTGGTGCCTCATATGGACTGGAAATTCCAGTAAAGTTTGGAATCTCGCCTGCACGGGCTTTTTTGTAAAGTCCCTTAACATCTCGTTTTTCACATTCTTCCACCGGTGTACTTACATAAACTTCGATGAAGCTGTCCTCTCCGATAATCTCTCTTGCATTCCGTCTGTCACGGACATATGGAGAAATGAAGGATGTGATTACAATAAGTCCTGCATCGTTCATTAACTTCGCTACTTCTGCGATACGGCGGATATTTTCAATACGGTCTGCCTCTTTAAATCCAAGGTTCTTATTCAGTCCCATACGGACATTATCCCCATCTAAAAGCATCGTATGCTTTCCGAGGGCAGCAAGATGTTTTTCTAATTCGTTTGCAAGTGTAGACTTACCGGAACCGGAAAGTCCTGTCAGCCAGATTGTCTTAGGTGTCTGTCCTTTTTGCTGTGCGCGGAAGTCTCTTGTAATATCCATCTCATGCCATGTGAGATTATCTGTACGTCTTAATGCGTGCATGATAACACCGCAGGCAGATGTCATATTTGTGATTCTGTCAATGAGAATCATGGAACCTAATGCATGGTTGTCCTTGAACTTCTCAAAAACAATCTTGTCAGAAACAGCAATATCACAGGCTGCGATTTCATTCTTGTAAATAGCATCTGCGTGTACTTCATTTCCAGTATTTACATCAATCTTGTACTTGATATTCATGACAACGGCTGGAATCAGCTTTGTTCCAAGTTTTAAGAGGTAATTCTTTCCTGCTACAAGATGTGTGTCATCCATCCATAAAAGCTTTGCAGTAAATAAATTACCTGTCTTTGGTTTTGCATTATTAACGAGAACACAGCCTCTTGAAACGTCTACTTCTCTGTCAAGAGAAATTGTTACCGCGTGTCCGCGGCTGCTTTCTGTTACTTCCTTACCTGCATCAATAATGCCTTTTACCTCTGCCTTTTCATTAGATGGTAAGGCGGTAATCTCATCACCAACTTTAATCTTTCCAGATTCGATCTGTCCCTGGAATCCACGGAAAGTTCTATCTGGACGGCATACTCTCTGAACAGGCATAGTAAAGCCGTTCTCAATAGAATCGTCATGTATCTGAATATTTTCAAGATATGTGAGAAGAGATTCTCCTTTATACCATGGCATCTTAGTAGATTTCACTGTAACGTTATCTCCCTCTGTCGCAGAAACAGGAAGAATCTTGATAGACTTATAGTCGTACTCTGCTGCCATCATCTTAATTTCACGCTCAATCTTTTCAAAACGGTTGGCATCATAGTTAATTAAATCCATCTTATTGATTGCAAATACAAAATGCTCGATACCCATAAGGGAGCAGATTCTTGTATGTCGTCTTGTCTGTACAAGAACGCCCTGTGTCGCATCTACAAGGATAACGGCAAGTTCCGCAAAGGATGCTCCTACTGCCATGTTTCTTGTATATTCTTCATGACCTGGGGTATCTGCAACGATAAAAGAACGGTTCTCAGTTGTAAAATAGCGGTAAGCGACATCAATTGTGATTCCCTGCTCTCTCTCAGCCATCAAACCGTCAAGAAGGAGAGAATAGTCAATCGCCCCACCACGGGAACCAACCTTACTGTCAAGCTCTAACGCTCTTTTCTGGTCTGCAAAAAGCAGCTTTGCATCATAAAGCATATGTCCGATCAATGTGGACTTTCCATCATCTACGCTACCGCAGGTAATAAATTTAAGAAGACTGTTCATATTAGAAATACCCCTCCCTCTTTCTCTTTTCCATGCTGGCTGCTCCGCCATCACTGTCAATAACACGGCTGGTACGTTCGGAAGATACCGCACTTAATGTCTCATCAATAATTGCATCCAGTGTATCTGCATCACTCTCAATACCACCGGTTAATGGATAACATCCAAGAGTACGGAAACGAATCTTTCCATGTTCAATCTTTTCTCCTGGTTCTAATCTCATACGGTCATCATCTACCATAATGATATTGCCATTTCTTCTGACAAATGGTCTCTCTGCTGCAAAGTACAGCGGAACAATATCAATATTTTCACGCTGAATGTACTGCCAGATGTCTTTCTCCGTCCAGTTAGAAATAGGAAATACACGCATTTCTTCGCCCTGATGAATATTTGTATTGTAAAGCTTCCACATCTCCGGACGCTGATTTTTAGGATCCCACGCATGGCTGGAATTACGGAAAGAGAAAATTCTCTCCTTTGCTCTGGATTTCTCCTCATCACGTCTTCCACCGCCAAATGCAGCAGTAAAACCATATTTATCAAGAGCCTGCTTTAATGCCTGTGTCTTCATAATATCTGTATAAGATGAACCGTGGTCAAATGGATTGATTCCCTTCTTAACCCCGTCCTCATTAATGTACTCAATCATATCAAGTCCGTATTTTTCAGCAATCTTATCTCTGAACTCAATCATTTCCTTAAACTTCCATGTAGTATTTACATGTAAAAATGGAAACGGCGGCTTCTCAGGATAAAAAGCCTTCAATGCTAAATGAAGCATTACAGAAGAGTCTTTACCGATAGAATACAGCATTACCGGCTTCTCACACTCTGCCACTACTTCACGCATAATGTATATCGCTTCTGCCTCTAACTCATCAAGATGGGTCATATCACTCATTATACTTCTCCTTTATAATCATATTTTATCTTTTCAAATTATCGTAACGATTCAATCCCTGTTTTATTCATATTTTATTTATGTCTCATTCCTGTGTCTATAAATCCATACGAATTGAATTTGTTACAAAATTATTACATGATACTTTATTATATAGGTATTTTCCAAAAACTGCAATAATAAAGTTCCACGAATGTTTTCCAAAACTGCCTGTATTTTTCTACGGATTAGGCATTAAATACAGCGGAATCTCGATATTTTGCTCTTCTATCTCAAAAACCGCCTTTATCATATGAAAACGTCGGTCTCTCGTATCCGTTACCGTAACAGGAAATGTACAAAATACATTTTCCCTTTCTGCCTCCAACTCT
>OGHJ01003386.1_pt1 | contig 11679 bp, 10 predicted proteins | sample 1571351 | NCBI WGS metagenome assembly OGHJ01 (sample SAMEA2582037, study PRJEB24529) | metagenome | biome: Human gut stool | place: China | collected 2011 | reverse complement strand
GCGGCATGAACTGAGATAGAGAGGGACCCCAAATACGGGGCGGGAAACAAGAAAAGGCAGCCTCCGAATGGGGACGGACAGCTTTTTCAGGTTCTGCCCAGACCCATGGGAGCATTTTGGAAGATGCGGGGGTCCATCAGCGGGACCACACCGTCTTTGTATTCAATGATCGGCACGAACTCCATCTGGTCCAAAATATCCCGCTGGAGATCGATGCCGGGGGCAATTTCTATAAGGTGAAGGCCGTCAGGTTCCAGGTGGAAGACGCAGCGCTCCGTGATATAGGTCACCTGCTGGCCGTTCTGCACCGCCATATCACCGCTGAAGGTCACCTGCTCCACCTGCCGGAGGAACTTTTTGCTCCGTCCCTCTTGGTCGATATGGACCGTCCCGTCCTGAATACGGACCTTCAGCCCGTCGGCGGTGAAGGTACCGCAGAAGAAGACCTTCCTGGTGTTCTGACTGATATCGATAAAGCCGCCGCAGCCGGCAATTTTAGGTCCGAAGCGGCTGACGTTGATGTTGCCGTGCTGGTCGCACTGGGCCAGCCCCAGGTAGGCCTGGTCCAGTCCGCCGCCGTCATAGAAGTCGAACTGATAGCCCTGGTCCAGGATGGCGTCGGCGTTGGCGGAGGAGCCGAACTGGGGACCGCCCTTTGGAATACCGCCCACGGGGCCGCTCTCCACCGTCAGAGTCATCCGGTCACCGATGCCCTCCTCCGCCGCCACAGCAGCCACGTATTCCGGCGCGCCCACGCCCAGGTTCACCGTGATGTCCGGCCGTAGCTCCAGAGCGCCCCGGCGGCCGATGATCTTCTTGGCGCTCAGGGGCAGCGATGCCGATTCCGCGTCCGGCGCCCGGCGCGCCCCGGCGAGGACAGGGTCGTACCGGCAGCCGATGGACTGCTCATGGTCCTCCGGCCCGGCAACCACAACGTAGTCTACATAGATGCCGGGGATCTTGACCAGTCTGGGGTCCAGGCTGCCCGCCCGGACCACCTCTTCCACCTGAACCACCACCACGCCGCCGCTGTTCCTCACCGCCTGGGCCACCGAGGTGGCCTCCAGTGAGGCGATTTCCTTCTCCAGGGTCACATTGCCATTCTCATCGGCGCAGGTCCCCCGCAGGAAGGCCACCTGGATGGGAAAAGCGGGATAGAAGAGGTAATCCTTCCCCTTGATGGTGATGCGCTCCACCAGGTCTTCCGTGGTGATGCTGTTGACCTTGCCGCCGCCGTTTTGGGGATCGATGAAGGTCCCCAGGCCCACCGGCGTAATGGTACCCGGCTTGTGGGCGGCAATGTCCCGGAAGAGATGACACAGGGCGCCCTGGGAAAGGTTATAGCCCTCGATCTCGTTGCGCATGGCCATCTCGCCCAGGGCGGGCACCGTGGCCCAGTGGCCGGCGATGAAGCGTTTGAGCAGCCCCTTGTGGGCATAGTGCTCTCCGCCGCTGCCGTCCTTGTTGCCCTGGGAGCTGGCGTAGACGTAGGTGAGATCCCTGGGGTGGCCCGTCTCCAGAAAGCGCTGCTCCACCGCTTTGTTCAGCGCCTCCGGAATGCAGCTGGCCACAAAGCCGCTGGTGGTAAAGGTATCCCCATCTTTGAGAAGGCCAGCCGCCTCCTCCGGGGAGATGATCTTGACCTTGCCCATGTTTCTGCCCCCTTACAGGGTCTCCACCAGGCTCTGGAGCCGGGTGTGGATCTGTTCAAAGGATGTGGACTCCTGGTCCACCTCGATCATAAGGCTGCGGACCCCCTGGGCCTCAAACTGCTTGTAGTAGATGGGGTAGTCCCACTCCTCGGGATCGCAGAACTTCATCATGGCAACCACCACGGCGTCGGCGCCGGTCTTGCGGACCATATCCAGAAGCATGGGACCCCGCTGCTTTTGTGTATCGGTGGCCACGGAGCAACCGTACATCTTCTGCCATACCTTGGCCAGGCGATAGAGGGGTGCCTCGTCGCCGTCGGGCACATCCACCCGGATCTGGCGGGACTCCTGGGCCAGGTCGTCGGCGACGATGGCGAGACCCAGCCGGTCGAAGATCTCCAGCAGGCCGTTGGGCTCCAGCAGGATGCCGGTAACCACCACCTTTTTACCGGTCCAGGGCTGGGGCTCCGCCGCCCGGACGGCCTCCATCAGCGCCCGCACCAGGGCGGTATGGCGGGACTTCTCCATGAAAAGCCGGGCCTTGAAGACAGCGTGACGGTCCACGGCGGAGATGACCTGGGGATACTGGGCGGCCAGAGCCGAGAACTCCCGCATGGCGGCCCGGTTCTCATTGTAGATCTGGATGGAGCGCTCCAGGGCGGCGTTGGTGATCTTCACCCCGGTGATGTTCTCCAGCTTCTCCTTCAAAATGGCGTACTCCCGCTCCAGGAAACGGTTGGCCGCCTCCAGACCCCGGTTCTGGGGATGGGTAAAGACCAGCACGGGGGAGGTGCCCTTCCATTTCTGGGACATGCACTTGAGGGTATCACAGGGGACGGAAAAGACCACGGCGGCCAGGTCGTCATAGGCCCCCTCGCACTCCAGCTCCATGACCTGCTGCATGATGGAGCAGGCGAAGGGCGGCAGGTAAGTACGGGCCTTGGTCACGGGGCGGCTGCCGCCCCAGAGGCCCACAGGGAGGAAACCGGTGGCGTGGACCAGCTCCTCGGGGGCGTAGATGGGCATCATACCGATGGCGCCCTTCCCCGTCTCGGCCAGGTGGTCGGCCACAGCCTTCCTGGGATCGCCGGCAATGGCTCTGAACTGCTCCAGCAGAGCTTTCACATTCTCTTCCATGACTTCCGCTCCTTCCTCATGCCTGGCCGCCGTCGGCAGCCTGCTCCATCATCTCGCCCAGGGCCTGGACCCGGGTATCGTACTGAGCGGGAGCAAAGTTCCGGGGGTCGGTCTGATCGCCATCGAAGCTGACGTAGGGCAGACCATTCTTCTCCTGGATGCGCTCAGCAGTCTCCACATTCAAAAAGCTCATGAGCTTGCAGCTGCGGTTGAGGTGATAGAGGACGCCGTCGCACTGGCCCTCCTCCATGATCCGCCGCAGGACGGCCACCTTGTTTTCCAGGCAGGTGTTGATATAGGTGCGGGTATAGGCCTCGGCCATGGAGTGGAGGGATTCGTCCTCGGCGTCATAGGTCAGGTCCCACATGTTGGGGTAGGCCGAGCCGGTCATGATGGTACCCTGGTTCTTCAGGGTCTTGAAGGTGTGTCCCAGATAAGGCCACACAGCGATGCCCTCCCAGGCAATGCGGTTCTTCTCAGCACCTTTGAAGGCGGACTCGCCCTTCTTATACTTCTCCTCCAGCTCGTCGGCGAACTTCTTGAAGGTGATCTCGGCGTAGTCGCGGCTGCGGGCGCACACCACCAGGGCCATGTAGTTAAAGAGGTCGAAGCCGTTGAGAGGAGAGGGTTTATAGCGGCTCATGGCGGCAATGCGGTTCCACTGGGCGATGGAGCGCTGGGTCTGGCGGCGGACCTGATGGAACTTCTCATAGTCGAAGGGCCGGCCGCAGATGACCTCCAGCTGGGAGATGGCGTTGCGGAACTCGTCGGCGATGTACTCCTTGGCGTGCTCGGACACCGGCATGGTGTGGTTGAAGGGCACGTCGATGACGATACAGGGGATGTTCAGCTCGGCGGCCAGATTCTCATACCACTTGAGGAGGGTGTTGCAGATGTTGTTGCAGGTGATGACCAGGTCGGGGAGGGGCACCCGGGCGGCGGGGGAATTGGCCAGGGTCTCGGGGGTCTTGCCAGTCATGGCCTCCTCCTTCAGCAGCTCCATATAGCCCATGTTCACCCGGCCGTAGGAGCAGCAGTCCACGGAGTAGCCCATGCGGTCGGCCACCTCCAGCATGTCCATGGCGCCCTTACGGGCTCCGATGCCGGCGGCGTGGGTCTCGGGGTAGACCATGGCGATGTCCATGGCCACACACATCTCCGGCGGCGCCACAGAAGCCGACCAGCACACCAGCTTGCCGTTGGCCTTGGCCTGTCGGGCCTCCTCATCCAGCTTGGCCTGGTAATAGGCCAGAAGCTCTTTCGCCGTCATCTCTTGGGTGGATTTCTCACTCATGCGGAACGCTCCTTTCGCATCATTTCCTCATAGGCCAGCAGGGCGGCGCCCAGCGCGCCGGTGAGCTGCGGGTTTTGGGCCACCACCAGGGGCACGCCCAGTTCCTTTTCGATAGCGTCGGCCACACCGCCGTTCTTGGCGGCGCCGCCGCACAGGACCACCTCCCGCCGGACCCCCACACGCTGGGCCAGGGCACAGGCCTTGGCCGCCACGCTGAAGTGGACACCGGCGATGATATCCTCCTTGGCCGTCCCCCGGGAGAGGAGGGAGATGACCTCAGACTCGGCAAAGACCGTACAGGTACTGCTCACCTGGGCGGGATTTTGGGAACGGAAGTGATACTCCGCCATCTCCTCCAGCGGCACCTCCAGCACCCGGGCCATGACCTCCAGGAACCGGCCGGTACCGGCGGCACACTTGTCGTTCATATAGAACTGGCGGATGCATCCCCGGTCGTCCAGGGCGATGGCCTTCACGTCCTGCCCGCCAATGTCGATGATGGTACGGACAGAGGGGTCCTGGAAAAAGACGCCCTTGGCGTGACAGGTGATCTCGCTCATCTGCTTGTTGGCCATCGGCAGGGCGGTGCGGCCGTAGCCGGTGGCCTGGATGAAGGCCATATCCTTCAGGTCGAGTCCACTCACCGCGGTGATCTCCTCCAGCACCCGGCCGGGTCCGCTGCTGCCGGTGCCCGCCTGGACGGCCAGACCCGCCACTACCTCCTTGCCATCCCGGAGGATGACGGCCTTGGAGGAGGCGGAGCCCACATCGATGCCCATGGTATACATGCTGTTTCCTCCCTCAGTGCTGTTCGCCGCGGTCGATGGGACCCACGGTCTGGACCAATTCGAAGAGGATGCCCTCAGAGTACCGGGGCCGCAGGAAATTGACGATGATATCGGAGGTGCCCTCCACCGCCTCTTTCTCCAGCATTTCCAGACCCTGTGCCTCCAGCTCCCGGCTGGCGGCCTCCACATCCTCCACCTCGAAAGCGATATGGGCGATGCCGCCCTTGCCGCCGTTGAAGCGGGTGAGCACCCCCTCATGCGGGATGATGAACTCAATGGGGCTCTCCCGTGGGCCATACTTGGTAAAGATCAGGTCGGCATGATAGCTCTTTACATAGCCTCTGTAGTCCACCTCCAGGCCAAAGAGCTTGATGAGGCGTTCCGCCTGTTCCACAGTGGGGAGGACCACTCCCACATGGTGCATCCGCAGGGGTTTCATTTTGGTCACCCTTTCCTTTGAAGTGGCACCAGTGTAGCATGGTCCGCAGCGTGAAGCCATGAAATGCAATGGACTTTTCTGGAAATGAGTTGCATCAAACTTGAATCCGCCATGCAACTTGATTCAAGTTGCATGGCGGATTTGAAAAGTGGTCCCACCTATGGTATACTGACCCAAACAGGGAGCACAGGGAGGGATCTGTTATGACGGAATATGGCACTCTGCTCCGGCGGCTGGTGGACTTCACGGGCAGCAAGCTCTACGCGGTGGCCGATGAGGTCGGCTACGACGTCTCCTATATCAGCAAATGGTGCAACAAGGACCTGCTCCCCGCCCCCAAGACCGCCCACACGGTGGATGTGGCGCTGGGGCGGTTTTTCGGGGACGCCATCCGTCGGGATGGCGCGGAGGCCGCCTTTGACGCCGCCTTTCCCGGAGCCAGAGGAGACGGGGCGCTGGAGCAGCGGATCACTGCCCTCCTGACGGAGGCCTACGATGCCTCCGCCCACCACCGGGCCGCCTCCGGTACCGCTGCCACATCGGAGGCGGAGCTGCTCATCCGGCACCATGAGATCCTGGACCGGCTGCGGACCATCCCGACGCCCGTCAAAGGGGATACCGTGGTCTGCACCATCGATCTGCTCACCCTGCTCAAAAGCCGGGATTTTCCTGCCCTGGAACAACTCTTCCACGGCAAAGGAATTCACATCCACGCCGCCCTGGACCTGAGCCCCTTCCAACAGTGCGGACAGGAGGAGATGGGGCTGCTCTACGGCTTTTTAAGCCGGAACCGTGAGAGCTTTATCACCCTGTACGACGGCGCTGGACTGGAGCGGGAAGGGCTCCTGGCTGTGGGTGAACACTGCGGCATGCTGATCAGCATGGACGGACACGGAGAGCTGGACGCCCTTGTGATGTCCAGGGGAACGGCGGGCGCCCAGCTGCGGGAAACCGCCATGACTCGCCTTTCCGAGCGTCCCGTCCTGCTGAGCCCTGCCCGGCCGGAGGACATGCGCAGGGGCGGATACCGCACCGATTTTTACAGCCGGGACCAGTTCCAGTTTTTCTCCCCCTATGGATTTGAATTCCTGCTGCCCCCCTCTGTCTGCGAACCCATCCTCCAGGCAGGCGGCCCCGCTGCAGGCCCCGTCTGGGACCTCAGGAGGCTGTTCATCACCTGGGAGGAGGTCTTTCAAAAGAGCCACATCGACTTTTACCTGCTCAAATCCTCCCTCCTGCGCTATCTGGACACCGGCGAGCTGCTCTTTGCCGACATCCCCTATCACATGTCATATGCCCAACGCCTGGAGCACCTGGAGAACATCAAGGACCGGGTCCTTGCCAACCACGACATCCGCTTTTTTGTCCTGGATGACGACGCCCTTCCGCCGGGGCCGCCGCCGGGCTTTGGGGTCTACCTGAGCCCCAAAAAGCTCTTTCTCAAGAGTCCGGGCGCCTATCTGACGGGGGAGGGGCCCATGTTTTACACCGTCCAGAGCGATACACTGATCCAGGCCGCCCAACGATATCTGGAGCATCTCCAGTCCCTGAACGCCTGCCGGTGCTTTGACCATCGGGATGTGCCCGAGCTGGAGCGCCGGTACGGCGGGATGATCTACCGCATGCTCACCATGCAGCAGGGCAGCGATTCAGAGCGCCAGACACACTCCGGCGATCCGGATTTCATTTAAACCCGTGTTAGATCCATATGGGTGTTCCTTTCTCCCATTGTTTGTGGTATGATACGGAAAGAATCTCATCTGCACAGGAGGACAGATATGAAAAAGCGCACCATCGCGCTGCTCCTGCTGACCGCCCTGCTGGGCGTACTGCTGACGAGCTGCAGCGAAGACAAACGCAACTACTACTCCCCCGGCTACTGGAGGGACAGCATCTTCTACGATGCCTTTGTGGATCTCCGCTTCACCCTGCCCCAGGGCTGGGAGGCCACCAGTCAGGAGGATCTGGATGCCATGAGCGCCGAGGCCGACAAGGCCCTGGACATCCAGCGTGGCGGCACCGGCGAGGACCCCGCCTCCGTCTACCACTATGAGCTCTCCGCCAAGGACACTGAGACCGGAAACGGCATTCTCATCCTGGTGCAAAGTTACAGCGGCAACGCCAATGACTATATTGACGGTCTGAAGTCTGGAGCCGAGCTGGAGGGCGCCACCTACTCTGTGGGCAGCACCTCCACTGTACAGCTGCCCGGCCACGCCTACCTCATGGTCCCCCTGACCATGGAGGGCCAGGACACCCCCTATCAGCGGCAGTACCTGCGCAAGCAGGGGGATTACCTCATCAATATCATGTTCTTCTCTACCACGGAGGATGAGGCCGCCTTTTCCGCTCTGGAGGCCACCCTCTCCGAGATGGATAACGCGTAAAACAGCCCTGTTCCCCGTTTCGATCCAAAAGGCTCCGCCGTGACCGGCGGAGCCTTTTTTGCCCATTTGTCCCTCTTGCCTCGCCGGGACGGAGGTGGTATCATGTTGCCTGCTGAAACTGAAGGGAGGGAACCAATATGGAACGACAGACCGGTGAGAGCGAGCTGCTCCTCACCTGCCGCAAAACGCAGGAGGGCGTCACCATCCTGCGCTGTGCCGCTGACACCGCCCATATCGTGCTGCCCGACTTGGTTCTGGGCCAGCCGGTGACCGCCCTGGGACCCTACGCCCTCTCCCAGCGGGAGCCCGATCTCTCCGGCTGCGCCGACGCCTTTCAGGTCCACGTCACCTGCGGTGGCACGGAACCCCAACACGATGCCTCCGCCATCCGCGACCTGGTCCTCCCCGCCGGGCTCAAAACCGTGGGGGATTATGCCTTCTATAACTGCCGGAACCTGGCCCACCTCACCCTCACCGGTTCGGTGGAGCGGCTGGGCAGCGACTCCTTCATGAACTGTCCCCTTCAGAGCATCACCCTGACCCTGGGTGAGGACGGCAGGGGCTGCCTGCGCCCCCTGCTGGCCGACTGCGTGGCCGATCTGGAGGTGGTCCTCCGCTTTCCCTCCGGAGAGGAGGCCCGGCTCTTCTTCCCCGCATGGCACGAGGAGCTGGAGCTGCTGGCCGCCCCCCACATCTTCCAGACCCGCATCCAGGGGGGCGGCTACGCCTGCCGTCAGTGTGTCCAGAATGGCGTGGTGGACTTTGGCGCTTACGACGGCTGTCTGGACCGGCTCCTGGCCGAGCACGACTTTCCCTCCGCCTGCCGGATGGCCCTGGACCGGCTCCGTTTCCCCCTCCGTCTCTCCGCCGGGGCGGCGTCGGCCTATCGGGCGGTCCTCTCCGACCACGGAGCCGAGACCGTCGCCCTCCTGCTGGACCGCCGGGACACTGAGGGGCTCTCCTTTCTTCTGTCCCATAAGGTCCTCTCCCCCGCCCAGCGCGCCGCCGCCTGCGACGCCGCCCGGCAGCGTGGGAACACCGAGGCCCTGGCCCTCCTGCTGGAGGACCTGCGCCCCGCTCCGGGGCAGGGCCTGGACAAGTCCTTCGATCTGTGAGGTGGACCATGGCAGAACGCAGCGAATGGCAGGCTTTGGGTCAAAAGATCCTCTTTGCCGCCCGGAACGAACTCTACCTCAACCTGCCCTTTCTGGACGCCGCCCTGGGCACCCTCCGGCCGGAGACCGGCTTCGACACCCCCACCCTGGCCACCGATGGACAGGCTCTCTACTACTGCGGCACCTGGCTCTCCGCCCGGTATGAGCGCAGCCGGACCCTGGTGTGCCGGGCCTACCTCCACACCGTCCTCCACTGTCTCCTCCGCCACCTCCCCAAGCGGAAGGGCCGTGACGGGGAGCTGTGGGACCTGTGCTGCGACATCGCGGTGGAGTCCGTCCTGGACGGCCTGGACTACCCCTGCCTGTCTGCGCCGGTGGCGGTGAGCCGTCGGCAGGCCCTCTACGCTCGGCTGGGGGGCGGGGACAAGGCCATCACCGCCGAGGCCGTCTACCGCGCCTTCCGCCGGGAGCGGCCTTCCCCCTATGAGCGGGCCACCCTGGCCCGGGAATTTCTCCAGGACGACCACAGCCTCTGGGACCAGAAGGGGACCCAGGAGAACGAGGAACAGTGGCAGCGGGCCGCCCAGCGGGTGCAGACCGGCATGGAGACGGTGTTCAGCCAGAACGCCGCCGGCGGTGAGGCGGTACTGGAGCAGCTGAAGGTGGAGGCCCGGGAGAAGCACAACTACCGGGCCTTCCTCCAGCGCTTCGCCGTGCTGGGGGAGGAGCTGGGGGTGGACGCCGACGCCTTCGACTACGGCTACTACGCCTATGGCCTGCGCCGCTACGGCAACATGCCCCTCATCGAGCCCCTGGAGACCCGGGAGACCCGCCGGGTCCGTGACCTGGTCATCGCCATCGACACCTCCATGTCCACCTCCGGGGAACTGGTGCGGGAATTCCTCTCCTACACCTACACCATTTTGAAGGAGTCAGAGAGCTTTTTCCGCACCTTCCGCCTGCGGCTCCTCCAGTGCGACGACCAGCTCCGCTCCGCTCAGCTCATCACCAATGAAGAGGAGTTGAAGGCCGCCATGGAGCACTTCCAGCTCACCGGCCAGAGCGCCACTGACTTCCGGCCCGTCTTTGAGCACGTGGACGGCCTGATCCGGAAGGGAGAGCTACGGGACCTGCGGGGGCTCCTCTACTTCACCGACGGCCTGGGGATCTACCCCGCTCGTCGCCCAGCCTACGACGCTGCCTTCGTTATGCTCTCCCAGCAGGGCTTCCCCGAGCGGGTGCCCCCCTGGGGCATCCGGGTGCTGCTGGACGAGGACGAGCTCATCCAGGAGGAAGCCTACCCTGACACCCTTTCCGAGGAGGAAGATCCATGAACATCAAACGCGCCAAAGAGGAGATCCAAAACACCGTCCGGGCCTACCTGTCCAAAGACGAGCTGGGGGCCTGGCGTATCCCGCCGGTGCGGCAGCGGCCCCTCCTCCTTATGGGCCCGCCGGGCATCGGCAAGACCCAGATCATGGAGCAGATCGCCGTCGAGCTGGGCATCGGCCTGGTGAGCTACACCATCACCCACCACACCCGCCAGTCCGCCCTGGGTCTCCCCTTCATCCGGGAGGAGACCTTCGGCGGTCAGGTCCACTCGGTCACCGAGTACACCATGAGCGAGATCCTGGCCTCGGTCTATCGGACCATGGAGGAGACCGGGGTCCGGGAGGGCATCCTCTTCCTGGACGAGATCAACTGCATCTCCGAGACCCTGGCCCCCATGATGCTCCAGTTCCTCCAGTGCAAGACCTTTGGCAACCAGCGCCTCCCTGAGGGCTGGATCATCGCCGCCGCCGGCAACCCGCCGGAATACAACAAGTCGGTGCGGGAGTTCGACGTGGTCACCCTGGACCGGGTGAAGCGCATGGACATCACCGCCGACTACGGCGTGTGGAAGGAGTACGCCCAGGCCCGGGGTATCCACGGGGCCATCCTCTCCTACCTGGATCTGCGGAAAGAGAACTTCTACGCCGTGGAGCGCACCGCAGACGGCCTCCAGTTCGTCACCGCCCGGGGCTGGGAGGACCTCTCCGAACTGCTCCTCTCCTACGAGGCCCTGGGCATCCCCGCCGACCGGGAGGTGGTGGGGGAATACCTCCAGCTCCCCCGCATCGCCCGGGATTTTGCCGAGTACCTGGCCCTCTACGACCAGTACCGGAAGGTTTACCACGTGGACGACATCCTCGCCGGGCAGTGGTCCTCCCTGATGGTCCGGGAGCTCTCCGCCGCCCCCTTCGACCAGCGGCTGAGCATTCTGGGGCTGCTCCTCGCCCGGCTCCGGGAGGAGTGTCGGAAGGTGTGGGAGCTGGACGCCCTGGCCGACGCCCTCCACGCCGACCTGGCCGCCCTGAAGGGGCAGCTCTCCGCCGTCCAGCCAGACGCTTTCCTGGATGAGAAGGCAAATGCCCTCCGGCAGGACCTGTCCCGCCGCCGGGCCTCCGGCTCCGGCGACCGGCAGTGGGAGCGGCTGGTCCTGGCCCATCTGGGGCGTCTGGAGAAGCTGCTCCACCGCTTGAAGGAAGCCGCCCCCGCCGACAGCGCCGCCGCCTTTGAACTTCTGAAGGCCGACTTCCAGGCCGACGTGGCCCTCCGGGCCAATGCCGCCGCCCAGGTGGGGGGCCACCTGGAGCAGGCCTTCGCCTTCCTGGAGGCCGCCCTGGGGGAGGGCCAGGAGCTGGTCATCTTCGCCACTGAGCTCACCGCCGGCACCCACACCTCCTGGTTCATCCAGAACTTCGGCTGCGAGGCCTACTTCCGCCACAACAAGTCCCTCCTCTTCAACGACACCCAGCAGGCCCTTCTCTCTGAGATCGCCCAGGTCCGCCGGGGAGACAACGGCGGGGCATAAACAAGATACGGCC
>OGHJ01003383.1_pt1 | contig 11695 bp, 9 predicted proteins | sample 1571351 | NCBI WGS metagenome assembly OGHJ01 (sample SAMEA2582037, study PRJEB24529) | metagenome | biome: Human gut stool | place: China | collected 2011 | reverse complement strand
AAAATAGTATTTATGATAATTATTCAGAAATACATGTTATATAACTACGCAGAATGAATTAGGATATTTGCGTAAAGTAAGGTCGTTACATATATTTATTATTTTATAATATTTTTTTGTGGAAATCTAGAGTGTGTTTAAAAAATCATTTTTCAAACACACTCTAGTAAAAACCAATAAATCACCCTCTTTGAGAAATGCTTTTTTTCTGTTATAATCGTATAAGGGCAAGGAGAATAAAAAAGATTTCTTTTTGCATATAATGAATAAAAATGAGGTGTAAAGAGTTGATTTCTACTTTTACAATGGAAGCCGGGCTTGTGATTGCGGCATTAATGGCGGTGGTCGGAGTCGTTCAGTGGAAGCGGCAGAGCGGTCGGCAGCAACAGGAAAAATACATATTGGATTATGCCGGGCAAGTTTCGGAATTAGAGAGTCAGAAAAGAGAAGAAGAACGGCAGCAGAGACAGGAAGAAGAAAAGAAGCAGAAAGACCGCTTATTTGGCATGGACTTTATGATTACGCATGGTTCCGCCTTTGGTGGCTGTGCAGCGATTTGTCCAGATGGAAGAATCCGCAGGGATAAGGTGGCGCTTGATAATATTCTTATGTATGGAAAGCATCCGTCGGGTAAAGAGTTTACTTATTATATCGAAGATCAGGGATTGGAAATCTGTGCCTGCGATAATCCAGAAGAACTGACGGTTATTTCGAAACAGCAGCCATTTGAGATTCGCGAGGCAGGTCTTTCGAGAGGACAGGGTGTTCCGACAAAGCAGGCGGTCATAAAGCAGGATGTCAAGTATTATATTATTTTGGAATCAAAACACGAGATTTCGATTAAAGCAACGAAAAGATGTTAGACGGGAGAGATACAGATGCAGGAGACAAAAACAATACGGGTGAAGAAATGTCCTTACTGTTTCCGTAATATTTCAAATGAGGATGCAGGATTTCTTTTAAGAACAGACGGGGTAAGATTTCAGTCACCAGCGTTAAATGAAGTATTTTCTTATAAGACAGATACGGCGTATTTGTATTTCTGGAGCGCTATGGGAATCCCGGAAGAACAAATCGATGCAAAGAGAATTATTATAGATAATGAAGTTATGACAGAACTGAATCAGGAACTGACGGCGGCTGGAAGAGATCTTGCCGTGAAACGCTTTGATACGGATAGTTGTGGATATACGTTTCATGTGGAAGAGGGAGCGGTTACTCTTTTTTCCAATACGATGGTCTGTCCGCACTGTCATAATGTACTTCCACAGAACTTTTTTAAATATGAGATGTTGATGATCGGGCTTGCAGGAAGTGTCGCTTCTGGTAAGACCGTGTATCTTTGTTCTCTAATGATGAATGGATTTGATGTGATGCAGAGACAGAATCTTACGGTTCGTAATGCTTATGGCAATCCAAATGATGATTATAAGATAGAGATGGAGCGGAATGCCGACCGTCTTATGCGGTATGGAATCTGTCCGGAGTCAACAAGTAAGGCTTTTAAAAAACCGGTATTTTTGGAAGTGACCTATCGGATTGGACAGAAGAATCTGCATATGCTTACAGCAATTTATGATGTGGCGGGAGAGCTTATCAGAGACAGTGCAGGTACAGGAAGAACAGGATTTGTCCGGCATATGGATGGATTTATCTGCCTGGTAGATCCAGCGCAGATGCATCTGGAACATTCTCTCATTAATAAACAGATTCCTGATGAGGAGCGAGTATTAGAGAAACTTTATGTCATGGGGAAGGAAGAACAGATGTCCATTCAGAGAATGAGTAATGAGAATGGAAAGCAGGTTATGGATCAGGCGGATTTCATGATGGAGAATACGATGAGTGACGAGTATTTTTATGAGAGAAAGGCAGACACCGTTTTAGATTCTATTCGTTCTGTTCTTGGAGATCATGAATTAAAGCAGAAGTATATGGCTCTTACTATCGCAAAGAGTGATTTATTAGAGGAACTTGGAGAGATAAAGGAATACAGGGGAAGCAGTCTTTTATTTGAGAGAAAACAGGTATCTTATGGCTTTATGAACATGGATCATCATTTTTTAAGACAGGAGATATTAAAGCAGATTTTTGATCAGAAGGTGTTCCGTCTGCAGCGTAATCTTGCAGATTACAAAGAGAGTGGTCTCTTTGCAGTATCAGCACTTGGCTGTGAGACAGAGGAGACGATGGAGGGAACACAGAAGGAAGTGAAAACAGTAGGAAGAGTACGGCCGATTCGAACAGAGGAACCAATACTGTGGATGATGATGAAGTTCATGCAGGAAAGAGGGTGGCTTGAATGAAGACAGAATATTTAATACATGAGTATATGTGGTCGAATCATTGCATTTCCGGGAATAAACTTGGCTGGGGGATTACTGCTTCCTCCATGCCGGAAGACAGAGCCTATTTAAGAGAACTTGAGAAGCTGGCACAGGCAGCTGTTATAGATAAGACTGGAAAAACAGAAGTAGATGAACTTGTTTATAGTTCTGTTTGTGGTTTTGTAAAGATGAGTTCTGTTCCATGTGAATCAGGAGAGGATAAGCGGCAGAATAAGAGAGTTAGAATTTATCAGCCCAAGGCTCCTGAAAGTAATCCAGCAGCCTATCTTGCACCGGGAGGGGAATGGGCAGAGGAAGAGAGTGTTGGTTATTTACAGCCGTTATTCCTTGAAGAACCGGAATTTCATAGAAAAGATATCTTGCAGGAGATGAATCTTATGTCAAGACTGCCTGAATTTATGCAGGTAGTCTTTTGGTGTTTGTCGGGACACTCTGAGGGAATTAATATTGTGGCACCGGATTGGAAAGAAGAAGAATTTGCAGAAAAAGCAAAGAGTTTGATGTATGTGATTCACAGCTTGCTGCCGCAGCCGGCAAGGGAAAGAGCAGGATATGTTTCCTTTACAAGAGAGGCAATCCCGTCCGTTTCTTTCTATTTTTCAAAGAAAGTATGTGGAACAAAGTATTTTAACCTTTCTGAAAAATCTGAAAGAAATGATTGGGAGAACACGCAGACAGCCCTTGATCAGTATTTTTATAATGGATTTGCACAGGCAAGCCAAAAAGAAGACGAGATTTATCGAGATTTTCAAAAAACGGCTGGGAAGTATTTAAAGACTGTTCGAGATAACGGAAATCTTCTTAAGAAAGTAGAGTGGATTTTCTATGATATTGCAAGAAAGCATGGACAGGGTGCACTTAGCATAGAAATTTTAAGTGAAAATTTTCCAGAACTATTATATTGGGTATGTAAAGACAAAGCATTAGAATATGTAGCAGAAGATATTTTAAAAGAAATCAGGAAATATAAGTTTTCATCAAAAGAAAGACAGAAATATATAGAGAATCTTTTAACTGGCATGACAGGACGCTCAAGAGAGCGGATTTTAAAAGAAATCGACAGAGTGTTAGGGGAAGTATTTGAGGAAGATAAAGTAGAGTTTGCCTCACTTCTTGCTGTGATCAGAGAGAAAAATAAGGATATTTATACCAGCCTTCTATGTGAAACTTTGGCGAATCAGAAGCTATCTGATTATGGAAAAAGTCTGTTTCGCATGAATGCGAGGGACATGGAAAGTCTGTATAAGTATGTGAAAGATTTTAATGAGGAGAAAGTACCAGGAGAACAAAAAGATGAGATCCTTCGTACAGGAATCGGCCTTTTGAATGAGGAACTTTTTGACAAAGACCGGTTTGAACTGTTCGATAAAATAGCGATTCATCTGAACCGAAGGGAGCAGTGGATTAAGATTCTTCAGGATTTTGTAAAGCAGCTACAGGAACATGCAGCGCTCTTTAATAAAAAGCAGTTAGATACAGCGTGTTATGTGGAGGAAATGCTCGGCGGATACCGGCCGGAAACAAGAATGGTGCTTCGTCAGGAACGCGGACACAGAACACATAGAATAAAAAAAGGCGGACAATCGAAAGACAGTGGTGAGGAGGACAGTGACATGGGACGACGGTATAAGAAAGCAGCAGAAACAGAGGAAGAAAAAGCGAGAAAAACAGGCACGGAGATAGAGAATGTGGAGGCAGAGGAAGTAGAGGACAGCTTAGAAGAGGAAGGACCGGCAGTTCCATTTTTACTTATGGGATTCCCGCAAGGATTTCTCACCGGTTGTATCATGTACTTATCTCATTATTCTTTAATGATTGGCCATTGGAAGATTGCACTTGGTATGGCGGGCATGTGGGTTCTTCTCATGTTAAATTATCAGGCTGTGATTATTCAGAGAAAGGCGAGTTATCCTCTGTGGAAGGTAGTTGGCCTGTGTCTGGTAGAAGGCTGGATTATTGAAGCGGCGGCCTGGTTTTTCCGTTCGCAAAAAGTGAGACTGTACTATTTTATTATTTTGGGAGTCATTACGGTATGTATTCAGGTAGTGAATCTCCTTCGCATGAAAAAGGAAAAAAGTCAGATGGAAGAAGAATCGGCACATACAGGCAGATAGAAAAAGAGGAAGTTATGGAAAGATTAGCAGATGATACAATAGAATCTTTTATGAATGCGATAGAAGAACGGCTGGCAGAAGGGCAGAAAAATAAAATTCCATTTTCCAGATTTTTAGAGGAAAAAATGGATGCCTTTGATTACAGCAATACGTCTTTGGCAAAAAAGGTGTTTCACCGTGTAGAAAAGAAGAAAGAAGGAACAGTTTCTTATGTACCTGTGACAAGACAGGCAATCGGGGCATGGCTTCGTGGTTCCATGCCATCATCCAGGGATATCTATGTCACACTTGGTATGGCATTTGAAATGAATTTAGAGGAAATTAACCACATCCTTCTGGAAACCTATATGGGATATGGGCTTTACTGTAAGAATATTGATGATGCTTTGTGGATTGCACTGATTAATGGACTTTTTCCAATTGATGCCTTTGAAGATGTCCGGGCACATATTGAAGACATTTTAGAAGAAAATATACAGCAGGACAGCAGAAGCCTTGCAACGATGGATTTGTGGGTTATGCTTTCTGAAGTGAAGACATTAGAGGAATTCTATGAACTCATTCGAAGTTACAAAGATGAGTTTAAGGATGGAACAAGGAAGTTTGGCCAGTGTCTTGAAGAAGTTATTGAGGAAGAATATGGATACTATGATAAGGCTGCATGGTTTTTAAGAGATATTGGCTGTCTTCACTGTGAAGCACAGTTTTCAAAGATAAGAGCAGGCAAAGCAGTTGTTACAAGAGAATGGCTGCTGCGGTTCTGTATTGCCTTGCAGCCAACGTATGAATCCATTGAGAAATTACTTGCAAAGGCACAGATGGAACCTCTTGGCATTACACCGGCAGAAGTCATTATCGAAATGATTGCCAGATACAAGTCGAATTCAGTGGCTAATAGCCAGGAAATCTGGATTATGATTGAATCAGCATCAGAGAGACTGCGCCAGAAAGGCTATGAAATCGAGGAAGATTTATGCCGGAAATATAATTCTGTTTATGAACTTCCAGCTGCACAGAAATGGTGGTTTTCCTTCTGTATCGGCAGACAAATCTTAAAAAATGAAAAGAATAGAGAATTTGGGTATGAGAAGAACGGCTACTGCCGTTTTGCAATGGAAGATAAACTGCTCTTTGATGATATGAACCGCAATAAGAAAAATGTTTCTTTTAAGAAGAGTGCGGCAGAATATATGGAAGAGGGAATTGATAACTTTCAGGAAATTCCAGCTCTTTTGATTGAAAAGAACTATGTACCGGATGCTCTTGATATGGAAAAGTTTGAGGACTATTGTTATGTGAGACGGCCTAGCCGCTTTACGAAGGATTTCCTTCGTAATGACATGTACTTTTATGCGGCAACTTTATATTCAATCTGGACAGGTAAATGTTACCAGAAAGAGAATGGCATGCAGAATGTGGAAGAAATCCAGAAAGAATTTATAAAAAATAATCTGGATGGAAAAGCCCTTCTTTCTATCCTGGCGGAAGTTCTTGGAGAAGAAGAGGATGGATGGAAAAGCGACTTGTCTTCTATGGTAGAAGCAGTAGCAAAAGTAAGAAAGAATCAGTAAAAGTTCAGAAAGCTAATATTTGAATAAAGGCACTATTTATGGTATGCTCCTGTTGAAAGTGATTGGTAAGAACGCAGCAGCGTTTTTAAAAATAACGAAAGGCAGGAGCTATATTTATGTCTATTATTTCGCAGATTGGGGTAGTTATTTTAATTGCATTTATTGTACTTGTTTTAATACGTTCGAATAAGAATCTAAAGAAGGCTTCCGAGGAGGGAGAGAACTTCGTAGATGAGTGGGCATTAAGACAGGAAAAGAAGGAGGAAATTAAGCAAAAACGTGAGGAAAAGAAGTTAGAAGTTCAAAAAGAAAAAGAACAGAAAAAGTTACAAAAGAAACAGAAACGAAAAGAAATTCTGGTTGATGAGGATAACGAACCTGAAGAGTATGAGTTACGTGAAGAAAAAGAAGAAAAACAGGCATTAGAGGCAGAACAGTATGCCGAAGAATATCCAAAGAAGAATGATTTCTCAGAGATGGAATATGAGGAAGAATCTCAGCAGGACGGATATGATGGAGAGAGTATTCGAGTTAACACAGATTGGTTATATGACTATGAAGAGCAGGAACGAAAGCGCCAGGAGAGAGTGCAGCCGGAAGAAAGCAGCGCAGGGCAGGATTATAAAGACGAAAGTGGCAAGATTGTTCCTATGAAGAAGAGAGAAACAACAGGAATTACGCTTATGAAGCTGGATGCCAATCACAGAGTTATGGCGCGGTACCGCGTGAATAAGATTCCATTTACAATTGGAAGAAGTACAAGTAATGATTTAGTACTGGATGATTTATGTGTAGCAAGGAATCATTGCCGCATTATTGAGAGAGACGGACGTTATCTATTAGAAGATGTGGGAACGATGAATAAGCTTTATGTGAATGGAATGGTGACAGGGCAGGTTCCATTGTCAGATGGTTTAAGAGTTTACATTGGAAATGAAGAATTTCAGATTGCGGTAGAGGGCGGAAGAAGCCAGTCTACAAGACTTTATAAAAATGCGGAGGGAAGCTATGAGTAGGCATGATACTGGAACAAAAGCTTTTTCTTTTGAAAGGGTGGTATGGGAAATCCAGAGAGCATTTTATTCCTTTAAAAATAGTCCGGTTCTTGCCCTGCTGTTGATGCAGGCAGCGGCCTTTATCTTTGTGCAGGCGAAAGGCGCAGGAAAGATTTATCTTGATATGATAGGAATCTTACTTGCGATTACGTTATTATCCTGGTTTTTTACCTCTGTGATACACGGAAATAAGAAGATTGTTATTTATACCTTGTTACTTCTTACGGTAGGAACGATGCTGCAATGTATTTTTAAAGAAGAGCAGGTATTAAAGAAGCCGCAGTATTATGCGACACATAATCCGGCAACATCATTGCAGTTTCAGTATATTCTTGGATTTGTGATGGCTCTTTTGGCAGCGTTCATTTATATAAATAGCAGAAATATTGCTTCTATAAAGTGTTTGAAGCGTTTTAAATTATCGACGATTAAGGTATGCAGAATATTCTTTTGGTTTTCCTTATTGCTGTCGGCAGCAACTCTTGTTCTTGCAAAGAGTGTTGGTAACGTAAGAAACTGGATTACAATAGGTGGTGTTTCTTTACAGACAACAGAGTTTATTAAGTTTCTATATGTATTTATTGCGGCAGGACTTTTAGGAACAAAGGCGAATCCGGATAAGGAGAATATACGGGCTTTTTATACTGTAACATTTTTAGAAGTATTGTTTTTGGCATTACAGAGTGAATTTGGAACCATGCTTCTGATTCTTATGCTGTTTTTAACATTCCTTTTTTTATTTGTTCCAGATATAAAGGTATTTATCGGAACGGTGTTCGTCATGGTAGCAGGTTCTGTCGGACTTTCTGTTATAGGAGCACAGATTACAAAGTGGAATAGTGCAGGAGTGTTTCTTGGAACGAACAAACTGGCACAGATTTTCCTTTCAAATTATAACAAGATAGCGAATCGTTTTATTTATTGGCTGCATCCGGAAAAGGATGCTTTAGGACTTGGATATCAGCTTCTTAAAGCGAAAGAGTCTATCGTACTTGGAGGATGGTTTGGAACCTCTTCTGTGACAGAGCTGCCGGTTAAGACGAGTGACCTCGTTTATCCAGCACTGATTCAGCGTTGTGGTATGATATTTGCACTGCTTGTATTTATTGTATTTATTATGATGTGGCTTGAGGGAGTAAGACTTTTTGTAAGAAAACAGGACCGCTATCACAGAGCAGTTGGCGCGGGATTTGTATTTATGCTTTTTGACCAGACATTAATTATTATCGCAGGAAGTACCGGGCTGTGCCCACTTACCGGAATCACGCTGCCATTTATTTCAAGCGGAGGAACTTCACTTATGATCAGCTTTATGATCGTGGGACTTATCGTAGCGGTGTCAAGTAATGTCAAATGGAAAGGAACAGTAGAAGATGAAGAAGAACAGGATAAATTTTTTAAGGAGAACGCAGTTACTGCAAAGTGCCACGCTTATCTGCGTCATCTTAATGATCATTTCTCTCGTGAGAGTTTCCGCGCTGCTTCCGGGCGTATCAAAAGAAGCGGACAAAAAGAAGAGTCAGGCCAAGGCAAAGATATATGAGAAAGAATATGTGAGAGGATCTATTTTAGACCGTAATGGAAATACGATTGCATTTTCACAAAAGCCGGGCGGAGCACGCACATACTCTCATCCCTATGCTTTTTCTAATCTCGTTGGTTACTGGTCCAAGATTTATGGAACATACGGTGTAGAAAAGACGATGAATGAAGAACTTGTTCACAGCAATTGCGGGGCTAACCCAAAGCAAAAGAAAGGTGCGGATGTTTCTCTTCCGCTTCCTGCGGCTTTGCAGGAAAGAGCATATAAGGACATTGAGAAATATAAAGGATCTGTTGCAGTTCTTGATGCAAAGACAGGAGAAATATTAGCGTTAGCATCTTCGCCATCTTTTAATGTGTCTGAGATTGAAGATAAGTGGAAAAAAATCAATGAAAAAGAAGGAGTATTCCTCTCCAATGCATACCAGAATCCGGTAGCGCCAGGTTCCGTATTTAAATTAATCACATCCAAAGAAATCGTAGAAGCAGGTATTGAACGAGAAGAAGTTGAAGACACTGGTTCAATTACAGTAAATGGACAGACAATACGAAATTATGGTGGTAAAGCCTATGGAAGTATTTCATTCCGGGAAGGGTTTGTGAAATCCTCTAATGTGTACTTTATGAACCGGGCGTTAAAGCTTGGCGGCCTTCGCCTTTATAAGACAGGAAAAAGCTTTTTACTTGGGGAAGACATTTCTCTTGATTTTGCAACCATCCATTCTAACTTTGATTTAAAGGGTTATGAAGATAATGTTGTTGCGACAACAGCATTTGGCCAGGGAGAAACTCTTGTTACACCCCTTCAGATGGCGATGGTTACACAGAGTATTGCAAATGATGGTGTAATGTTAAAGCCATATCTTTTTAAATCTGTAGTCAATGGAAAAGGGCAGACAACAGCGGAAGGCAAGTCAGAAAAGTTAGTAGAGACAATGGATACGGATACTGCGCAGGAGATTAAAGAAGCAATGAAAGCAGCAGCACAGTCTTATGGAATGTCCACAGTAGGAGAGAAAGAATATTCTATTGCTGCGAAGACAGGAACTGCGGAGAGGGGAGATGGAACGAACAACGCATGGCTTGTTACATTTGCACCAGCAGATAATCCGCAGTATGTCATCGTTGCAAATCGTTTAAAGACAACGGAAATTGGAAAAACACTTGCACCAGTGGTAGAAGATTTATACAATACACTTTTTGATGCAAATTAAAGGATTTTTCAAACAAGCTCTAGAAACTAAGGAAGCATTTTTGAATCATAATTAAGAATTCTTGAAGGGAGAGATTCTCTGGTGGATGATTTCCCGTTTCAAGAAGCATGCACACAGAAAAAGGAAGGGGCTCTTTTTTACCTGTGCGCTGTTGCTCTTTTATTTCAAGAAGAGCGTGGAGAAAGTAAGTAAGTTCCTGAATCAACATCTGCTGTCCCTTTAAGTCAGGAGAAAGATTATAAGAAAAACGCAGCTCATATGGTGGATTTGGATTATTCAGGAAGTAGTAACAGTAAGTAAAGTCTAATAAAGTGATTGCCAGATGCCCGTCTAATGTTCTTATAAGTACATTGGACGGATGAAGATCCGTATAAAGGATTCCTTTCTCGAGAAGATAGGAAAGCACTTTTCCAGTAGAAAGCAGGATATATAATAGATCTTCTAAAGCGAAAAATGGTACAAGTTTAGGCAGTAAGCTGCCATTACAGCACTCCATACAAAGCGCAAAGACAGAAGTATTTGATTCTGGTAATGAGAAATTCTCGCAGAACCCATAATACTTTGGGAGAGATGGATGGGACAGAGGGGATAATCCCTCATATTCATCAAGGAGTGCCTGTTTTAGCGCAGGGGTAGTATTCTCACTGCACTTTAAAATATACTGATGGTTAGAATCAGCAGCTTTATAGATTAAAATATCTTTTTTTTTCTGATAGAATGTAAAATCGGAAAATGATTTCGGAAACATGGAAAACCTCCTTTTGTAGATTTTTTATGTGAATCAGTGTATCATAAAGGAAAGGAATTTTCAAATGAGGGAAGGGAGGAAGTACGGTGGCTTTCTTTTTTGCAAGTGAAATAAACCGGCGCTCATCGAATGAAGACAGCTATTGCCAGATGGAGATTCGTATGAACGCAGAAGCAGCAGTAAAAGCGATGGTAGTAGCAGATGGAATGGGCGGACTTTCCGGGGGCAAATATTATTCAGAAGCGGCAGTAAATCTGTGGTATCAGGAATTGCTGCAGATATTGATGAGTGATCGGTTTAAAGGGAATCCCTTAGACCGGCAGATTGAGATTTTACAGGAATTTTCTGAAGAAATATATAGTAAGTTAAATCAGAGATTGTATAAGAAAGGATTGGATGCCGGAATCAAAGGAGGAACCACCTTGTCTGCGGTGATTCATTTCTGGGATACATTTATTGTATCAAATTGCGGAGACAGTCCAATATACCGCATCAAGAATGGAACAATTGAGCTTATCAGTGAAGTACAGAATGTGGCGGAAGAGATGGTAAGGGAAGGAAAAACAACAGCAGGGTCCGTATTATATTATCAGAATAAGAATCGCCTGCTTGATTATCTTGGAAAGAGAAAGGAGTGTAAGCCCTATTGCCAGCTGTTTCCCGCAGAGGAGATTGACGGAATACTGATGGGCTCAGACGGAGCGTTCGGAGATCTTACAAAAGCAGAAATTGAAACGATATTTTGTGATTGTGAGCGCCCGCAAAGAGTGATTGGACAGATTTTTGAGAGCGCAAGAGAAAGCGGGGAAGAGGATAATCAGACAGCAATTCTTTATGTAAATCAGGAAAAGGAAAAGAACAAAAAGGAAAGCGAAGTAAAGTTTCCCAAAACAGATACCAGACAGTCGAAAAAAAAGGAAGATATCTGCTGTTATACAGAACTTCCTAAGAGCAAGAAGCCGCTGTCATTAAAAGAGAAACTTCTTAAAAACCGTTTTATAGGAGGCCGGTAAGATGAATTGTTATTTTGAAGAGGGCGAAGTTTTCACATGGATTCGCGACAGAGAACGGTCCGGAGAAAATATGGTCGTATCTTTAAAAAT
>OGHJ01003367.1_pt1 | contig 11745 bp, 10 predicted proteins | sample 1571351 | NCBI WGS metagenome assembly OGHJ01 (sample SAMEA2582037, study PRJEB24529) | metagenome | biome: Human gut stool | place: China | collected 2011 | reverse complement strand
AAATTTGCTATTACTCACCACCTGAAGAGGTGGGAGTCTTCTCGACTGAGATAAATCAGCCGCTCAGAGAGAATATGTGACAGGAATTGCTAAAATATGCAGGAGAAAGGGAGTATCCATGCAGAAACAGAAAAGGAAGACAAACCATATCCACCGGGCGGCGTGTGCCCTGCTTGCGGGGCTGGCGCTCAGCCTGGGGCTTTTGACTGGATGCGGCTCGGACGGCAGCACGATCGTGGTGGGAAGGAAGAATGAAAAAGGTTATTCCCGCGCGGAAGTGATGGTGATTGCCATGACGGAGAAAAAACGCTATGAGGAGGTCTGTACGGATCAGATCTGGGGCGTTTCAGTTGGAGAAAAGGGCGATGATTTTGAAACGTATCTAAAAAAACAGATCCGTTCGTTTATGGATGAGCTGAAAATCATGAACCTGCTGGCAGCCGACCGGGGGATTTCCCTGACTTCGGAGGAGCGGGCGGCGATGGACCGGGCAGCAGCCGAGTATTTTGGGCGTCTGCCGCAGTCGGCGATTGACTCGATGGGCGTGACAGAGGCGGATGTCCAGCATATCTATGAGGATTATGGTCTGGCGGAGAAGCTGGCGGGACAGCTCACGGACAATGTGGCGCTGGAGGTCAGCGACAGTGAGGCAAAGGTGATCCATGTCAGTCAGATAAAGACATCGGATGAGAGCGAGGCAGACGCCTTCCAGCGGGCGGCATCGCAGGAAGATGCCGATTTCCAGTCCTGTGCCGAGGAGGCGGGGCTGACGGTGAGTGACCGGGTGCTGGGGCGCGGTGATGAGTCGGATGCCTATGAGAAAGAGGCATTTTCCCTTGCCGAGGGCGCAGTCAGCCAGGTGATCCATGCGGACGACGCGTACTATGTGCTCAAATGTACGGACGATTACGACGAGGACGAGACGGCGGCGCGCAAGGAGCGCATCTACGAGGAGCGGAAAAAACGCGCCTTTCAGGAGATCTACGACCGGTTCAGCAATACGATCTCCGTTTCTTACAGCAGCGGGCTCTGGGACAGTCTGGATCTGACCTCGGGGTTCGAGAAAAATGACGCGGATTTCTTTGAGATTTACGCGGAATATGCGATCAAATAGGTAGTCTGTACCTGGGGCGGGCAAACAAAAAGTAAACTTATTTTTAAAAAAGGATAACAATTCGGAACAACCGCTTGACTACCGGGGAAAATTCTTCTACAATGAACGGTAATGTCCGGTCAGGCGGACATACTGTGGAGGAAAAATACATGAATATCATAAAAGCGGTCAATCTTGTATTTGATTATATAAGACGCGATGAAGAGGGGCAGGTAGAGGAAGTAAAGCGCGCCCTGGATCATGTGAATCTGGAGATTGAGAAAGGCAGCTTTGTGGCGATCCTGGGACACAATGGTTCCGGCAAGTCCACATTTGCCAAGCAGATCAATGGCATTTTGAGCCCGACCGACGGTACGCTTTTTGTATCGGAGATGGATACAAGGGACGAGGCGCATCTGTGGGATATCCGCAAAAATGCGGGCATGGTCTTTCAGAACCCGGATAACCAGATCATAGGAAATATAGTGGAAGAGGACGTCGGATTCGGTCCGGAAAATATCGGAGTTCCGACCGAGGAGATCTGGAAGCGAGTGGATGAGAGCTTAAAGGCAGTCGGGATGACGATGTACCGCAAGCAGTCCCCGAACCATCTGTCCGGCGGACAGAAGCAGCGTGTGGCGATCGCGGGCGTCATGGCGATGAAACCAGAATGTATCGTGCTCGATGAGCCGACGGCGATGCTCGATCCGAACGGACGCAAGGAGGTTATCCGCACCGTCCATGAGTTAAACCGGGCGGAAGGAATCACGATGGTGCTGATCACCCATTATATGGAAGAGGTGGTCGATGCAGACCGCGTGATCGTCATGGATGACGGTCATATCGTGATGGACGGCACGCCGAAGGAGATTTTCTCCCGCGTGGAGGAACTAAAACAATACCGGATGGATGTGCCGCAGGTGACGGAGCTTGCGTGGGAGCTTAAGAAAAAGGGAATTCCGCTTCCAGATGGAATTCTTCGCAAATCGGAGCTTCTGGACGCACTGGTACCGCTTTTGAAAGAGGAATAGAGATGGCAATACAGGTAGAAGATTTGTGCTACACCTACGGCGAGGGCACGGCGTTAGAGCGCCAGGCATTAAAGCACGTGAGTTTTGAGATTCAGGACGGCGAATTTGTCGGTCTGATTGGTCACACTGGATCGGGAAAATCAACCCTGATCCAGCATTTAAACGGTCTGATCAAGCCGACCAGCGGCGACATTAAGTATCAGGGTGTCAGCATTTACAGCCAGGGTTATAAATTAAAGGATCTGCGGAGTAAAGTGGGGCTGGTGTTCCAGTATCCGGAGTACCAGCTCTTTGAGGCAGATATTTTTACAGACGTCTGTTTCGGACCGAAAAATCTGGGACTTCCGCAGGAAGAGGTGGAAAAACGTGCCCGCCATGCCTTAAAGCTGGTCGGCATGGATGAAAAATTTTATAAGCAGTCCCCGTTTGAACTTTCCGGCGGACAGAAACGCCGCGTCGCGATCGCGGGTGTACTGGCGATGCGTCCGGAGATGATGATCCTCGACGAGCCGACGGCGGGACTCGATCCGCAGGGGCGCGATGAGATTTTAGGTCAGATTGAGCGCCTGAACCGGGAGCATGGGCTGACGATTTTGGTGGTTTCCCACAGCATGGAGGACATGGCGCGCTACGTGGACCGCATCATGGTCATGAACGACGGCGTGAAGATGTTTGACGATACGCCGAAGGAGGTATTCCGCCATTACAAGGAGTTAGAGGCGATCGGTCTTGCCGCGCCGCAGATCACTTATGTGGTGCAGGAACTTCGGGAGCGCGGGATTCCGATCGACGACGCGATCACGACGGTAGAAGAGGCGCGGGAGGCGATTCTGGCGCTGTATAACAAGCGGAGGGAGAAACAATGATACGGGATATCACAATCGGACAGTATTATCCGGTCGAATCAGTGGTTCACCGGCTGGATCCGCGTACCAAGCTGTTTGGAACGCTGATCTACATTATTTCATTATTTTTCGCGGATAACCTGCTCTGCTATGCGGTAGCGACCGTATTTCTGGCGATGGCGGTCCGCACCTCACGCGTACCATTTAAATTTATCGTGCGGGGACTCAAGGCGATCGTGTTCCTGTTACTTATCAGTATCAGCTTTAACCTGTTTTTGACGAGCGGACGGGTTATTTTCCAGATTGGATTTTTAAAAGTGACGCATGAGGGCTTGCGGCTGGCAGTTTTCATGGGTCTGCGCCTGATGTATCTGGTGATTGGTTCCTCTGTCATGACGCTGACGACGACCCCGAACCAGCTGACGGACGGTCTGGAGAAGAGCCTTGGATGTCTGAACCGTCTCCATGTGCCGGTGCATGAGATCTCGATGATGATGTCGATCGCGCTGCGCTTTATCCCGATTCTGATTGAGGAGACGGATAAGATCATGAAGGCACAGATGGCGAGAGGCGCTGATTTTGAATCTGGCAATCTCGTACAGCGGGCAAAGAGCATGATCCCGATTCTGGTACCACTTTTCGTATCGGCGTTCCGCCGCGCGACGGATCTGGCGATGGCGATGGAGGCGCGCTGCTACCGGGGCGGAAGTGGGCGCACGAAGATGAAGCCGCTGCATTATGAGAGGAGAGACCGGATTACCTACTTGATTCTTCTGGCTTATCTGGGAATTGTGATTGTACTGCGGATCGTTTTTTAGCGAAAAAGGGGTTACTGTCCGCGGGTAGGCACTTTTGGAACCGAAAGAGAGGTGCATAGGCTGTGCAAGCTGTGTGCCTCTTGATTTTTGTATTTTGGTTAGTTACGGCTAACATAAGGTGGAATGGAGAACAACAGAAGGAGGACTTCAATGGAATTAAAACAGCTTGAATATTTTATGGTTGCCTGTGAAAAAGGTAGTTTTAATCAGGCAGCAGAATGCCTATACACATCCCAACCGAATGTCAGCAAGGTGATCGGGATGCTGGAACAGGAGCTGGGGCGTGCGTTATTTGAGCGGACAAGCAGAGGGCTCAGGGTTACCCCATATGGAGAAACGGTCCGGGAGTATGCACACAATATTTTAAATCATGTGAGTCTTATTAACTCGCTGGCAGAAGATACGCAGGAACGGAAATTTACCGTTTCTACCTACCCGAGCAACATGATTGCGAGGCTTCTGACAGATTTTTATAAGAAATATGGCTGCGAGTGCCAGATTTCCCACCGGGAAGGCAGTGTGGAGGAGATTAGTGATCAGGTATCCCAGGGAATTTCGGAGTTGGGGATTGTGTATGTAGCACAGAAACAGGTTCCGGCATTCCGGCATATTTTGTCCCACAAAAAATTGTCTTTTCAGGAACTGGATGTCAAACCTGCCTGTGTTTATGTGGGACCAAATCATCCGCGTTATGAGGATGAGAGTATCGATTTTACCGAGCTTCCGCAGTTAAAATTCGTCAGCGGAATCCGGGATTTTTTCTCAATGGAGCATCATTTAAACCATGTGAGCCTGGGAGCGATCAGCACGGATATGCTGAATACGGTTGTACATACCAATAGCGATCATATGACAATGAATCTCCTGATGCAGAGCGATATCTGCAGCCTGGGAATTGATTTTTTATATGAGGATTATAAACAATATCCAATCCGTAATCTGAAGATCCGGAATAGTGAACCATTTCTGGTAATCGGATATATTTACCAGAATGAAGAAAAGCTGAGTGCGGAGGCAGCGTGGTTTTTAGAACATTTCAAAAAAATGCTTTAATTGTTTAGATATAACAAATCGTTATAGCAATCCCCCTGTAAAACGATAGTGGTTAGTTGTGCGTAACTATGTTATCCTTTTATCTGCCGGTAAAAACGAATTGTTTTAACAAAGTAGATAAAAGAGATGCAGGCTTTCAAACCTGCGTCAGGCATAACAGGAGGACATATATGAAAAAAAGTAAAAGACTCATAGCGGCAGCTGGTGTTCTTTCCGTGGCTGTCTTGGCTGGATGTGGCGGAAACGCTTCAAACAGTACAGAAGGGACAAAATCAGAGCAGAGTGCATCGGCAGAGAGCACGAAGGATGAACTGGTATTTGTTAATTACCGGGATATCCGTGATCTGAATCCACATCTGTATGCAGGTGAAATGTATGCACAGGAAATGCTCTACGAGACCTTAGTCAATATTACAGAAAATGGGTATGAGGGCTGCCTGGCAGAGAGCTGGGATATCAGTGAAGATGGAAAGACCTACACGTTCCACATCCGTGATGGAGTGAAATTTTCGGACGGAGAGGTGTGTGACGCCAACGCGATCAAGGCAAACTTTGATGCAATCATTGAAAACAAAGATCGTCACACCTGGCTGGAAATGATGAATCTTCTGGTTGGGGTTTCGGCTCCGGATGATAAAACCTTTGTGATCGAACTGTCGGAGCCGTACTATCCTCTGCTGACAGAGTTGGGAGTTACCCGTCCGTTTGCAATGATTTCTCCGAAGGCGATGAAGGACGGAAGCACAAAGGATGGCGTAAACGAATACATTGGAACAGGTCCATATGTCCTGACCGATTTTGTGACAGATGAGTATGCAGTATTTGAAGCAAACGAAAACTATTGGGGGGAGCAGCCGTCCATCAAAAAGATTACGGTAAAAGTAATACCGGATAATCAGACGCGTATCATGGCACTGGAAAAAGGGGAAATTGATCTGATTTTCGGTAAAAATATGATTGATGCGGATGCAATTAACCAGTATACGGGAAATGACAATTTTACGGTTGCGTTATCGGATCCGACCTCGACCCGGCAGATTGTACTGAATACAACCCGTGATATTCTGGATGAGAAGGAAGTGCGTAAGGCACTTCAGCATGCGACAAACAAAGCAGCGATTTCAGAAGGTATTTTTTATGGTCTGGAACAGCCGGCGGATACACTGTTTGCATCTACCGTTCCTTACTGCGATATCAATCTGACCCCATATGAGTATGATGTGGAAGAAGCAACGAAGATGCTGGAGGAAGCAGGCTGGACGTTGGCTGGAGACGGCGTACGTGAAAAAGACGGCCAGAAAATGGAACTGGAGCTGCTTTATAACAGCGATAGTGTGACGGAAAAAGCGATTGCGGAGTACCTCCAGAGCGAATACCAGAAGCTGGGTGTCTCCCTGAACATTCATGGAGAGGAAGAACAGTCTTACCGTGATAGTATGAAGGCTGGAAACTTTGACATGGTATTTAATATCTGCTGGGGAACTCCGTATGACCCGCAGTCCTCCCTGGCGGCGATGCGCGCTCCGGTTTATGGAGATTTTGCGGCACAGCAGGGACTGGAAGATAAGGCAGATATCGATGATGCGATTACAGAGATCCTGGTTTCCACGGATGAAGAGCGCCGTCAGGAGCTGTATACATTTGTGCTGACCCGTCTGCATGAGGATGCGGTCTATATTCCGCTTACTTATGAGTGCAATAAGGCAATCTACCGTTCGGATCTGCAGGGCTTCCATTTTACGCAGACTCAGTATGAGGTTCCGTTCGCTGATTTCTATTTTGGAGAGAAGAAATAAAGGAAAAATAAATGAAACAATATATCATAAAACGAATCCTGTCGGCAATTCCGCTTCTTATTATCATTTCGTTTGTGTGTTTTGTGTTTATTAACCTGATACCATCCGATCCGGCGGAGGTGGCACTGCGCATCCGCCAGGTACCGATTATTACAGAAGAAGCGGTGGCACAGGTAAGGGCGGAACTTGGATTGGACAAACCATATCTGATACGATATATTTCCTGGCTGGCTGACTGTCTGAGGGGAGATTTTGGAATCAGTTACGTCAATCCGAGCCGTACAGTTGCGGGCGAACTGATGCGCTGTTTTCCGGCGACTCTGCAGCTTGCGGGTGTATCGTTTGTGATGGTTCTGGTACTGAGCATTCCGATTGGAGTGCTCTGTGCCGTTTATAAGGATGGTGTGTTTGACCGCATCATGCGGGCGATTGTTTTTATGACAACGGCGATGCCTGCATACTGGGTAGGGCTTCTTCTGATCTGGCTGGTTTCGATCAAGCTGGATCTGCTTCCAACGAGCGGAAGCGGGAGCTTTAAACACCTGATTCTGCCATCGTTTACGGTATCATTGAGTTATATATCGACGTATATCCGCCTGATCCGCAATAATATGTTGGAAAACATGAAACAGGATTATGTTCTCTATGCCAATGTGAGAGGCATTCCAAACCGGCAGATTCTTCTTAAACACATTTTGAAAAATTCGATGCATACTTGTATTGTAGCGATCGGAATGAGCATACCGCAGCTGATTTCCGGAACGATCGTCGTTGAGAATGTATTTGCCTGGCCGGGGCTTGGGACACTCTGTATCAGCTCGATTTTTAACCGGGATTATCCGGTGATCCAGACGTATGTGCTATTGATCGGAGTACTATTTGTCGGATTTAATTTATTATTTGATATTCTTCAGACAATTTCAGATCCGCGTCTTAGAAAGGAGAGTCATTGATGGTAGGACGATTGATTCGAAACCGGGCGGCCGTTGGAACGATTGGTCTGGTGCTTATCGTGGCGCTCATAGGGATCTTTGCACCGTTTATCGCACCGAATGATCCGTATGCAACGGATATTTTAAATAAATTTGCCGGATTCAGCCAGCAGTATCCACTTGGTACCGATAATCTGGGACGGTGTATTTTGTCGAGAATGATTTATGGAATCCGTCCGACGCTGGGGCTGGCAGTCCTGACCATGCTTGGAACGATTGGCCTGGGAGCGTTGATGGGACTTTTGGCAGGTTATTTCCGCGGGATCGTGGAAGAGGTGATCATGCGCACAGTCGATGTAATGCTTTCATTTCCGAGCCAGATCATGGTGTTTGCAGTGGTAGCCCTGTTGGGAATCAGCGTGCAGAATGTAATTCTGGCCAATGTGTTTATTAAATGGGCCTGGTATGCGCGGATGATCCGGACAGGTGTTATGCAGTATCGTGACCGGAACTTTGTGCGCTTTTCACGATGTATAGGAACACCAGAATCTTTTATATTATTTCGCCATCTTGTACCGTCAATTGCGGCAGATCTGGCAGTTTTATCCTCTCTGGATGTCGGATGGGCGATTATCAATATTTCAACCCTCTCATTTCTGGGACTGGGTGTACAGGCGCCGACACCGGAATGGGGAGCGATGCTGAGCGAGGCGAAGAATGTCCTCACCAGCAATCCGGTACAGATGCTGGTTCCGGGAATTGCGGTGGTAATTCTGGTAGCAGCGTTTAACCTGATGGGAGATGCCCTGCGGGATGTGCTGGATCCGAAGGAGGTGCAGAAATGAGCCTGAATCATGAGCGGGTGCAGCCGATTCTGCGGGTGGATGGACTGAATGTAGAACTGAAAATCAGAAATAAACAGAAAAAATTGGTCGAGAATGTAAGCTTTGAGGTAGAGCCGGGGCAGTGCCTGGGTATTCTGGGAGAATCCGGAAGCGGAAAAAGCATGACGGTAAAAGCAATTCTGGGACTTCTGGACCGCCAGTTCCGGATAGAAGGACAGGCATGGTTTGAGGGAAAGGATCTATGCCGGGCAGGACGGGATGAACTGCGGCGGCTGCGTGGGCAGAAGATAGGCATGGTTCTCCAGAATCCGATGACCTGCTTTGATCCACTTTACCGGATTGGAAGCCAGATGGCCGAGACCTTTGCAGCCCATACAGATTGGGATCGGGCAAAGATCCGGGAGATTTCCCTGGAAGTATTGGAAAAAATGAGAATTCATAATCCGGAGGAAGTGCTGGGGCAGTATCCACACCAGCTTTCCGGAGGAATGCTTCAGAGAATCATGATTGGGCTGGCACTGGCGATGAAGCCGGCACTTCTGGTGGCAGATGAACCGACAACGGCAATCGATGCCATCACCCAGGCTGAAATTTTAAAGGAATTTCAGCGGATCAAGGAAGAAAGTCATACGGCGATGATATTTATCTCCCATGATTTGGGGGCGGTTTCGAAGATTGCGGACGAGATCGTCGTGATGAATGGAGGAAAACTGGTCGAACAGGGCGATTTTGAACATATCTTAAGGCATGCAAAGGATCCGTATACACGGATGCTTGCAGAGACACGGCGCTCGGTCATGGAGCGCTACCGGCTTTGCCTGGATAATCAGGAGGAATTATGCTTGAATTAAAAGATATATGTGTCAGCTTCCGGAGTGAGCGTCAGGATAAATTGTTTGGAACCTCCAGGGACCAGGTGCTGTTTGACGTATCTTTGCAGGTGGAAAAGGGAAGCTGCCTGGGGATCTTAGGAGAAACCGGAAGCGGAAAATCGACGGTTGGACGTGTCCTTTGCGGACTTTTAAAACCGGATTCCGGGCAGGTGCTTCTGGATGGGGAGGAGATTTATCGAAACCGTCAGGGGAGAAAGAATCCGCAGAAGAAAATCAGTATTGTTTTTCAGGATTATACAACCTCGGCGAACCCGCGTTTCCGTATACGGGATATTCTGGCGGAGGGACAGCGGGCAGCAGCACGTAAAAAGGGAATCCGGAAGCTTTCAAGAGAGAAAATAAAAAAAGGTGCCGGAGAGCTGATGGAGATGGTGGGACTAAGTTCAGATTTTCTGGATCGATATCCCCATGAATTGTCCGGCGGTCAGCTCCAGCGAGTCTGCATTGCCCGGGCGGTAGCCTGCGAACCGGAGATAATTCTGTTCGATGAGGCGATTTCATCTTTGGATGCACATACGCAGGTGCAGGTTATGGATCTGCTTATAGATTTAAAGGAGAAACTGAATCTGACGTATGTATTTATTACGCATGATTTGACGTCGGTTACCTATCTGTGCGATGAGGTGCTGTTTTTATACCGCGGACATATCACAGAATGCCGTCCGGTCCGGGAGCTGGGAAAGACAACGGATGAATATGCGCGCAGGCTGCTGCAGGCGATCGTTTAGATGGAATTGAGTAAAAGGAGCAGAAAAGTTCTCAGAACAGGAAATAGAACATGAAAATATATGAAACGAAGGTGGAGGCAGGCACGAAGCAGTGGCTGAAAATTCCGGTGGATGAGGAATGCAGCCTGAAAGCGGCGGCTTTCTGTGGTTCAAGACCGGGAAAACGGTTGATTGTTACAGCGGGGGTACATGGCTGTGAGTACATAGGAATTCTGGCAGTTTCCCGTCTGATTCAGGAACTGGATCCGAGGCAGATGAAGGGAGAGGTTGTATTTCTTCCGATTGCTAATGAAGGTGGATTTTATAAGGAAATCAAGCAGCTGGTACCGGAGGATGGTGTCAATTTAAATCGGGCATTTCCGGGAACGGAAATGGGAAGCCGGTCAGCGAAGATAGCAGCAGCTGTGGAAACGTATCTGTATCCAGATGCGGACTTCCTCGTGGATCTCCATAGTGGAGATATTCACGAGATGGTAGTTCCGTTTGCCTTTTTTCCGGTGGCAGCAGGCGAGACGGTAGAAAAAAAGGCGGCTGCAGCGGCAAGAGCGATGTCTTTGTCGTGGAGAGTGGCATCAACGGCGAAAAATGGTCTGTACAGCTGGGCAGCGCAGAAAGGAATCCCGGCTCTTCTACTAGAACGGGGCGGACTGGGACGTTGGACAGAACGGGAGGTGGATGCATATCGGATAAACCTGTATGAACTGCTGGTTCATCTGGATATTTTGCCAGAAAGTATTCTGGAATCAGTCAAAGGAATGAATTTAAAAGATTCAGAAAGCTCCCCGGAATCAGAGGTACTTCCATCCGGGAAAATAGAGCAAAGGGAGATTCGGATCATGCGCTATCTGGAGGCACCGGGAAATGGATTCTGGTATCCGGCTATCCGGGAAGGAAGCTGCCTGAAAAAAGGAGATTTACTGGGAGAAATCCGGCGGCTTGACGGCAGCCTGATGTATCGTTATGAATCAGAGCTTGACGGCATGGTCTTTTACTATACCTTGTCACTGGGGGTAAGTGAGGGAGAACCGCTGGTAGCATATGGGGAATGTTAAGAAAAAAGCATCTTTGGATGAAAGGATCCAAAGGTGCTTTTTGCATAGGAAAAGACGGTCAATAAAAAAATATCTGTCAAAAAAAGGGGATTATATGGTATGATAAATAGCAGAAAATAGATTTTTGAGGATAAATATAGAAATAGAGGAATATATATGAGACGAATTAAGCTAGTGGTTTCCTATGACGGAACCGCCTACTGCGGGTGGCAGCTTCAACCCAACGGAGTGACCATTGAGGAGGTGCTGAACCAGGCGCTTTCTTCTCTTTTAAAAGAGGATATTCAGGTCATCGGGGCGAGTCGGACGGATTCGGGTGTCCATGCGATGGGAAATGTGGCAGTTTTTGATACAGAAAGCCGGATTCCGGGGGATAAGATCTGCTTTGCACTCAACCAGCGCCTGCCGGACGATGTGCGGATCCAGGCATCGGAGGAGGTGCCGCTTACCTTCCATCCACGCAAGGCAAACTGCGTGAAAACGTATGAATACAAGATTTTGAACCGCAAGATCGATATGCCGCTGCAGCGCTTATACAGCTATTTCTGCTATTTCAATCTGGATTTAGAGAAAATGCAGAAAGCGGCATCCTATCTCATCGGCGAGCACGATTTTAAGAGCTTTTGTGCGGTGCGGACCCAGGCGGAGGAGACGGTGCG
>OGHJ01003365.1_pt1 | contig 11756 bp, 7 predicted proteins | sample 1571351 | NCBI WGS metagenome assembly OGHJ01 (sample SAMEA2582037, study PRJEB24529) | metagenome | biome: Human gut stool | place: China | collected 2011 | reverse complement strand
GTATTTTCTGTACCCGTTGGACTGGACTCTATAAAGATGATGCCATCAGTTCCGTGGAACATCGGGCTAACCTTGTATTGCTATTGAAATACGGCATGGACTTCATCAAGAACTATACCATGAGTGGTTGGGTGAAGATGCCGAACTATCGTCTAAACCTCCCCGACTATTCAGACCGTGCTATCTTCGAAGGATTGGTAAACCATCTTATCCATAGAGATTATACCGTGATGGGCGGTGAAGTACATATTGACATTTACGATGACCGTGTAGAACTGGTATCACCGGGCGCAATGCTTGACGGAACACAGATTCAAGACCGTGACATATACAAAGTGCCGTCCATGCGCCGTAACCCTGTCATTGCAGACATGTTCACACAGTTGGATTATATGGAGAAACGTGGTTCCGGTTTACGCAAAATGCGAGAGCTTACAAAGAAGCTACCCAATTTCCTGCAAGGTAAAGAGCCGCAATATCAAACGGAAGCGACTTCTTTCTACACCACATTCTATAATTTGAACTGGGGTGACAACGGAAGAATGCCTGTTGAAGAAGTAGCCAACAGGGTAAATAGTACCCTCGAAAAGTATCCTGTAAACAAAGAAAGTTCGGTCGAAAAGTTCGGTGTAAACACAAAAGAGTTCGGTGTAAATGAAGAAAGTTCGGTCGAAAAGTTCGGTGTAAATGCGGATAAGTTCGGAGATACATCGGAAACACAGAAGAAAGTCAGTAAAACTGCACAAAAGATAATCGACCTCGTTATTTCAGATCCTTCAATCACAGCTGATAATATGGCCAACAAGATTGGTGTAACTAAACGCGCTATAGAAAAAAATATCAAGAGCCTTAGGGGTATGGGAATTTTGGTTCACGAAGGTTCAGACAAGGCTGGTTATTGGCGCATTATTGTTAAACCATAAACAGAACAACAAACCTATGGAGACCTCTTTCATACCACTCTTTGCAATCATAGCCGTTTTGATTATCGCCTTTTTTGTTTGCCTCTTTGCCACAGGTAAACCATAAAACGCGATACCGAGTGCTTTATGCAATAGCCATTATCATGCTATTAGCTGTTATCCCTATTAGTGAATATATGGCTGGTGGCATACAAAACTCAAGTAACAATTATCTGCTTGTCCTAATATTCGATATTGCAGTAGGATATTTCTGTATGTACATTGCTGCTTTGCTAAAATTCAATGTTCTTAAACGAAAGAACCAAGCATTGGAAAACGCCTTGGCTGAGAAGCAACAAGAAAATGTAGCAATCCTATTGGAGCATCAAAACGAAAAGCAACAAGCACTTCAGCAAGGAGAGCTTGAATGGTTAACAGAAAAAATCAAGGTATTTACCGAAGAAGAACAGGAAGCTATTCTTGCCAGTGCTCTATCATTTGCTGAACATGACTTGATAGTTGTTCCCTCAATAAACATACAACCCAAAGAAACATGTAGTCAGCAAGAACTAATGTACTTTGTCTGCTCTGCTTTTTACAATATGGATAAAAGTCGTAGTGAAGTTGTGGGTTTCTTATATAAAGTTTTTCCTCTCTATTTTCCAGCAGGAGAAAGTGCATTGGCTAAAAAGATGCCGGGATTGGAAAAAGTAAAAGAGAGGAGAGAGAAAGAATGTAATTAGCGCATATTTTCAAACCATAGAATAGAATTAAAATGAATAATACACTTATAGATAATTCCATAGAAGCACTTTCAATGACAGCAACATTGAGAAAATGCTTAGCCATTGATGGTATTAAAACAGTTAGTATTGCCACAGGCTATTGGGATATTCCCGGTTTAGCTATACTACAAGAAAATTTGAGGTCTTTCATTGAAAAAGAAGGAACAACGCTTCGTTTACTTATAGGAAAAGACCCTTATATATACGTAAATCAATTAAAGTCACCTAAATATAAAGATGCAAATTATCCGCTGGACTTCATAAAAACTGATATTCACGAACTTAATGTTACTGAGGAATATAAAGATGCTATACGTCTGCTTCTTGATTATTGTACGGAAAACAATGATTCAAAGATTCAGATTCGTGTATTTCGAAAAAATGAAAATGACGAAACTCAATTTTTACATTCTAAGTGTTACATCTTTGACGGAAAGTCAAACGGCATTGGTATTGGTATCGTGGGTAGTACAAATTTTACACAAAAAGGATTACAAGGTAACGCTGAATTAAACTATATTGAAACAGCTCCAAATCAAGTGTTATCGCTTGATGAAATACCTGGTAATAAATCTCACTTGATATGGTTTAATGAAAAATGGGAAATATCTGAACCTTGGAACAAACAATTCTTAGAACAAATCCTTAAATCCGCACCTATAACAGATGACGTGGAAAAAGAACGCAAAAGTGAACAACAATCATTCACTCCATACGAACTATATATCAAATTGCTACAAATTAAGTTTGGTGACATTGTAGACAAATCACTCGGACAACAGATAGAAACTTATCTGCCAGCGAACATCCACAAACTGGAATATCAAATAGAAGCTGTTAAGAGGTGTATCGGCATTATGCACGAACATGGTGGCTTTATGTTGGCAGATGTGGTGGGACTTGGCAAGACGATTATTGGTACGCTCATCATCAAGCGTTTCTTGTCCGTACCAGAAGACGATGGACGAGAACGTAAAGTATTGGTCATTACTCCTCCTGCCATTCAATCGGGTTGGAAGAAGACTATAGCCATGTTCGACAAAAATTCTGACGAGAAGATTGCACCATACATTGACTTCATTACAACTGGACGCATCGGAAATGTTGCCGAAGATGAAAGCTGCGAAGATGACGATGACGACAGCCGCGATTCTGGCGATTTTGGTGGAACACTCCAAGAAAAGAATTATGGCTTTATTGTCATTGACGAAAGCCATAAGTTCCGCAACAGTGCCACATTGATGTACCAGTCTCTTGATGAACTGATACAGAAGATTTGTTCTAATACAGGGGTATATCCATACGTGGGTCTTCTTTCTGCCACACCGCAGAACAACCGACCAAATGACTTGAAGAATCAGATTTACCTTTTTGAGAGAAACCACAATGACAGTACATTGAAGAAGGCTGAAAGTGGTAATATCGAAAGGTTCTTTGCAGATGTCAACCGAGAATATGAATCGCTGATAGATAGAAGCAACGACATACCAGCAGATGAGCGCCGCCAACGCTTGGATGCCGTGTCAAAGAGACTACGTGATTGCGTGTTAAGTGATATTCTAGAACGCCGAACAAGAACTGACGTTGAGAAATATTACAAGGATGATATGGAATCACAAGGCTTGATATTTCCCAAAATTGTTGGACCTAACAATCTTGAATACATCATGGATGACGAGTTGGCTCAACTGTTCTCTGATACTATGACAATCATTGCTCCAACGGAGGCAGAAAAGTTACAGACTGACGAGTGGTTAAAATATTTCCGCTATCGTGCCATTGAATATTTTACTGACCCTGCCAACGAAAGAAAACATACTGGTCGAGGCAATCGTGGTGTCAACGACGTTGCCAAGCAGCTTGCAATCATCATGCAGATTCTTCTTGTGAAGCGTCTTGAAAGTTCGTTCACTGCTTTCACCCAATCCCTGTTGAACCTGCGACGTTACACAGAGAACATGATTAAGATGTGGGAGAACGACACAATTTTCGTTTGTCCGCAAATTGACGTGAACAAAGAACTTGACTATGAAACCAAAACATTGAAACGTGGTAGACGTGTTTCGTTTAATGATTGTGTAGAAGAAATCAGAGCCAAGATAACAAAATTGACGGAACAAGGGCGTAACGAGAAGGGACAGAATGCAGAATATAACCGCAAAGACTTCAAGGAGGAATACTATATCCAACTGAAAGAAGACTTTCGACTCATTTCTAATCTCTATGATCGATGGGCGAAAAACCCACAAGACCCGAAATTTGATGCATTCAAAGAGAATATCAAGCCAGAATTGTTTAATCCACAAAAGAATACCTCTGGAAAATTGGTTATCTTCTCGGAAGCTATAGACACAGTACAATCGCTTGCGAGAGCGGTAAAGGCAAAGGGTTATAAGGCACTTGTCATTACTGCTGCCAATCGTGATGAGATGGAACACACGATTGAGGAAAATTTCGATGCCAATTACGAAGGTGTTTGGAAGGATGACTACAATGTTATCATTACAACAGAGGTCTTGGCAGAAGGTGTGAACCTCCACCGTGCCAATGTTATTCTGAACTATGATACTCCTTGGAACTCCACTCGCCTGATGCAGCGCATAGGTCGTGTAAACCGCATCGGCAGTAAAGAGCCTTTTGTCTATGTTTATAACTTCATGCCAAGTGCAGAAGGCGATGCGCAGATTCAGTTGGTTCGCAAGGCACATACCAAGTTACAATCCTTCCATGTCCTGTTTGGTGAAGACAGTAAGATTTTCTCGGAAGAGGAAAGTGTGGTACATTACGATATTGCCAAAGCTGTTAACGGTGAGGAATCACCTTTGCAGAAGTATGTATATGAACTGAAACAATACAAGGATACTCACCCTGAACGTTATCTGCAAATAGAACAAGCTGATAAAGACTGGCAGATAGCACAGGCTGCAAGTGGAACGGCATATTTCATAGTAAAAGCACCACACTCTGCAAGGCTTGCAATTAGAATACGTACAGAAGCCGAGGGTCTGTATAACGCCAAAATAATTTCTTTGCTTGAACTGCTTGAAGATATGCGTGTGAAAGAAAATGCCAAACGTGTTCCATTACCAGATAACTGGCGACAGCTTTCGGCAGAAGCCATAAAGACTTATAACCAATACTTTGTCCGCATCAACAAGTCAAGGGCTGGTGACAAGGCTACGGCTGCAAAAGAAATGTTGGTGAAAATTAACAACACACCTAGTTTATCACTACAATCCAAGATTTTGCTGAAAAATGCTCGTAAGTTTATTGACCGAGGAAGTTTTGATATTATCAAAAAAGTATTGGCTATTGGTCAGGAATTAGAAGAGCGGGGTTTACGTCTCTTTGCCATAGAGCAACAAGATATAGACGAGATTCTGGAGCGAGAAATCGGCAAACTCGTAGCCCATGTGGAAAGTAAACAAGGCGAAGCATCTATTGTATTAGGAACCATCAAGTAAACAAATATCCCCATGAATAAGGAGTCATTAAAAGAATATTTAAGCAGCCGATATCAAGGCTGGAGTTCGTTCCTCAACAATGTTATTTTTCCCATTTTCGGTGAAGATGACTTTGAGGATGGTTTTGAAACAGAGCTTTTGGAGAGTCAGCCCGAACGAAGACAACTGGCAGAAGCGACGGGAATACGCAGCATCAAGCAAGTTGGAATGATGTATGTTGGCGTTGAACCTTTACAGATTTTCGATGTGACAGTCAGCGACCGGGTTATGATGGAGCATAACCGTGTGAACATCCAGCGGCTCATCCGTGCTGTCATGGATCAATTCTCTTGTGCCTTCATGCTGTTCCATTACGAGGATGATACTCGTTGGGATTGGCGTTTCACCTATTGCCGAAAGAGTGGCAACAAAGAAGAATCCACCGACAGCAAACGCTATACGTTCCTGCTGGGGCCTGGTCAGTCATGCCGCACGGCAACTGACAACTTCATAGCTCTATACGACAAAAGGAATTCTCTTGAAATTAAAGACATCGAAAATGCATTCAACGTTGAAGCTCTTTCTAAAGAGTTCTTTGGGAAGTACAAGGCTCAATACGAAGCTTTTGTCAATTACATGGTTGACCCTACAAACGGAATGCGTCAACACTTCATTGATACAGGCTTTGACCATACGGGTATGGCTGCTGACAAAATTCGTGACCGTGAGGAAAAACCCATTCGTGACTATGTGAAGAAACTTCTTGGACGCATTGTGTTCCTGCACTTCCTCCAAAAGAAAGGCTGGCTTGGCGTTCCTGCAAGCAAGGAATGGGGCGAAGGCGATCGTGATTTCATGCTGAATATTTTCAAGAATGCAAATGAACGTCAAAAGGAAAACTTTCTTGATGACATATTAGAAGACTTGTTTACAGAAGGTTTAGACCGTAACCGTTCAGATCAGGGCGACCTTTACGACACAAAAGTAGAAGGCTTCCGCAACTGTCGTATTCCATATTTGAACGGCGGTCTGTTTGAACGTGACATTCTTGACAAGAAGCCCAGTCATTCTCCTGCCAGCTATTTTAATGGCCTGCTGACAATGCTCTCGCAGTACAACTTTACCATCGATGAAAATGACCCAAACGATGCAGAAGTGGGCGTTGACCCAGAAATGCTTGGACGCATCTTTGAAAACCTGCTGGAGGACAACAAGGATAAGGGTGCATTCTATACGCCGAAAGAGATTGTGCAGTACATGTGCCGTGAAAGCCTGATAGCATATCTGCAAACAGGCCAGAGAAAAGAAGACAAGGAGTGTATTCGTCAATTTGTAACAACTCACGATGCTTCCCAGCTGGGCGAATTAAAGGAATACATTGATCAGAAACTGTACGATGTGAAGATATGCGACCCTGCAATTGGCTCTGGTGCTTTTCCAATGGGATTGCTGCGCGAACTGTTCTTCTGCCGTTCTGCTATTGAGCCAAACATTGTAGAGAATGCAGCTAACATTAAACGTCACATTATCCAAAACAACATTTATGGTGTTGACATTGAACGTGGAGCAGTGGATATAGCCCGACTTCGTTTCTGGCTCTCACTGATTGTTGACGAAAAGTCACCAGAGGCTCTGCCTAACCTTGATTTCAAGATTATGCAGGGGAATTCCCTTCTGGAGCAATTATAAGGGTGTTGACCTTTCAACGATGACAGAAAAGAAAATAGGAGCTGGTGAAAGTCTAACTTTCTTTGATAGCATGTTAGATGTTTATCGCAAAAATCTACGCGACAAACTTACTGAATATTACGCTTGCCCTGAACATGACAAGAAAATGCAGCTGAGAAAGGACATTGCAGATATTGTAAAGCAGGAACTCGTTGAACAAGGTATTCATATTGATTTTGAAGATATGGACTTGTCTGCAAACAGTCAGTTCTTCCTCTGGCATACCTGGTTCCATGATGTTTTCTCACGACCCTCAAATGGGGGCGGATTCGACATAGCCATTGGTAACCCACCATACATCAGTGCGCCAACACAGATAGCATCACCAGAATTGAACGAACAGCGGCAGCGTATAGTGGCAAGCAAGAAGTATAAATCGCTTAATGAGAAGTGGGATTTGTATGTTCCTTTCATGGAACTTGGTATGCAGTTACTATGCCCCAATGGAGTATTTTCTATGATAGTCCCATATCCTTTGACAAATCAAAAGTATGGAAAGAAACTCCGTAAGATGATTGTAGAAGAGTATCGTTTGTTGGAAATAGCCGACCTAAATGGAACAAAGATTTTTGAGAATGCCACAGTGAGTAACTGTATTCCATTTATTCAGAACAGTCAACCAGAGGGTGAACTTCGCATCACACAAATCTTTGAGGACAAGACCATCCGTGAAGTGTTAAGCAAATCTCCAAAGGCATTAAAACTGGACAAGAAGAATTATGTTTGGAACTTGACAGAAGAGGAAAGAACAGGAAACCGTTTTGCTAATATGAATGTATTGGGTGACTTCTGCTATATAAGCGTAGGAATGGTTGTTAATGCCAATGAGAAGGATGCCCAAGGAGCATTCAAAAAAGAAGATTTGATAAGTGACACATACGATGCCATCCATTGTAGAAAGTATATTGAAGCAAAGGATATAGACAAATTTCAAGTCAAACGTGTACGCTATCTTGAATGGAACACGGAACGCTGCCCAGAGAAACTACGCCGTCCAACTTTTCGCGAGTTGTATGACCGTCCAAAACTTATCATGAATTGTTTAGGAACTATCAACGTGACAATAGATGCAGAAGAACACTTTCTGCATAATCACTCTATCTACTGTGCTATTCTTTGGAAAGATTTGAAAGATGTTAGCAATAAAAGCATATCTTCTAGTGTAAAGAAATTCAGTAAACATAACCGTGAAGCTATGGAATCTCTGTCTGAGAAGGTCGACCTGTATTATTTGCTTGGCATCCTTAATTCTTCTATGGCAGACCAGTTGTTGGCAGATCAACGAGGTGGTGACTATCACATATATCCAGAACATATCCGAAACCTTCCAATTCCTGTTCCGCAGAGAGAAACACAAGACGCTATCGGCAAAATCGCAAAAGAGATTCTACATCGCCGAGAAACAAATACGGACTACTTCGAATTGGAAGAACAGCTCAATGGACTTGTGGCAGTATTGTATCAATGACATATTGTTGACCCTCAAAAGAGGGCTTCGATATTGTCATTGGCAACCCACCTTATGGAGCCAAGTATGACAACCAAACCAAGAAGTATTATAAGAATACTTATGTGACGGCAAATAGCATCCGAGGATTACAGAAGGGATCTCTTGACACATATACACTATTCATAGAATTGGGATACAATCTGCTTAGGAAGAATGGCAGTTTTGCCTATATCGTTCCAATATCCTTGACATCAAGTGATTCCCTCACAGGCATACACCGTATTTTGATAGGAAACTGTGATACTATACACATATCATCGTATGCAGTACGCCCCAAGCCTGTTTTTGATAACGCTGTAGTAAACACTTCGATACTTCTTTTTAAGAAGACAGAAACACCTTGTCAGCATCTTTTCTCAACCAAGATGCACAGAAGAGGGAATGAGTTTGAATTACAAAGGCTTATTGATAATCTCAACTTTGTTGATGTCAATAGTTATACAATGACAGGTCGCATTCCAAAGATTGGTAGTGAAATGGAAAAAAACATCCTTACAAAGATTTTCAAGAATACTCCAATTAAAACTTTTTATGATGATAAAGGTGAGCCTATCTATTATAGGACAACTGGCGGTAGGTACTTTAAGGTTGTAACCAATTATCCGACTGGTTCAACTAAAGAAAAGCCATTATACTTCCAAAAACGATTAACGAATACTATTGGTTGCATTCTTAGCAGTTCTTTGGCATTTTGGTTTTACCAAATTTATTCCAACAATCTTGACTGGAAGACATACGAAATAGAGAATTTTACCATTCCACAGCTTTCAACTAAGGATATTGAGTGTCTTGACAAGTTATATTCTCACTATCTTGCTGACATAGAGAATAAAGCCAATATCAGAACAACATCAGGAGAATCCACCTATAATGTTGATTCATTCAAAGAATACAAGATTGTACACTCAAAAGCCATCATTGATGAGATAGATGACAATATTTGCCCTCTGTACGGTTTGTCTCGGGAAGAAACGGACTTCATAAAGAATTACGAATTGGAGTTCAGATTAGCAGGAGAATAATAGAAGGTGGAGGGATTAACTTCCTTCCACCTTCATGATTTCATCTTCAGTAAGATTGTATAGTTTATATATGGTGTTGTTTAGCTGCTGTTCTAATGATACGATGTTTGACAAAGGGTCGCTTTTCTTGATAGAGAGTATTCTATCAACAATATCTATTACTCTTTGTTGCTCAGAGCGATTACAAACCTTTACCGGCAACTCATAATAATGAAATATTTTTGCTTTCGTAAAAGCACCTTTTGTCTTTTCAAATGTGAGTTTATACATTATGTATTGAAACAAACGTGAGTTTAAAAGGCCAAGTAAAAATTTAAGAGAAAAAGATTTGTCTTTAAGAATAGCATTATATAAAGATGACATTATATAATAGTTCTTATCATCATATGTGGCTGTTATCTCAGCACCAGCTTCACGTATAAGAATCTTTGGTTGCTCAAAAATCTCCTTACTACGTGGACAAGCAAGATGCTTACCGTAAAGTAAATACAAATGTGGATCTTTTAACGAATATCTTTTAATATCTTTACCTCTTAGAATAGGTTGGAAATTACCGTCATTTCCTTTTGTATTTGTGATATATAGTTTATCATTCCCGGATTTGATTGCTTGTCTAATATCAAGCACATCAAATAATTTTACACTCTCCTCGCGTAATTTGGTCATTAGGCCATTTGTTTCATAGGAACGGATTGATAACGCAAATTGAGGTTGGTTGAAGAAGAATATATTTGGAATCATTATATCAATAGCGTCTAACTTATTTGATGTACTGACTCTAACTTCATATTCCTTACGTTTTTCTTTTACATAGGCAAAAATCATTGAATGTACAACTGCAGTATCAAAGACCTTATCAGACAAGTCGTTTATTTCATAAATAAAATTGTTTAGTAATGTCTTTCTGACTTCTTCCTCAAAAAAATTATCTAAAAGAGTGTTGGGAATTATCATGTAGCACAATCCATTCTTTCTTAATAGATTTAGAGAAAGAAGAATAAAGAGGGAATAAGTGTCAATCTTAAATTGAGTTTCTGGATAGACAATCCTATATATTCTTTTCTCCGAATTAGATAAAGTAGCTCCATAAGGCGGGTTGCCAATGACAATATCGAAGCCCTCTTTTGAGGGTCGCTTCTGTAGTACATAGAAATCAATGATAGATACCATACTCTTCCCATCCTTCTTGTTGACAGTTTATAGGCAAATGAAGCCCCGTATAAACGAGATAACGATATAATGTAGTTTTTGATACTTTCAATCTTTTAGATATAACTGTTTTTTCTGTTCCTTTAGCCAATTCTTTTACAATATAATCGTGCTTGTTGGCACATTTGGGATTAAGTCTACAACGAAAGCCACGACAATGTCCGAGCATTGCCCCTTCTGCTTTTTTTCTCGCTAACGCCTCTTTTGTACGTTGACTGATAAGATTGCGTTCAATCTCAGCTGACAATCCGAAAGCAAAGGCAAGGACTTTACTTTGTATATCTTCCCCAAGTCTATAGTTATCTTTAATTGTCCATACCTTACATTCTTTTGTCATACAGATATTCAAGATTTCCATAATCATAAAAAGATTGCGTCCAAGACGTGAAAGCTCACTACAGATGATAATATCATCTTTGCGTACTTTACGCAGTAAACGTCCAAGCTGTCGTTTTGTGTAATTTTTCGTTCCACTAATAGTTTCTTCAATCCAATCGCCAATTGTCAACTCATTATTATTACAGAAATTACTTATCTCAAAACGTTGGTTTTCTACAGTTTGTTTGTCACTGCTTACTCTAATGTATCCGTAAATCATAACTCTTAAAATTATATTAATATACACCAATATAAAAAATCCCTTCACAATTGATTAAAATGTAAAGGGATAAATTGGAGCAAACAGTATATACGTAGAAGCATATACTAATTTTCCCCTTTTATTGCTATCTGCTTTTCTATCAAGTTCTGATTCTGTTCCTTCACTGCCCTATACATAGAATAATACGCAAAGCTCTCTTCCTTATACTTCATACTACTAACAGAAACAGCAACGGCCCATATCATAATAACGACAATGAAGACCATGACATATCGTAGCTTAATATGATAGCCATATATAAACAACCCACTGATATTAGGTGGAATAACGGTTACAGGACTTTTCAATTCATTGATTTTTACTAATATCTCATCCTGCCGTTTCAATATACATCGGGTATTAGTTTCGATAGTCATACGATTGAGATTGTAATCGCAAACGTGTCTATAAAGATATTCTAGAAATTTAGACTTCTGTTTGAATAGTTCAATAAGCTTCGGGAACCATAGCGAAAACGGCAATGTGTTGGGCTGCTGTTGCCAGATATGTTTCTTGA
>OGHJ01003362.1_pt1 | contig 11776 bp, 10 predicted proteins | sample 1571351 | NCBI WGS metagenome assembly OGHJ01 (sample SAMEA2582037, study PRJEB24529) | metagenome | biome: Human gut stool | place: China | collected 2011 | reverse complement strand
GCGCCGCCGCAGATTCGCTGACAAGCTCGCCTGCAAAGCAGTCACGCCGACAGCCCACGTAATTCTTTGCGGCTTCCAATCACCGTCCGCAAAGTTCAAACGCGCACCGTTCCTGTTTTTACAAACTGTAAAAAACACTGCTCTGCCGCACGCAGCACATGCATATCCCGGTACACAATACCGAGCGGTCTTACAATCGTCGGCAGCAGCGGAACCTTACGCACCGGCTCACTGCTGCCGCGCAGCACAAGCTCCGAAAGCATTGTCACACCCATGCCGCCTGACACCATACCCAGGATCACAGGATCATCCGCACTGGCAGGCAGCAGCCACGGGTGTACTTGATGCTCTGCAAGCGCCTCATGCACTTCCACATCCTCACCGTAGGACGGCATGATAAATGGATACTTCTCAAAATCCGCGATCGCAAATTTCTGCGCGGTAGCTGCGGCTTCTGAAAGCGCTGACCATGCAGCATTTTGATTTTTCGCGTTTTTTCCCGCCTGCGCGGTACTTGATGTTTCCATCTGCTGACTTAACCGCACAGCGCGTGGTTCTTCCCTGCGCTGCTCTGTCCACGCACCCTCCTGCAAAACCGCGCCTTTTTTTGCCGCCGGAATCGCATCCTCCTGCTCACCGGACAGCGGAGGCAGTGTGATGGCCTGCAGCGCCTCCTCCGACTCCGGCAGCACCGCATAGAACGGATCATCCGCAAGGTGCAAAAAATGATATGGCTGTGTCTGATCCTCACACGCAAAGATCAGATGCAGTCTGTCCTCTTTCATCGCGCGATACAGCTCCTGCCTGCTGAGAACCTCCAGTTCCACCCGGATTTGTGGATACGCTTTGCCGAAAGCACGCAGCAGCGACGGCATCCAGTTTTTTGCGATGCTCGCGTAAGCCCCAAGCCGCAGCGTTGCTTCCGTCTTGTTCCGCAAAAGCGCTGCCTCGCGCTCCAGCGTTTCGAAGCTTTCGACATAGCCACGCAGATACGGCAGCAGGCGCTTGCCGTTCTCACTGAGGGCGATTCCGCGGTTTGTCCGCTCAACCAGCTGCACCCCAAGCTCCGCTTCTAATCTGCGCAGCAGATGGGAAAGCCCTGACGGTGTATAGCCGTTTTGTCCGGCAATCCCCATCATACTGCCGTTTTCCACCGCCTCCAGCAAGATTTCCACCTTTTTCGCATCCATCTCTCTTACCTCTTCTCACAGTATCGTTTCTCGTATCACATGCTTTCACGCTTCTGTCAACTTCTTTTTCGTTTCATAAGCATACCTGTTTTTCACATCAAGGTCTCACGACCTGCTGTGAATTTTCTTCATATCCATATGATAAACTATCGCTTTGCAAACTGCAAGGAAAAGTGTAGACTATGTTTATCATTTTTCAGAAAATTCGTGGATCCAAACAGCGAATTACGGAAAGTATCGCCAGACAAGCGCGAAAATGTCGAAACAAAGAAACGTATCAACGCACAAAAACTGAAAGAAAAGGAAGGACTCTACAATGATCGGCACTTTATTCAATACCTGTATGATCCTCGTCGGCAGCATCGTCGGCAGCTTACTCAAAAAAGGACTCAAAGAAAAGCAGCAGCGTGTCCTGTTCGACGCCATGGGCCTCGCGGCCGCAGGCATCGGCATCAACGCAATCGTCAACAATATGCCGGACAGCCAGTATCCTGTGCTGTTCATCGTCAGCCTTGCTGTCGGCAGCATCATTGGTACCAGTCTGGAGATCGACGCAAAATTCCAGCATATCGTCGATGCCCGCGGCGGCAGCGGTCTCGGACAGGGACTTTCGACCGCAATCCTGCTGTTCTGCATCGGTACCCTCTCTATTTTAGGACCCATCCAGAGCGCGATCTACGGCGATGAAACCTTCCTGTTCACCAACGGCACCCTAGACCTGGTAACCTCCATGGTGCTCGCTTCCACCTACGGCATCGGCATCGCCATCGCTGCGGTTGTACTCTTTTTGTGGCAAGGCGGCATCTATCTGGGCGCAAGCTTTCTGGCCGAATTTATCTCAGATTCCTTTATGACCGAGCTTTCGATCGTCGGCGGCTTTCTGATCGCCGCATCCGGCATCTCGATCCTCAAGATCAAGGACTTCAAGACGATGAATCTGCTGCCGTCCCTGCTGGTCCCTGTGATCTTTTTCTTAGGAAAAAGTCTGATCGGCTGACTGCTACCAGAAGTACGAGAACACTGAGGCGCCGGCAACCGTCAAAAGTCCCGCAACTGCAATCGAAAGGCTAGCCATCGCGCCCTCGATCTCGCCCATTTCCATCGCGCGCGCCGTACCGATCGCATGCGATGCTGTTCCCAGCGCAACGCCTTTGGCAATCGGTTCTTCGATGTGAAATAGCTTGCAGAGCCCCTCACCGATGATGTTGCCAAGCACACCGGTGATGACGATCGTCGCGACTGTGATCGTGACATATCCGCCCAGCTCCTCGGCAATGCCCATACCGATGGCCGTTGTGATGGATTTTGGCAAAAGCGTCACATAGGTCTCATGATTCAGGCTGAACACGATTGCCATGACCAAAATGCAGCCGAGACTCATCAGCACCCCGCTGATAATACCCACCAGGACTGCTTTCAAATTCTTTTTTAACAATTCCAGCTGCTCGTACATCGGCACTGCCAGACAGACAGTAGCCGGTGTCAGAAGATAACTCAGATACTTCGCGCCCTCATAATAGGTATCGTAATCGATATGGAAAAGGATCAAGATCACGATCGTCGCCGCGACGCTGAGCAGCAGCGGATTGAGCAGCGCGGAATGGTATTTTTTCTTTAATAAGGAGCCTGCCTCATATGCCACGATGCTGACCGCCACGCCAAAGAATACAGATTGTTCCAAAAGGCTATGCATGTGCTTCGCCCTCCTTTCCCTCTGTTTTTTTCTTTGATATGACCGACGCTGCCTCCGGTACTGTTCGCGCCGCGCCTGCCTTTTTACGTGCACGACGAATCACATGCTGCGTCGAAAGCCCTGCCACCGCCATGACCGTCACCGTCGACAGAACCGTGATCGCGACGATCGGTCCGCACATCGGCTTGAGCACCGGCCAGGATTCCAAAAGACCGACCGCCGCCGGAATGAACATCAGCGGCATGATTTCCACCAAAAAATATGCCGTATCCTTGACCGCCGCCAGCGGGATCAGCCCACGCACCGAGCAGCATCAGCACCAAGCCGTAAATGCTCGCCGGAATCGGCAGCGGCAGCAGATAATTCAACACCTCACCGATAAAAGAAATAAGAATGATAATAATAAATTGCCTGATATACTTCATGTCTGTGCCTCGATTTTTTCAGCCAGGTCGTTCAAATAGACCCAGCGTTCCATTTTTTCGTCTAAGTCTGCGGTCAGCTGTTCGCGCGCCGCGCTCAGCTCCTGTAGCCTGCCGTAATCGCTGCCGGCCTGTCCGATCTGCGCGTCTACTGCGCTCAGACGCTCTTCCAGGGCAGCAATATCCGCGTCGATCGTCTCGAACTCCCGCTGCTCTTTGTAAGAAAATTTCAGTTTTTTCGGCCTTGCCGCGTCTGTCCTGCCTGTCTGCGATGCAGCGTCGCCGATTAACTTTTCCGTTGGCTTTCCTTTTGCATCGACGGCTTCTTTTCTGCCTGTCTTCCCGTCTGCTTTCTTGGTGTCCTTTCTTGCTGACGGATTCCCCGCCTTACCGACGGCGTTTCCGGCGGCACGTCTTGCCGCCCAATCGCTGTAGCCGCCCGGATACTGCGCGATATGCCCCTCCCCTTCGTAAACGAAGGTTTTCTCCGCAATGCGGTCGATAAAATGACGGTCATGCGATACCGCGATCACCGCGCCCGCGAACGTATCCAGATAATCCTCCAGAATGCACAACGTGTCAATGTCTAAATCATTGGTCGGTTCGTCCAACAGCAGCACGTTCGGCGCGCTCATCAGAATGCCCAAAAGATATAGCCGCCGCTGCTCGCCGCCCGAAAGCCTTCCCACCGGAATCGAATGCATGTGTGGCGGGAACAGGAAACGCTCCAGCATCTGCGAGGCGCTGGCATAGCCGTCCTCTGTCTTGACATTGTGCGCGATACCGCAGATGTACTCGATGACACGAAGCGATTTGTCCATATGCTCGTTTTCCTGAGAAAAATAGCCAATCTTAACGGTTTCTCCGATTTCCACGCTGCCGCTGTCCGGCGTCAGTTCCCCGGTCAGAAGCTTGAGGAGCGTAGACTTCCCGGAGCCGTTTTCGCCGATGATACCGATGCGGTCGCTGCGCAGCACGGTATAAGTAAAATCCGCAATCACAGGCACACCGTCAAAGGACTTAGAAACATGTGCAAGTTCGATGATCTTTTTTCCTAAGCGGGAAGAAACAGATTTCATTTCCAGTGATGTATTGTTGACGACAAGTTTGCTGTCCTCCAGCTGATGAAAGCGTTCTATGCGCCCCTTAGCCTTCGTCGTCCGGGCCTGCGCGCCGCGGCGCATCCACTCCAGCTCTCTGCGATACAAGGTCCGCCGCTTGCGTTCTGTGGCAAGCGCCATTTCCTCACGCGCTGCCCGGTTCTCCAGATATACTTCGTAGTTTCCCTCGTGGCGATACAGCTTGCCACCGGTCAACTCCAAAATGACATTGGTGACCCGATCCAAAAAATAGCGATCGTGCGTCACCATAAAAATCGCGCCGCGAAACTTTTTGAGATATCCTTCCAGCCACTCGACGGTATCACTGTCGATATGGTTGGTAGGCTCGTCCAAGATGAGAATCTCGCAGGGATTGGTGAAAATACCCGCCATGGCGACCCGTTTCCGCTCGCCGCCGGACAAGGTACTCATTTTTTTCTCGAAGTCAGTCATACCGAGCTGATGCAACATGGATTTGCATTGGTAATCACCCTCTGCGGCAGTCTCCGGCGTCAGATAACTGACCGCCTGCTCCAATACGGTTTTGTCGGGATCATAAGCCGGGGCCTGCGGCAGATAGCCAATTCGCACGCCGCCGGTCAGAACAATTCTGCCACTGTCCGCCTCCTCCACGCCTGTCGTAATCCGCAGAAGTGTGGACTTGCCGGTGCCGTTCACACCGATCAGACCGATCTTATCACCTTCGTTGATGGCGTAGGAAAGCTTCGACAGCAGCGGGCTTGCCGTATAGGATTTGGAGATCTCGGTTGCGTTCAGTAAGATCAAGGTCGTTCCTCCTGTGTGAAATCAAAGGTATAGTCGCCGTCGGCATTCAGGTGCACCTTCGCGTTAAACGCTTTGCCGGCTTTGGATTGAAAGCTTGCGGCAACTTTTTTGCCATCAAGCAGGGCTTTCATTTCCGGATAAGAAAAATCATGCCCGCAGAAGCTGCGAAACAGTTTATGTCCGCACTTTTTGACGCCGCAAAAAACGCCCCACTGATTCAGTACGGCTTTTTTACGGCATTTAGGGCACTGCACCGATTCTTCAAAAAAGACCATTTCGATCTCGCCCTTTTCGTCCAGTTTCAGCGCCGCGCGGAACGGTTTCCCTGCGCGGTTCTTGAAGTTCAGATATCCGCTCTGCGCGCCGGATTCCAGTTTGCGCAGCAGTTCCAAATCAATGATGGCGCCGCTGGTATTTTTGTAGATCTTCGCGCCACAGCCGAGGCATTGATAATGCTTCTTCTGCTCTTCCATCACGCCGCCGCACTTGATGCAGCGAATATCGGTCTGTACCGGTTCAAAAGACGCCAGTTCCGCCTCAACTTCTTCCAGATCCTGTCCGATTTTTTTGCACATGTCCTGTAGCTTTTCCAGCACCTCTGCCATCACCTGTTCGTATTCTGCCTCACCGCGCTGCACTTTTTTGATATGATTATCCATATCGGCAGCAAAAACCGGATAAGCAATGTCAAAATCTTTGACCGCGTCGATATAGGACTTCCCTTTGGCAGTGATATAAAGACCGGACTTTTTTTCTTCTATGTAGCCGGAATCCAAGATATCCTTGATGATTGCGGCACGCGTGGCCGGCGTGCCGATCCCTTGCGAATCAGCAAGGGATTTTTTGAGCTCCTTGTCCTCGATCTGGGTGGCAATATTGCGCATGGCATTGATCAAAGTTGCCTGCGTCAATCGTTTCGGCGGCGAGGTTTCTTTTTGTACCGGCTGTATCGTGCCTGCTATGATGCGGTCGCCCTTTTTCAGCTTGGGCAGTACATGGTCGTTTGATTTTTTGTATAAGATCGACCAGCCCGGCTCGACGACGATCTTGCCGGTCGCTTTGAAAATGCCGCCTGCGTCCGCATCGGCCGCAGCCCCCATAGCGACTATGTTGTCCGTATCGGCTGCAGCATCTTCGTCCACCTCTGCATGGCGGATTTGGATCGTCGTTTTATCCTCTGACAGCTTTGGCAGAAACTGCGCCAGCAGCCTCGTATAAATCATGCGGCAGATGATCTGTTCGTCCGCACTCATCCGCGATAAATCCGGCCTTTTTAAGGTCGGAAGCAGCGCATCGTGGGACTCCTTGGCAACCTCAGCATCATTGACAACCGCCTTGTCCTTAAGGATTTTCTCAAAGACGCCCGGATCGATGGCGTCCGCAATCAGCTTCAAATCCTCAAAAACCGCAAGATTCTCGATCATCGCCGCAAATTCCTTTGCCTTTTCGGTGGATACATAGCGGCACTGCGTTCTCGGATAGGAAATCACCTTGTGCTTTTCATACAGCCGCTGCACCAGCTCCAGTGTCTGGTCCGGCTTGAACTTGTATTTACTCCCTGCCTCTGCCTGCAGTGCTGCCAGATCGAAGAGCTTCGGCGCATGTGAAGCGGACCGTTTGGTTTCAACGGCTGTCACGATACCCTCCAAGGCATATTCCGCAAAAAGCTTGGGATTCTCAAACTGTACATCGCCCTCCTCGTTCTGCAAAACAGCCTTAAAAACGCTGCCTTCATCGATTGTGGCAGCTTCTGACGTACCAACCGCTTCATCGGAAGCGGCTTTCTCCCCTGCCTCTGCCACAGGGTACCCATATGCTGCCTCCAGGACAAAATATTTACGATTGGCGAAATTTTCGATTGCCATGGAATTATCATAGACCAACTTGATGGTCGGAGACTTGACTCGCCCGGCCTTGATGAGGCTGCCGCGCTTGTTTGTCAGCATCCGGGAAGCGTTCATGCCGAACAGCCAGTCCGCGCGGGAACGTATGAGAAAGGATTGCACGAAATGCACATGCGTCGGATTCTGATGGTAATCGGTCATCGTTAAAAGCGATTTGAGAATCTCCGCGTCGGTCAGCGAGTGCTCGATGAAACGCAGCGCAGGCTTTTCGTTCAAGCCGAGATACTGTTCCATGAGCCAATAGATGCCGTAGCCCTCCACGTCCGAGTCGGTGCCCACGATAATGCCGTCGTAGTCCGCTGCGCGGCGCTTGATTTGCGCAAGCGTCTCTTGCTTGCGCCGATCGGCAATCGGTTTGATCTGCCATGGATCGGGAATCATCGGATAGACGATCGCTTTCCAGCTTTTGTCCTTCCATTCCTCATAATCCGTCGGCATGCAGTTCGTACAGACATGACCGGAGAGGGCTGTAAAATCGATTTCTCCGACCCGCTCCGTCACTTCTTGTTTATGATTTTGATAGCAAGCCTGCACGTCACGCATGAGGCTCGGTTTTTCTGCGATAAATAAATATTTCATATCGTATGTGAAATGCATTTGTCTTCCGCAGCGGTTAATTTTCGTTTACATATTGCACAAACTCATCCTCCGGCATCGGTCTGGCATAGTAAAATCCCTGCACCTCATCGCATTTCAGCTCTTTTAATACCTCCAATTCCTCTTTGTTTTCTACGCCCTCTGCTACCACCTTCATATTCAAAAGCTTTGCCAGGGTAATGACCTGCTCGACCAAGGTTCTTCCCTTCTTTTGGCATATGTGGTCAATCAGACTTTTATCGATCTTCAGCGTACTGAACGGAAATTGGTTTAAGCTGGTCAATGAGGAATAGCCCGCGCCGAAATCGTCCATGTGCAGAGTAAAACCGGCTTTTGCCAACTGCTCGGTGGTTGCCCGGATTCGGTCATTATAGGTCGCTGCAGATTCTGTCAGTTCGATCGGCACACTGCTGCATGGAATGCCGTTCTCCTTGACAATCTGAAAATAGCGTTCTGCGATTTCTCCGTGCAGCGTACTCGTCCTGGAAAGATTTACAGAAATCGGGAGAATTTTTTTGCCCTGTTCCATCCTGCTCCTTTGCAGGCTGCATACATGGCGGAACACGTATTCATCGAGCCTTACAATCAATCCGTCTTTTTCATAAACAGGAATGAACTCTCCCGGCGAAATCATGGTGCCTTGTTCCGTTTTCCATCTGACCAGCGCCTCCGCACCGATGACCTTTTCCGTAATGATATCGATTTTCGGTTGATAATAGACCACAAATTCCTGCTTGTCCAAAGCGGATTCAAAGCTGTTTTCGATCTTTTGGCTGCGAATCCATTTCTGCGCCATTTCCTCTGTGTAGTACGCCAGGTCACAATCATAGCTGTCCGTAATGGTTTCCTGCGCCATCGCAGCATAGTCACAAATCGTAGAAATCGACAAACTCTTGTCGATGTTGGTATAAACACCGTACTTCACCTTTAATCCGCTGATCGGCGAACGCTCCGCAATCTGATTGATGACATCTTCAAGTTTCCGGCGATAAACCTCGTTGTCTCCCCAGAACATACAGACAAAGGAAGCGCTTCCTTTTCTCGCCAAAATACCATGCTCAATTTCTGTGCTGTAAACAGATGCCAGATAGCACAGCACTTCGTCCATTTTTTTCATGCCGTAAATGCTGTTGAGCAGCTTAAAATCTCTGATCTTTGCAATGACTAAATGCATCGGCATATCCGGCTTATAAGTCATAATCATTTGTGCATAATGGCGAAACGCCTGCTCCGTATACAGCCCGGTCAGCTGATCGTGTTCTACCGCATTCAGCGCCAAGACCGACGCTTTCAATTGAATGACATTGTTGATTCTGCTCTTGACAATCTCCGCATTGTACGGTTTTCTGATAAAATCGGTAGCGCCCAGCTTCAGGCAAGTCAACTCGGCATCCGGTTCGTCACTGGCTGTCAGGACAATCGTCGGAAGCGAGGAGAGCAGCGGATCCTCCTGCATCCGTTTTAGAAATTCAAATCCGTCGCATATCGGCATGCGCACATCCAACAAAATCAAGGACAGCGTCTTGTAATTGTTTTCGAGCACCGTAAAACCGCTCTCGCCGTTTGCTGCGGTCAGTATCTCGTACTTGTCCTGCAGTATGGAGGAGAGCATGTCTCTGTCTAATTGGTTATCTTCGACAATCAATATTTTTCGTCTTCCGGTCGCAATATCGGATTTCACGACTTTTTCCAACTCTCTGAGCCTTACGTCGGCATCTTCATTGGCAAAGGCAAACACCACCCGCTGAAAATCGTCCGCGGAACCGATTCTGACACATTTCATATAGAAGTATTGAATCCGTCCGTTTCTTTTGACCCGGTAATGTACCATAAAACGAGGCACCTCGCGCAGGCGGGCGCAGATGTGGTCAAAATCCATCGCAAGCTGCATTTTCTTTTTATCGTCTGCAAACACATCGAATTCAATGTATTTTTGTACTGCCGTTTTATATGGGCACTTTTCTTGCAGCGCCTCTTTTACGCCGACACTTTGATTATCATATCTGTAGATTTCTACATTTTGACTTTCACGATCCACGGAATAAATATTGCTGAAATCGTTTCCCAGTACATTGATAACGTCAAAGAATCCAAAGCTTGCTTCCGTCTTGTAGGCACGATCGTCTTTCGTAATCATGTTTGCTTCACCGCCTTTGTTGTGACTTTTATATATCATATCAATTAAGATTTTTTCATTGATCAATATGTGATTTTGTTTCCTTTTTGTAACATTCTATCTAGTAAAATCACATACACCACCTGTACCGAAACCATTATACACTATCTTGGATAAAGCTTCCACAAAAATCAATTGAAAATGAAAATTTTTTTCATGGAAACAAGCGCAGGAAGATAAAATCAGCTCGGTCATCGATAGGAAGCTTCGATTTCGCAAGCTGCTTTTGTCGTAATGCCGGAAATATCGCTGCGCGATATTTCCTACACAAAATAAATGAACAGGCGTTCTTGCCTGCTCAAACTTTTGCTATTCTGTTTTTCGTATAAAGTTCCCCCGATATCGGTTCCGGTTCGTCTATTTCCTCCGTGAAAAGTTCCATGAGATCATGGTTTGCACCGACATTTGTGACTTCAAAATGGTTGACGCACTTGGAAAGCCATGGAAGTGACCGATTCATTTCGTCGATCAGGTCGAAAATTTCAAGATCGGTTGTCTTAAAATTGGAATGGTACCCAGAATACTGCTCATGGGAGAAGTTTCTTTTTGTTAAAAAGCTCTTAATCTTTCGGTACGCTCCGGTTGGATCTGTCTCTGAATAATGAATCTTTAATTCTTTGATTTTCAAATCAAAATACAGCGCTTTGAATTTCTTGCTTTCTCCTCTTGCCATCAGGCGATGCTCTCCCTTCTGGCATAATGATACAGTACATCTTCCACTGCATAATCATTTTCATTCTCGCCGTCATCGCTGTTATACCAGAGCCATTTTGTAAGATATGGCATAAACCAGTCTTTATCCTTGAGAGCAGTAATGATTCTGCCAAAGGTTCCGTAATCTCTACGGTTTCCATTACCGTAATAGCAGATCGTACCATCCGCAAGTTCTTCCTTGTGGAATGTGTATTTCGCAAAGGTTTTATCGAGCGTCTGATAAATGCTCTGTGTGCTGTATTTTGCGTCTTCTGCAATCTTTTGATCATTCAGTTTAATTTCCACTTTCAGCATACTCCTACCTGCCTTTCACTCTTTCATTATATCAAATTGCAGTTTGAAGTCAACATGCGTCTTGATCTTTCCGCATTGCAGTTTCTTCCAGTTGACAGCGCACACTTTGCAGAGGTATCATACATTTCAAGTTCCAATGTACGTTTTGCATCTTCCAAGTACTGCTCGGCTTTTGAAAGCCGATATAAACTTAAATCCATACACTCTTTACTGTACAACGCGCTTTCCCTCCCTCATGACATTTTGAAAGAACGGAAGCGTGTTTGAAAAGCGTAAAAATGTAGCTTTATCCTGCAGCTTAATAGACAAAAGTACATCATACTTCAAGTCAAGATCAGAGGAAAGGTCGCTCACTTTTCTGCGATACGTCGCAAGCTGCTCTTTCGGCAAGTCTACCAATGCCATAATGTCTATGTCAGACTCCTCATCAAAATCACCTCTGGCATAGGAACCATACAGTCACACTTCATCCAGCTTTTCTCCAAAAACACTGCTGAGCGCCGAATAAGTTTCCCGCATCAGATTATTCAAAACTAAATTACTCACGCTTCTCACCTGCCTCTCTTTAAAATCATTATACAACAGATTCCATGAAACTTCCAGCGATAGCAATCGCTAATTTTAGAGGATAAAATTTTTTTCTGAAACGCTTTTACAAAATTTTCATCATAGCACAGCACTGCGCAGAGAAACAACTTAAAATTTCTTCAGTTTTTATGGCAGCAAAAAACCGTTGAATTCTCAACGGTTTTTTGAAATCTTGTGGAGGCGACACCCAGATTTGAACTGGGGAATAAAGGTTTTGCAGACCTCTGCCTTACCACTTGGCTATGTCGCCGGATTGGCTAGGGTAGCAGGATTCGAACCTGCGCATGACGGAATCAGAATCCGTTGCCTTAC
>OGHJ01003355.1_pt1 | contig 11791 bp, 12 predicted proteins | sample 1571351 | NCBI WGS metagenome assembly OGHJ01 (sample SAMEA2582037, study PRJEB24529) | metagenome | biome: Human gut stool | place: China | collected 2011 | reverse complement strand
CAAAATCACTGATTTTGGCCGAAGCCCTGCATTGAATGTCGATTGTCTGCCGCGGATATCCGCGGCAGACAATTCCCCCGGGGGAATTGTGCTCTCAGGCGCTGCAGGGCCCGCTCAGCCGTTGACGACGTGGCAGGCCACCCGGTGGCCGGGGGCGCACTCCTTCAGTTCGGGGGGCTGCTCGAAACAGATGGGCTTGGCGTAGGAGCAGCGGGTGCAGAACTTGCAGCCCTTGGGGGCGTTGATGGGGCTGGGGATCTCCCCCTCCAGCTTGATGCGCCGGCGCTGCTTTTCCACCTCGGGGTTGGCCACGGGGATGGCGGAGAAGAGCGCCTTGGTGTAAGGGTGCTGGGGGTGCTCGTAGAGCTCCCTGTTGGAGGCGTACTCCATGATGCTTCCTAAGTACATGACCGCCACGGTGTCCGAGATGTAGCGCACCATGGAGAGGTCGTGGGCGATAAAGATATAGGAGAGGTTGGTCTTCTGCTGGAGGTTCAGCAGAAGGTTCATCACCTGGGCCTGGATGGACACGTCCAGGGCGGACACCGGCTCGTCGGCCACCACGAAGCGGGGCTTGGTGATGAGGGCCCGGGCGATGGAGATGCGCTGGCGCTGGCCGCCGGAGAACTGGTGAGGGTAGCGCTCCAGTTGCTCGGGGGCGAGACCCACCGCTCCGGAGATCCACAGCACCTGCTCGTCCAGCTCCTCCTGAGAGAGGGAGAAGTGGGTGCGCAGGGGCTCCTCCAGCAGGCGGCGCACCGTCATCCGGGGGTTGAGGGAGGAGTAGGGGTCCTGGAAGACCAGCTGCATGTCCCGGCGCTTTTGGCGCAGGGACTCCTTGTCCAGGTTGTGGAGGTCCACACCGTCAAAGGTGATGGCACCGCCGGTGGGCTCGATGAGCCGCAGGATGCTCCGTCCGGTGGTGGACTTGCCGCAGCCGGACTCACCCACCAGGCCGAAGGTCTCCTGTTCATGGATCTGGAAGGACACGTCCTCCACCGCATGGACATAGCCCACCGTCTTGCGGACGACGCCGCCCTTGATGGGGAAATAGGTCTTGAGGTGCTGCACATCCAGCAGCACAGAGGATTCGCTCATACCGCCGCCTCCTTCTCCGCTTCGCCGGCGTGGAGCCAGCAGCGGCACAGATGTCCGGGGGCCACCTCGGTGAGGGCGGGGGGCTTCTCCTTGCAGATGCCCATGCAGTGGTCACAGCGGTCGGCGAACCGACAGCCGGTGCCGAAGTTGCCCGCCGTGGGCACGGTGCCCCGGATGGTGTAAAGCTCCTTGCGCTCGCCGCCCAGGGAGGTGACGGAGCGCAGCAGACCGGTGGTATAGGGGTGGGCGGTCTCATGGAAGATGGCGTCCACGCTGGCCTGCTCCACCACCTGGCCGGCATAAAAGACGGCCACCTCCTCACAGGTCTCGGCGATGACGCCCAGGTCGTGAGTAATCATGATGACCGAGGTATCGTAGCTCTCACGAAGCTCGTTCATCAGGTCCAGGATCTGGGCCTGGATGGTGACGTCCAGGGCGGTGGTGGGCTCATCGGCGATGAGGAGCCGGGGGTTGTTGATGAGGGCGATGGCGATCATCACACGCTGGAGCATGCCGCCGGAGAGGTGGTGGGGGTAGTCCACCAAAATCTGCTCCGGACGGGGGATTTTGACCTTTCTGAGCATCTCCAGAGCAGCTTCGTGCATCTGAGCTTTATTGAGATTGGTATGGAAGCGAAGCGTCTCATTGATCTGCTCCCCGATGGTGTACATGGGGTCCAGGGCGGTCATGGGTTCCTGAAAGATCATGGAGATCTCTTTACCGCGGAGCTTGCGCAGCTCCGACTGAGGGAGCGTGGTAATCTCCACCTCAGAGCCGTCCTCACGCTGAAAGCGGATAGAACTGCCCTTGCCGATGGTGAGGGGGTAAGAGAGAAGGCGCATAATGGCGGAGCATGTGATGCTCTTACCGCAGCCGGACTCGCCCACCACACCGAAATTCTGCTTTTTGCTAATATCCAGGTCTACGCCCTCCACCAGCTTCACAGGAGGCTTGCGTTTGCCTCTGGGGAGGTCGATGGACACGTTACGCAATTCCAATAAATGTTCCATATCCTCACGTCCTCCCTCAGGTCTTGAGCTTGGGGTCCAACACGTCCCGGAGGCTGTCGCCCAGGATGTTGAAGAGCAGAATGGTTACGATGATAAAGAGAGCCGGGAAAATAGCCATCCAAGGCGCCTGCTCCATATAGGCGCGCGCTTCGGAGAGCATGGACCCCCAGGAGGGATCAGGGGGCTGGATGCCCAGGCCCAGGAAGCTCATGCTGGCCTCGGTGAGGATGGCGCTGGAGAGGGCCAGGGTGGCCTGGACGGTGAAAGGAGCTACCACGTTGGGGGAGATATGGCGAATGAGGAGGGCGCCGGTTTTGACGCCTACACTTTTAGCGTTCTGCACATACTCCAGACCCTTGGCTGAGATCACCGAAGCCCGGACGGTACGGGCAAAGACAGGAATATTGACGATGCCGATGGCGATCATGGTGTTCACCAGGCCCCGGCCCAGAACAGCGGAGATGAAGATGGCCAGCAGAATGGAGGGGAAGGCGAAGAAGATGTCCATGATGCACATGATGATGCGGTCCACCCAGCCCTCAAAATAGCCGGCCACCAAGCCGAGCACGTAGCCGGCGGTAGCGGCGATGCCGACGGCGATGACACCGACCTGAAGGGAGACGCGGGCACCGTAGAGGATGCGGCTGAAGATATCGCGGCCGTAGTTATCGGTTCCGAACCAGTGTTCAGCGCTGGGAGGGGCTTTGGGCAGAGCCACCATCTTGTCGGGGCCGTAAGGGGCCACAACGGGAGCCAGAATGGCCATGACAATCACCAGGAGGATGCCCAGCATGCCGATACGGCCCATGGGGTCACGCCACAGTTCGCGGACAGTCTGAAAGAGTCGTTTCATGCAGGCACCCCCTTAGTCATAAGAAATCCGAGGATCGATGTAGGCGTAAAGCAGGTCGGTAATCAAATTCACCAACACATAGATAAACGCGATAAAGAGAACGCAGCCCTGTACCACAGGGTAGTCCCGCTGATTGATGCCGGTGAGGGTCATCTGGCCGAGCCCGGGAAGAGAGAAGATCTGCTCCACGATAACGGCACCGCCCAGCAGGGAGCCGATCTGCATGCCCACCAGGGTGATGATGGGGATCAGGGCATTGCGGAAGGCGTGCTTGAAGATGGCTACCCGCTCACTGGCACCCTTGGCCCGGACGGTCTTGATAAAGTCCTGCCGCAGGACCTCCAGCACGGAGGAACGGGTCATACGCATGACGGAGCCGGAGATAGACACGCCCAGGATGGAGGCGGGAAGAATCATGATCTGGAGGTTGCGGAGGGGGTCCTCAAACAGTCCCACGTAGCCCAGAGGCGAAAAGTAATTAAAAACCAGAGAGAGGACCAGGATCAGGAGGATGGAGAGGGCGAAGCCAGGAACGGAGACACCCAACAGGGCAAAAACCCGGACACAGCGGTCCACCAGGGTGTTTCGTTTGACGGCGGCCAGCACGCCCAGGGGGATGGCGATACACCAGGAGATGATGGCGGCCAGGATGGTCAGCTCGGCAGTGACCTTGAAGCGGGTCAGGATCTCGGGGAGAATGGGGGCGGAGGTCCGGATGGACTCGCCAAAGTCACCGTGGAGCACGCCGCCGATCCAGTCCAGATATTGGATGACATAGGGGCGGTCCAGACCATATTTGGCGGCCAGCTGAGCCCGAAGTTCAGGGGTGGCCTCAATGCCCAGAATGCCAGAGATGACATCTCCGGGGATCATTTTCATGACAGCAAAGATGAGGACGCTGATGCCGAACAGAACGGGGATCAGCTGTAAGATGCGGCGGATGGCGTAATTTTTCATATAGTCACACTCCTGGCAAGACACATTGGAGACTGACGAGTGCCGACCGCCTTCGGGTGGGCAATCGAGGCTCGTCCGTCCCCAAAGCGGAGGACGGGAAAGATAGGGGATGGGGCGGCGGGTTTTTGCCCGCCGCCCCTCTCGTTTTGATCAGATCACTCAGCGAAATAAGCGTCGCGGAAGTCACTGGCGTTGGCAGCGGAGGGGGCAAAGCCCTGGAGACGGGTGCTGGCCACGAAGTAGTTCATGGGGCTGGCGATGCACAGCTTGGAGCAGTCATCGATACAGATCTCCTGAGCCTCATTGTAGTACTCTTCGCGCTGAGCCTCGTCGGTGGTGGAGATGCCCAGAGCGCACAGCTCGTCTACGCGCTCATTGGTGAAGCCGAACACGTTGGCGCTGGAGCCGGTGCCAAAGAAGAAGGAGATGGCGCGGTTGGGGTCGGTACCGGCACCGTCATGGACCACCATGAGGTCGAAGCCGGCCTCAGGAGTGCTCATCTTGCCCCAGATGTCCACGTACTCGCCGGACTCCAGGTTGGTGATCTCCACGTCAATGTAGATCTCAGACAGCTGCTGCTGGATGACCACGGCGGCCTGACGGATAGCGTCCATAAGGCCAGCGGCCAGCTTCAGGGTCAGCCGGTTGTTCTCGTTATAGCCAGCGGCCTCCATGAGGGATTTGGCCTTCTCCACGTTGGTCTGGTAGAGATCCATGGTGGACACGTCCAGAGCCCAGTGGCCCATGGCGGGAGGCATCATGGAGCTGACCACAGCCTGGCCGTTGTAGACCACATTGATAATGGCCTGACGGTCCAGAGCGTAGCTCATGGCCTGACGCACGTTTTTGTCCTGGAGGGCGGGAGTGGAGAGGTTGCAGCCCATGGCCAGGTAGTTGTTGGTCTGATAGCCGATGACCTCCAGGTTTTCCTCGGCCTCAGCGGCGGTGACGTTGGCGGAGGAGAGGTTGGCAATATCGATCTCTCCGGTGCGCAGGGCGGCCAGACGGGCGGCCTCATCACCGATGAGGTAGTAGGTAATGCCGTCCAGCTTCACGTCCTCACGATAGTCCTCAAACTTGGGGAGCTCCACGTAGTTGTCGGGGAGCCACTCGCCCAGCATGAAGGGGCCGGTGCCGCCGTCAGCGCGCATGAGATCGCCGTTTTCAGCGATGACGTCCTTATCCACGATGGCGCCGTAGTTGCTGGTCAGGGTACCCAGGAAGGCGGCGTTGGGGGCCTTGAGGGTAAACTTCACAGTGTACTCATCCAGGGCCTCGATGGTGTCAATGCCGCCGTAGTAGCTGTCCTTGCTGCCCAGAGCGCCGATGTCGCCGGCGTCAGTGCGGCCGAGAACACGCTCGAAGGAGTAGACCACGTCGTCGGCGGTCATCTCGCGGCCGGAGTGGAACTTGACGCCCTGACGGAGGTAGAAGATATAAGTGACATCATCAGGGATCTCCCAGCTTTCAGCCAGCTGGCCGTAATAAGTCATGTCGGGGTTGGTGCCCACCAGGGTCTCATAGAGCTGATTGATGACCCGGAGGGAGGCCTCTTCGGAGACGGTGTGGGGGTCAAAGCCGGTGGGCTCAGAATCGGTACCGAACTTCAGAATACCGCCCTCCACAGGGGTAGCGGGTTCGGTGGATGCAGTGCCGGACTCGGTGGGAGCGGGAGTGGCGGTGGTACTGCCGCCGCAGCCGGCCAGAACGCCCATGAGCATGGCGCCGGCAAGAGACAGGGACAGCCATTTCTTCATGTTCTTCATAGAATGACCTCTTTTCCTCAAATTGTTTCGTATTTTACAAGGGAGACAACATTCCCTTGCTCATACCACAGGGGGCGGGGTGCGGCCCAGCAGGGCGTAGTGGACGGCCCGGCGGAACTCGTTGGAGTTTCCGGGGGGCTCACCCTCCGGGCGATAGAACTTGTTGGTGAGGATCACGGCGCCCAGGTCGTGTGTCCGGCTCACCCACAGGCTGGTACCGGTAAAGCCGGTGTGGCCGCAGCCATCCGGGTAGGTGAGCCCACGCTCGAAGCCCAGGCCCCGGCCGCAGATATCGGTCTCCATGGCCCGGCGGAACATGGGACGGTCGGTGGTGAGAAAGAACTGCCCCAGCTTGCTCAGAGCGCCGGCGGAGGCGAAGACACCGGCGTGGCCGCTGGCTCCGTGCCAATAGTAGTACGCGTTGCCGTCATTGCATTCCCCACGTACCGGCACGCCGTTGGGACGCCAGCCATCAAAGGTGATGCCCCGCTCAGCGCACATGCGCTGCTCGATCTGATTGCCGTAGCAGGAGGGGGCACACGTTTCCGGGGCCACCGGGCCATAGGCCATCTCGGTGATACCCATAGGGCCTTTGATGTACTGTTCCAGTCCCTCCCGAAGGGTGAGGCCGGTGATGTGGGAGAAGACCTGTCCCATAAGCATGAAGTTCAGATCGCTGTATGCCATACCAGTCTCCACTGGGGTGGTGGAGAGGACGTGCTCCAGCACGGTGTAGAAGTCCCGGCCGTCGGCATAGAAGGGATACCAGGGGACGATACCGGAGGTGTGGGTCATGACCTGTTCCACCGTCACGGTGGCCAGACGCTGCCGGGTCACCGGTCCGGGTCCGTTTTCCGGCAGGTGTGAGAGGATGAGATCCTCCGGGGCCAGGCGGCCCTCCTCCATGACGGAGAGGACCATGGTGGTGCAGATGAGCTTGCTCACCGAGGCCAGGTCGAACCAGGTCTCAGGGGTCACATCCCCCACCGTACACCGGTACAGAGTCTCCGTGCCGCGGAAGACCTGACAGACCGCCGAGGGGAAGTAACCCTTGGACCGGTAATCCTCTAAAATATGGTCGATCACAGAAAAATCCGTGGCCATCTCCTCCTTATACGGTGTCAGGATACAAAAAAGGGTCACATATTCCAAGCGAACACCCATGGCTCAGGAATACACGACCTTGTGTGGAAAGGCGGAGCCTTTCCTGATATGGTATTGTGTTTCTTAACGACCATGGTAGCATATTCGGAACATGATTTCAAGAAAAAAGCCAACAGCGATAAAATTTTATTCCCGCTGGAAGGCGCGAATCAGTTCCCGGGTCTGGCGGAGGTTCTCCTGAGTGCGCTCCGGGTCGTGCTTGGCGATGCCCAGATAGAGGAGGTCCAGGATGAGCAGGCCGGAGGTCCGGGAAGTCATGGCGCCCACCCGGAATTCACGCTCCTCGCTGGGGATGTAGAGGGGGTAGTCAGCCAGACGGGAAAGGGTGTTGCGGTTGGCCTGGGTGATGGCGATAACTTTGCTCCCGCGCTCCTTGGCCGCCTTGGCGGCCAGCACCGTTTCCAGGGTCTCGCCGGAATAGCTGATGGCGATGACAATGTCCTCCGGTCCCAGCAGAGAGGCGGTGGCAAGATTGGTGTGGGCATCGGAGTGGTAAAAGGCGGGGATGCCGATGCGGGAGGATTTGTAGAGAAAGTCCAGGGCAAGCAGCCCCGAAGCTCCCACGCCGAAGAGGTGGATGCGCCGGCCGGCGCAGATCTCCTCTACCGCCTGAGATAGAATTGAGACGTTGACCATCTGATAGGTGAGAGAGGTATTGCGCAGATGGATCTGCTCGGCCTTGCGGACGATGGTCTCCATGTCGTCATTGTCTCGGATGGCGGACTGGAAAGCGTCGGGTTCTTCCTGGCCGGACTCCTTTGCCAGCTCCAGCTTCAGGGCGGTAAAGCCTTTGAAGCCAAGCTTCTGAGACAGGCGCACCACCGCCGCCGGTGAGGTGCCGCACTGGGTGGAAAGCTCCTTGGCACTCATATGGATAACTTCCCGGCTGTGGTCCAGCAGGTAGGTGGCCAACCGGCGCTCTGTCTCGGTCAGGTGATCCAGGCACTCCTTAATGAAAAGTGTACAAGCCATGCCGGAACCCTCCCCATGCTTTTTATCCAGTATAGCAAAAAGTGCCAGGCAAGTCTATAGGTTTTAAAATTTTGTTTCATGTTTTGGAAACAAAGTGAAATCTTGTTGACAACGTAGGGGAGATGGGATAGTCTGAGAGGGAACAGAGTTGGAGGTGTTCCCATGGATAACTATCTGGCCGGTCTGGCTACCGAGGGGGTCAATCCGGAGACACAGAATATTGATACCTGCACCACGGAGGAGATGGTGGCGCTCATCAACCGTCAGGACGCCCTGGTGGCCGGGGCGGTAGGGGCCGAGCGGCACCACATCGCCCAGGCGGTGGACCTGATCTACGGGTGTTTCCGGCGGGGCGGACGGCTCATCTATCTGGGGGCCGGTACCTCCGGACGGCTTGGGGTGCTGGATGCCTCCGAGTGCGTGCCCACCTTCGGCGTGGACCCGGACATGGTCCAGGGCTACATCGCCGGCGGAGATATCGCCCTGCGCCACCCGGTAGAGGGGTGTGAGGACAGCGAGGAAGACGGCATCGCCCTGGTGGACGGCCTGGAGGTAGGGCCGGACGACGCGGTGGTTGGCATCACCGCCAGCGGCAGCGCCGCCTATGTGCTGGCCGCCCTCCGGCGGGCCAAGGAGCGGGGGAGCGTCACCATCGGAGTGTGCACCAACGCCGGGTCCAGACTGGAGGGGCTGTGTGATGTGACCATCGCCCCCCTGGTGGGTCCGGAGGTCATCTCCGGCTCCACCCGCATGAAGTCGGGTACCGCCCAGAAGATGGTGCTCAATATGCTGACCACCTGCTCCATGATCAAGCTGGGCAAGGTCTACGGGAACCTGATGGTGGACCTGAAGGCCAGCAACAAAAAGCTGCGGGACCGTGCCCTGAGGCTCATCATCCACGCCACCGGCCTGACTCCGGAGGAGGCGGAGACCTTCCTGGAAGGGTCCGGGGGTCACGTAAAGCTGGCCATCCTCATGGCCAAGAGCGGACTGGACCGGGAAGCGGCCCAGGATCTGCTGGACCGGTGTGAGGGACGGTTGGCCCAGGCCATTGACCAGGGGAAAAAGGAGGCATAGAGGTCATGCTGGAAGAGATCCGGAAGAAGCAGGTCCGCCGGGTGGTGGGACTCATGTCGGGTACCTCGGTGGATGGCATCGATGCCGCCCTGGTGGAGATCGGCGGCACCGATGAGGCACCGGAGGTGCGTCTGCTGGCCTTTGAGGACCGGCCCTGGCCGGAGGAGGTGCGGGAGCAGATTTTTCCTCTGTTCCGGCCTGAGACGGCCACGGTGGACAAGATCGGCTACATGAATTTCCTTATGGGGGAGATTTACGCCCAGTCGGTGGTCTCCGTGGTGGAGAAGGCGGGACTCACCCTGGCCGACGTGGACCTCATCGGTTCTCATGGCCAAACCATCTGGCACGCCCCGGAGCCTTGTGAGAAGGATGGTTTCCCGGTGTGCTTTACCGTGCAGATCGGCGAAGGCGCGGTAATCGCCGCCCGGACGGGGGTCACTACCGTATCCGACTTCCGGGTGGCCGACATGGCAGTGGGCGGACAGGGCGCCCCCCTGGTGCCTTTCTCTGAATATATGCTCTACCGCCGCCCGGGGGAGACCATCCTCCTTCAGAACATCGGCGGTATCGGCAATATGACCGTCCTCCCCGGGGACGAGGGCCCCGAGGCGGTGTACGCCTTCGACACCGGTCCGGGCAACATGATCATCGACGCGGTGGTGAGCGCCCTCACCGGCGGGGAGAAGACCTACGACGCCGGCGGCGCCATGGCCTCGGAGGGTAAGGTGGATCAGGATCTGCTGGCCATGCTCCAGCAGGACGCATATTACACCATGCCGTTGCCAAAGACCACGGGGCGAGAGCGGTTTGGGGTACAATATGTGGATCAGATTTTGGATTACCAGCGCATCCATGGCCTGTCCAACGCCGATCTGCTGGCCACTGTTACCGATCTTACCGCCTGGTCTATTGCAGATGCGTATGCCCGGTATGTGCTTCCGAAACGGCAGGCCACCGAACTGGTGGTGGGTGGCGGCGGCAGCTATAATGCCACTCTGCTGGGCTTTTTGCGGGAGCGCTTTGCCCCTTATGGCGTAAAGGTCCTCACCCAGGAGGACCTGGGCTGGAGCAGCGACGCCAAGGAGGCCGTGGCCTTTGCCATCTTGGCCGACTGCTGCGTCCGGGAAAAGCCCAATGTGCTCCCCGGTGTCACCGGCGCTGACCGGGCCGCCGTTATGGGAAAGATCTCTCTGCCGCCGGAAGGGAAGTGAAAGACATGAAACTTCACTTGGAGCAATCTGCGGCGCAGCCGCCGGAAGGCTGCGAGGAAATTTTTCGCAACAGTGCCATCTATGAACGCTATTTTAAAGGGGAAGGGCGCTTGGAGAACTCGCTCCGCCGCGCGGCAGAACGGGGAGAATTATACCTGGCCAGGACTGAAGAGGGACAGCTGGCGGGTGCCATGCGAGTGGTCATGGGCGGCTTTTGCGGCCTATATCCCTATCTGAGCCTGATCGGCGTCCGGGACACGTTTCGGGACAAAGGCGTAGGGAGCTTCCTCATGGACCAGCTGGAGGAGCTGGCCCGCCGAAATGGCTCCAGACGGGTGAGCCTGATGGTGAGTGATTTCAACACCGGTGCACAGGCCTTTTACCGCCGCCGGGGCTATTGGCTGCTGGGAGAGCTTCCCAATGCCGCCAAGGCGGGGATCACGGAGCTGGTCATGCTCAAGGATTTGGACTAACAGAAAAATGCCCGCACTGCCAAATCGGCAGTGCGGGCATTTTTATTTCACCGTTACAGACGGCGCAGCTCCTCCAGGGTGTCCTGGATGACTGACTTGGGTAAGTAGAGCCGGGCGAAGCCCAACAGCTGTTCCAGGGTCAGGCTCCGGGCGGCGGGTACCATGGGGTGCTTGAGAAGCTTGCCGAAGCGCCGCTGGAAGACGGCGCGGGAGGCAGGGGTATCCAACAGGGTCCCCACCAGGATCTGGTTGTTCTTCAGGTCCAAAACGATCACCTCGTCCCATCCTATGCCGGAGGAGGCCGGTGGTTGCGCGGAGGGGGGCGGTTATGATACAATAGCGAAAAACTGAACCGCCTGTCTCCGCTGATAGAGAGGGATGGTGCGCAGTCCAAATTGAAAGGAGCCAAGTGATGGCAGCAAAGAAAAAGAGAGATCTCTCCGGAAGGCCGCGGAATACCATGGAAGAGCTTCGGGAGAAAAAAGGCGCGGTGGTCACAGTCTACATTGTCCTGCGCCTGGCGGTTATCCTGATGCTGATTGCCCAGTTTGTCAAAGGCAATTTTGAAAATGTATTTCTGTGCGTCCTGACTCTTATTTTGTTCCTGGTACCTACCTTTATCGAGCGGAAGATCCATGTGGACTTGCCGGATACCCTGGAGATCATCATCATGCTCTTCATCTTCGCTGCGGAGATCTTGGGGGAGATCCAGGCCTACTATATTACCTTCCCTTACTGGGACACCATGCTCCACACCATCAATGGCTTCCTGTGCGCCGCCATTGGCTTTGCCCTGGTGGACATCCTCAACCGCAGCGAGCGCTTTTCCATTCAGCTCTCCCCCCTCTTCCTGGCCATCACCGCCTTCTGCTTCTCCATGACCATCGGAGTGCTGTGGGAATTTTTTGAGTGCATCATGGACCAGTTTTTCTTCCTGGATATGCAGAAGGACACGGTGGTCAACACCATCTCCTCGGTGATGCTGGACCCCACCGGAGGCAATCACCCTGTCCAGCCACGATGCTGTTAAACGTGAGATTGCCCGCACCGCTCTGGAGCGCCTGATTCAGGACGGAAGAATCCATCCGGCACGCATCGAGGAAACGGTAGAAAAAGCACAGCGTGAAATCGAAAACAAAATCAAGCAGGACGGTGAGCGTGCGGTTCTGGAGACCAACGTCCACGGTATGCACCCAGATATGATCAAGCT
>OGHJ01003354.1_pt1 | contig 11792 bp, 10 predicted proteins | sample 1571351 | NCBI WGS metagenome assembly OGHJ01 (sample SAMEA2582037, study PRJEB24529) | metagenome | biome: Human gut stool | place: China | collected 2011 | reverse complement strand
CTTCAAGCGGCCGATGCTCATCAGCATGGCGGGCACGGACTTGTCGCAGCTGGCGATGAACACGCCGCCGTCATAGACGCTGGCATTGGCCTGTGCCTCCACCAGATTCACGATGGCGTCACGGTGGGGCAGCGAGTAGTTGATGCCGTCGTGGCCCTGTGCGATGCCGTCGCACATATCGGTTGCAAAATAGCGTGCAGCCTTGCCGCCGTGGGTGTTGACTGCCTGTACAGCCTCCTTCACGAACTGATCCAGATGGGCGCTGCCGGGGTGGCTGTCGCCAAAGGTGCTTTCCACCATAATCTGGGGCTTTGCAAGGTCGTCCACCTTCCAGCCCATGCCGATCTTCAGCGGATCGTTTTCCGGTGCCAGTTTACGCACTGCCTGAGAACGCAGTTCCATGATCATACCTCCAAAATGCTCTTTTTCCTGCTTTGCAAATCGTCCTTTTGACTGTCGGACATCTTACATGTTCATTTTAATCGAATCCCGCCTCGTTTGCAAGTTGTCGCAGTCAGAACCCACTTTATGACAATAACCAGCCCAGTTTTTCGTGCATACTGCTCTGAAATCTTGGATACATCATACAATTTAAACCATTTTCCAACTTTTCTGTGTCATTCGTCTTGGAAAGTCATCAGACAACTTCAGGCATAAAAAGTCCCCGCACAGACCTTGCACTGTGCGGGGACGTAAAATGCGGCGGCGTCAGGTTTCCCATTCGCCGTCGTAAAGCTTTCGGATGCAGTTGCGGTTGAAGTTCAGGTGCATCACCATGGCGGACCGGGCACCAATGGGGTCATGCCGGGCAATGGCTTCGGTGATCATGCGGTGGGTCATGATGGTCTCATCGATCAGCTTTTTGTGGGTGACGTTCACGAACATCATGACCGCCGTATCGATAATGGGGATCAGCTGTTCCACCACCATGTTCTTGCTGCTCTCTGCAATGCAGGTATGGAATGCGATGTCGTCCTCAATGTACAGATCACCGCTGTGGATCTTGCTCTCCACCCGGTCGCACAGACGCTGGATGCGCTCGATATCCTCGTCGGAGGCGTTCAGCGCTGCCATCTCGGCCATGCCCGGTTCCAGCAGCAGGCGCACGTTCACCAGATCCAGCGCCAGTGCGTTCTTGTCCTGCACGCTGCGCAGGTTCAGCGGGTCCGAAAGGCCCTTGGCGGTCGTGACCACATAGGTGCCGGAGCCCCGCCGCACCTCCACGATGCCCTTGCTGGAAAGCAGCTTCACCGCTTCGCGCACGGTGCTGCGGCCCACGCCGAACTTTTCGCCCAGTTCAAATTCATTGGGCAGCTTGGTGCCCGGTTCCAGCGGCGTGTCCAGAATATAATGGTAGATCTGATCCTCCACCTGCTCGGCCAGCAGCTTGTTTTTCAGGTGTGAAAATTCGCTCATAGCAGTACCCCTTTGCGCCTGCGGCTTTTTTCTGAAGTATACGGTGCGGCGCGCGTTTTGTCAACAAACGGCGCACACACAAATCATGTCTGGTCTGGCTCGCCGTTTTCCAGCTTGCCCAGATACCGCCACAGGGTGGTGCGGCTGATGCCCAGCTGCCGGGCGGCGGCGGCGCGGTTGCCGCCGTGGGCGGCCACCGTCTGCTGCACCACCTCGCCGATGATGCTTTCCAGCGTGCGGGAGGTGTCGGTGCTGATCACCGCCGCCGGGTGCGCCGCCGGGGCGCTGCGCAGGCTGCGCTCCTTGGAGAGCAGGTCTGCCACGCTGCTGCTGCGGATGTAGGGGCCGTTCGTCAGGGTGGCAAGGGAGCGCAGAAGGTTTTTGAACTGGGTGTAGTTGTTCGGCCACGGGTACTGCCGCAGCATCTCGATGGCGCGGGGCTCAAAACCGGAGATCTGCTTGCCCAGCTCCAGATTCAGGCTGTTCAGGTACAAACTGGAAAGGGACGGGATCTCGTCCGACCGGCTGCGCAGCGGGGGCAGTTCCAGCGTCAGCGCGCCCAACCGCTCGATAAAGCGGCGGGTGACCGGGGAGACCGGCTCCTCCGGGCGCACTGAGCGGGAGAACAGCAGCCGCACCCGGCGGGCAAGACCGGTCTCCTCGATGGCAGCCAGCAGCTCGGCGCTCCACTGCTCCGGGATGGCTTCAAAGTTCTGGAAGTAGACCGTGTTGCCGTTGGCGTTCAGGGGCGAGTTATAGTGGTTGAGCAGAAAATCCCATGATTTATCGTTCATCATGGCGCAGTTCGCCACCACGAGGGGACGGTTCACCAGTGCGCTGTGCAGGTAGAGGTAGCGGGCGATTTGCTCTTTGCCGGTGCCCGGCTCGCCGCAGATGAATAGGGGCTGACGCACGGCAGCAAGGGCGTTGATCTCGGCGTCCTGCGTGCCCATGGCACCGCTCAGGCTGTAAAAGCTGTTGGAGAAAAGATACTCGCACTCGCCTTGGTTCAGCGACCGCAGCCCCGGGCGGCTGGAATGCAGCGGGATGCGGGAGGGCACGCAGTAGAACAGGTACCGCTGCACGTTGTTCATCAGCAGCACCTGTGCTGTGATGCTGTACAGCTGGCTGCGCTCAGTGTAATAGAACTTTAAGCTGCCCGTGGCGGGGATCTCCCGCAGATGGGTCTGCAAACAGCGGTGCAGCTCCGGGGAGATGTCCTTCATATTATTATAGAACAGGCTGCCGTCCGGCTCCATCACCACGACCCTGCCGCCCTGCTCCTGCGTGATGCTGCGCAAAAACAGGTTCTCCTGCCGCAGCTGGCCGAACCATGTGCTGATGTTCACCGCCTGATCGATGGCGCTGTGCAGGCTCTCGATGCCGGAGGTGATGAGAAAGGCGTCAAAGCCCATCTCCCGGGCAATGGTGTGGGTGACCATGTCGCAGACCACCATCCGGTAGCCGCCCTGCTTGAGCCGCTCCAAGGTGTGGCGCACCTCCTCGGCGCTGCGGACGGTGAGGATGTCCAGATCAAAGTTCAGCAGGCTGCAAAGGGTGTGGGCGGGCTCGGTGATGCTGGGAAAGCCCACGATGGCGTACAGGCTGGTGTAGTTCTCTGCCAGCTTCATGGTGCGCAGCACATCGTACACCGAGATATGGATATCCACCACCGGCAGATCGGTCACCTGCCGGATCAGGGTGGCGGTGCCGCCGCGGGAGATGATGCAGTCGTAGCTGTTGGGCGTCATGCTCTGCACGATGGCCTGTCCCTCTTCCAGATCGCCGGTGTACACCTCCAGCTCAACGTTGGGGTAGGCCTGCGCCGCCTGCTCCATGGCGGTGCGCATTCCGTCGTAGGGGGCAATGCCCAGAATGCGGGTGTGAGTTTCGACCATAAAACGTCCCTCCATGTTTCTCTTTGAAACTATTATACTCGGTGTAGTTCAAAAAGAAAACAGAAAGTGGTTTCAAAATAGAACGTTTTTACACTTGAAACGGAAAGAAAATTGAAAACGTGCTAAAATGAAACGCTTTTGCCCCTTGCGCGGGGTGCAATCCCCTGCCGGATACGGCATAATGAAAGCACAAAAACAAGTAAGGGGGCACGAACGAATGCTTCGCCTGCTGATGATTGCAGATGATTTTACTGGTGCGCTGGATACCGGCGTACAGCTTGCGGCACACGGCATCCCCACGCAGGTCGTGGTGGGGCAGGCAGACCTTTCCGCGTGCAGCAGCACCGTGCTGGTGGTGGATACCGAAACGCGGCATCTGCCCGCCGCAAAGGCTGCCAAGGCTGTTGAAGAGCTGACCCGCAGCGCGGTGGAAAACGGCGTGGGCTGCATCTATAAAAAGACGGATTCCGCCCTGCGCGGCAACATCGGCGCAGAGCTTGCCGCCCTGCTCAAGGCAAGCGGCGCACGCAATTTACCCTTTCTGCCGGCCTTCCCGCAGATCGGACGCACCACCGAAAAGGGCGTCCATTACATCAAAGGCGTGCCGGTGAACGAAAGCCCCTTCGGCATCGACCCCTTCGAGCCGGTGCGCTGCGCCGAGGTGACAAAGCTGATCCATTTGCAGACCGATGTCCCCGCACAGAGCCTGCAGCCCGGCGAGACGGCAGCGGACAAGACCGGCATTCTGGTGTATGACGCCGCCACCGCCGCAGACCTTGAAGCCGCCGGACAGCAGCTGTTCCAGAATGGAACGCCCCCGGTGCTGGCAGGCTGCGCAGGCTTTGCCGCCTTTCTGCCGGAGTTGCTGGGGCTTTCGGACGGCAGCGTGGTCGAGACCCCGCAGCTGGATCCCCGGTTGCTGGTGCTCTGCGGCAGCGTGAACCCCATCACCCTGCGGCAGATGGACACCGCCGAAAAGGCAGGCTTTACCCGCCTGCGGTTGACCCCCCGGCAGAAGCTGGAGCCCGGTTACTGGGCAAGCGCCGACGGCAAGGCTGCGCTGGCAGAAATCGAACAGATGCTGGCAGCAAACCCCCGCTGCATCATCGAGACCAACGATGCCGGGGGCAACCAGCTCACCGCCGACTACGCCGCCGCCCGCGGCATCGACTTGGACGGCCTGCGGGTGGGCATTTCCGGCAGCGTCGGGCAGATGTTCGGGGCGCTGTTCGGCAGCGAGCATCTGGGTACTTTGCTGCTCACCGGCGGCGACACCCTGCTGCAGTGCATGAACAGCGTGGGCGCACGGGAGCTGGAGCCGGTATGCGAGCTGGAAAGCGGTATCGTGCTGGCGCGGTTCACCTATCAGGGACGCACCCGCTACGTGATCACCAAGTCCGGCGGCTTTGGGCAGGAGGATCTGCTGGTGGAGCTGGCAGACCGCATTGCAAAGCATTGAGAATGGAAGCAGCAGCCCTTTGCGGCTGGAACAGAAGATAAATGTAACAGAAGGAGAACGACCATGACCTATGCAAAACTGCCCGGCCTGACTTGGGACGGCACTGTGTACGAGAACGAGGAGATGGGCACGCTGGAAGCCCTGCTGCCCACCGGCGGCTGGCCCACCGCCCACGCACCCGCTATGGTGGAGCTGCCCAATGGCGACCTGCTCTGCTGCTGGTTCGCCGGTACTTATGAGGGCAGCGCAGACGTGCACATCATCTGCTCGGTGCTGCCGCATGACGGCACCAAGTGGCTGGAGCCGGTGGATATCTCCGGCGACCCCACCCGAAGCGAGCAGAACCCCTCGCTGTTCTACGGCCCAGACAACGCCGTGTGGGCGATGTACACCGCCCAGCTGGACCGCGTAGAGGGCAAGGACAATATGCAGTTCACCGCCGTGGTGCGCTGCCAGAAGAGCACCGACGGCGGCAGAACATGGGGCGACTACACCACCGTGTTCCCGGAGGAAGGCACCTTCTGCCGCCAGCCCATTCAGGTGCTGTCCAACGGCCGCTGGATCTTTGCCAACTGGCTGTGCACCGACTCTGCCGAGGGTCTGTCCGGCGACCCCACCGCCTTCCGCATCTCGGACGACGAGGGTAAAACTTGGCGCATGGTCATGATGCCCGGCAGCAACGGCCACGTCCACGCCAATGTCATCGAGCTGGAGCCGGGGCATCTGGTGGCGTTCATGCGCAACCGCGAAGCCTACCGCATCCACCGCAGCGAGTCCTTTGACTGGGGCGAAACTTGGACGGTGCCCGCACCCACCCCGCTGCCCAACAACAACTCCAGCATCAGTGCGGTCAAGCTGCAGAGCGGCCGCATCGCCATTGCCTACAACCCCACCTGCACCCCCAACCCCGTGCCCGGCAAGGCTGCATGGCCCGGCCTGCGCTGCCCGGTGGCGGTGGCGCTCTCGGAGGACGGCGGCCTGACCTTCCCCATCATCCGCTGGATGGAGCGCGGCGAGGGCTACATGGGCGATGAGAACAAGACCAACAACAAGCAGTACGAGTACCCCTACCTGATGCAGGGACGGGACGGTATGCTGCATCTGGCCTACGCTGCCCGCACCCGGCAGGGCATCAAGTACGTCCGCTTCTCGGAGCAGGACGTGCTGGGCGCAAAGCGGGAAACCGTGGGTCTGTATAACCCCACCGCAGCCCAGAGCCGCTGAAAAAGCTTTTCGGAATTTTCATCCTTTATTTATAGAGCAAAGCATCATTCAGGAGGTTGATCAGTATGCTGACCCAGTACAATCTTAAAATGCCGCACGCAGTTTACGGCGGCGAGAACGCCATGGACAATATCACTGCCATCATCAAGGCGCGCGGCGCAAAAAAGGTAGCTATGTTCACCGATAAGGGCATTGAGGGCGCTGGCCTGTTTGCCCTGCCGGAAGAAGCTGTCAAAGCCTCCGGCGCAGAGTACTATGTGCTGGACGAGCTGCCCCCGGAGCCCAGCTACATGGCTGTGCAGAAGCTGGTGGACGAGTTCAAGGTCTCTGGTGCAGACCTGATCGTGGCCTGCGGCGGCGGCTCCGGGCTGGCATCCCCCACCAGCGACCCGGTTGCTGGCGGCACACCGGGCTGGTGCGGCAGGGCTACACCCTCCTGCTGTCCATCGCCGCCCTCATTCAGATCGGCTTCACCACCGCCTATTTCACCGGGGCGACCAAGTGGGATATGGAGCTCTCCGGCCTGGACCGCCCCACGCCGGTGCTCTCCCTGGCGGAGCTGGAGGGGGATGGCTATACCCCGGAGCCCTTTGGCTATCCCGGCTACGAGGGCCCTGACCGGGACAACTTCATCTCCTACGACGGCCGGCCCCTGGCACGGATCTACGAAGTAACGCAGGCCGGCACTGTGGACGGGGAGCGGCGCTACCTGAAGATGGAATGGTACGACCTGACCCTCCCCTTCCTGGCCGGTCCCCTGCTGGAGGATCTGATGGACTATGAGCTCTACGACCTCCGCTACGTGCCGGAGCGGTACGCCATGGAGGAACTGTCCGCCCCCGGCTTTGACCAGTTGGTGGTGGTGGAGAACGTGGATTACGGCGGTCAGCAGCTCTTCGCCCGGCTGGGGAGCCGGGTGGTCTGTCTGGACTACACCGGCAGCCGGGACCTGACCGAACACCTGGATCAGGTGGCCGCTCTTCTCCGGTGGGATGGGTAACGATTCCATCGAACAGGTGTTTGACTAGCTGAATTTCCTGTGGTACACTGAGGAAAAGGGGGTGGAGACATGGACCGGACCATCCTGCACTGTGACCTCAACGGCTTTTACGCCTCGGTGGAGCTGTGGGACAAGCCGGAGCTGCAAAACAAGCCGGTGGCGGTGTGCGGCGACCCGGAGAGCCGCCACGGCATCATCCTGGCCAAGAACGAGGCGGCCAAGAAATTCCAGGTCAAGACGGCGGAGACCATCTGGCAGGCCCGGCGGAAATGCCCCGATCTCATCCTCCTCCCCGCCCACCACGACCAGTACCGGCTGTGGTCCAAGCGGGTCAACGCCATCTATGAGCGGTACACCGATCTGGTGGAGCCCTTTGGCATCGACGAGAGCTGGCTGGACATTACCGGCTCCATGCACCTCTTCGGTGGGGACGGCAGGGCCATCGCCGACCAGATCCGGGGCACCGTGAAGGAAGAGACTGGTCTCACCATCAGTGTGGGTGTCTCTTTCAACAAGGTTTTTGCCAAGCTGGGCAGCGACATGAAAAAGCCAGACGCAACCACCGTCCTCACCCGGGCAGACGTGCCGGAAAAGGTGTGGCCTCTGCCGGTGACCGACCTTCTCTTCGTGGGCCGGGCGTCGGCCCGGGTACTGCACCAGTACGGCGTCCACACCATCGGCGACCTGGCCGCCTTCGGCCGGGAGCGGCTGGAGCAGCTGCTGGGCAAGCAGGGCGGGCAGCTCTACGAATACGCCGCCGGTCTGGAGCACAGCCCGGTGACCCGGGCCGGGGAGACACCGCCCCCCAAGTCGGTGGGCAACGGCATCACCTTCTGCCGGAACCTGGTGGGCTGGAAGGACATCCACACCGGCGTGGCCCTTCTCTCCGACAGCGTGGCCGCCCGGCTGCGGAAGCACGCCATGAAGTGTACCACCGTCCAGGTCACCATCCGGGACCCCAATTTCAAGGACATCTGCCGTCAAACCCGGCTGGAGGCCCCATCCTGCACGGCCCAGGACATCGGTCGGGCGGCCTTGGGGCTGATCCAGTCCTCCTGGAGCGGCAGTGCCCCCATCCGTGCCCTCACCATCACGGGCCAAAACCTGATCCCCGAGGGGGAGGCCGGAGAGCAGCTGGACCTTTTCGCCGCCGACGCCACACCCCGCCGGGAGAGGCGTGAGCAGCTGGAGCGGACGGTGGACGGCATACGGACCAAGTACGGCAAGAGCGCCATTCGCTCCGCCGTCACCATGGGGGAGGACATCGACCATCCCGCCGGTCACGCCGGCAGCATCCCGCCCCCCGGCGGCACAGGCCGGGACTGAAACACGCCGAACAGCAGCACGCCCTCCACGCCATCATCGGCGCGGAGGGCGTGCTGTTTTATTTTTATTTTTTCCGCCACCGCAGCAGCAGGGCGGAATTGACGATGACCAGCACGGATCCTGCGTTGTGGACCAGGGCACCCACCACCGGATTGAGCACACCGGTCATGGCCAGGAGGATGGCCAGGAAATTGAGTCCCATGGAGAAGGTCAGATTGCAGCGGATGGTGGTCATCATCCGCCGGGACAAGGAGAGCAGATGAGGCAGGGCGTGGATGTCGTCGTTGACCAAAGCGATGTCGGCAGCGTCCACGGCAATGTCGCTGCCCACGCCCCCCATGGCGATGCCCACCTGTGCCTTTTTCAGGGCGGGAGCGTCGTTGATACCGTCCCCCACCATGCACACCTGCCGGCCCGCCCGCTGCTGCCCGTCGATCCAGTCCAGCTTGTCCTCCGGAAGGCAGTCGGAGCGGACTGTCTGGATGCCCAGGGTCTGAGCGATATGGTGGGCGGCATTGGCGTGGTCGCCGGTGAGGAGCACCGGCTCCGCCCCAGCCTCCCGCACACCCCGGACGGTGTCGGCGGCGTCCGGCCGGAGGGTATCTGCCAGAGCCAGGAAGCCCGCCAGCGCCCCGTCCACCGCCAGATAGATAAGGGTGCAGCCCTCCGCCAAGCAGTGTTCCGCCGCCGACCGGGCCGACTCCGGTACCGGCACTCCATTCTGTTTCAGGAGGGCCTCGTTGCCCGCGATCAGGGCTTTCCCTTCCACCATCGCCCGAACGCCCCGGCCCGGCAGCATCTGAAACTTCTCCGGCTGGGCAGGCTCCCCTGTTCCGAGCTCCCGGTAGCAGCTCACCACCGCCTTTCCCAGGGGATGCTCCGACCGGAGCTCGGCACTGGCCGCCCAGGCGTACAACTGCTTCCGGTCATAATCGGTGAAACAGCTGCAAACCTCCACCACCTTTGGGGTCCCCAAGGTCAGTGTGCCCGTCTTGTCAAAAGCTATATCAGACACCCCGGCAAGCCGTTCCAGGGCATCCCCCTCCCGGACCAGAAAGCCATGCCGTGTGGCGTTGCCAATGGCCGCCATGATGGCGGTTGGTGTGGCCAGCACCAGAGCGCAGGGACAGAAGACCACCAGGATGGTCACCGCCCGGATGATCTCTCCGGTGACGAGCCAGGTGAGACCGGCGGCCGCAACAGCCACAACCACCACCCAGGTTGCCCAGCGGTCAGCCAGTCCCACGATTTTGGCCTTGCCCGCGTCCGCCGACCGGACCAGACGGATCATCCGCTGGATGGCACTGTCCTCCCCTACTTTGGTGGCCTCCATATCAAAGGCGCCGAACTGGTTGACGGTACCGCTGGAGACTTCATCTCCCACACCCTTGTCCACCGGCAGGGACTCCCCCGTCATCACCGACTGGTCAATGGAGGTCTGACCAGCCCGGATGACACCGTCTACCGGCACCGTCTCCCCGGGGAGCACCCGCAGCCGGTCCCCCACCAGCACCTGCTCGGCGGGGACGACCTCCTCCCCGCTGTCCGTCAGCCGACGGGCAGTGCGGGGCGTCAGTCGGACCAGCTTCTCGATGCCCGCGCGGGCCTTCGCCACGGTAAGGTCTTCCAGAAGAGCCCCCAGCTGCATGATAAAGGCCACCTCGCCCGCTGCAAAGTCCTCGCCGATGATCACGGACGCGATGAGGGCCATGGACACCAATACATCGGCTTTGATGTCAAAGGCCGTCACCAGGCCAATGACCGCCTCCAGAATAATGGGCACACCGCACAGTACGATGGCCACCCAGGCCATGTCAAAGGGAAAGAGAGAAATGCCCGCGATGCTGCACCCCAGCGCCACAGCGGACAGAGCCAGAAAAAGGATCTCCTTTCGGACACCGCCCCAGGCCAGTATTCGCTCCAACCGTTCCATACGCCACCTCCATATACCCATACCCCTTATGGTTTCTTTATGCCCATGATTATACCCATGGGGGTATAGGTTGTCAAGAGGATCTGCGTACCGAAGACAAAAAGATCCCCGGACGGAGCTTGGCTCCGCCCAGGGATCTCAGTCGTCATTTCATGTTGGCGAACCGCTCCACAGCCTTGGTGAAGCTGGCAATGGTCTGCTCGGCATCGCCGTGCTCGATGCCGTCCCGGACACAGTGGTTGATGTGTCCCTCCAGCACCACCTGCCCTACCTTGTGGAGGGCGGATTTGGCGGCGTTGATTTGTAAAAGCACATCCTCACAGGGAACATCCTCATCCACCATGCGGTCAATGGCCTGTACCTGTCCAATGATCTTTTTGAGCCGGCGGTGAAGGTTCTCTGCGTCCATGCACTGTCTCATTGTCTTCCCCTCCCGCCTCAGGAAATGGTGTAGCTGCCCCGGACCATTACCGTGGCGTCGGCGGTGGCCTTCAGCCCTCTGCCGTCGGCGGTGATGAGGTAGAGGTGGTTGGGCTGCACAGCGCCGCCGGAGGCCAGAGTGGAACCCTCCGTGGAGTCCACCAGCCCGGGGGCAGAGGACGCCACGCAGGTGGCAGAACCGCTGCGCAGCAGCAGCTCACAGCCGGTTGAGCCCAGCAGCTGCTGTCCTGCTTTCACCGTCACCACGGAGAAAACAGAAGAAGCGGTACCACTGCCGGAGGAAGTGCCCATGAGAGACTCCACCTCCTGGGCATAGACGTCGGCCACCCCATCCAGCTTGTCCACCAGAGCCTGCTCCCGGCTGTCCAGCTTGGCGTCCACCTGCTTGAGAATGGCGGGGGTATTGACGTCGTTGAGATAGCTCATGGTGACCAGAGGGTCGGTCTGGCTCCCCGCGGCGGCCCCCAGCAACAGGGTGAGGACGCCCACGGAGAGGACGGTGGTGAAAAGGGTTTTGCGGCGCGTTTTCATATGTAACCTCCATAGTAAAAAAGAGGGACCGGCCGGACCGGCGTCCGACCGGCTGTCCCTTATACCAGTTCTTCCGGATGCAGACCAAAGCTGACGGCAATGGCGGAGTCCACCCGGTGCATCAGCTTCTCATCCAGGCAGCCCATCCGTTCCCGGAGCCGCCGTTTGTCCAGGGTCCGGATCTGCTCCAGCAGGATCACAGAATCCTTGGGCAGTCCGCAGCTCATGGCGGCCAGCTCGATGTGGGTGGGGAGCTTGGCCTTCCCCGTCTGAGATGTGATGGCGGCCGCAATGACCGTGGGGCTGTGGCGGTTGCCGGTGTTGTTCTGGATGATCAGCACCGGACGGACGCCCCCCTGCTCACTCCCCACCACAGGGCTCAGATCGGCGTAAAAAATATCGCCGCGTTTTACGCTGTTGTCCACGTATGCTCACACTCCGCTGGAAGATAGTGCCCGGCGTCACCAAGGCCGAAGCCTATGTAACACCGACACTATGATTCTCCCACGGGGCGGCGGGAATTATACGCCAGGTCTCTAAAATCGAAGCGCGGCGGGCCCTCCC
>OGHJ01003346.1_pt1 | contig 11816 bp, 13 predicted proteins | sample 1571351 | NCBI WGS metagenome assembly OGHJ01 (sample SAMEA2582037, study PRJEB24529) | metagenome | biome: Human gut stool | place: China | collected 2011 | reverse complement strand
TGTATCGTGTAATTATACTACTAATTTTCATGTTTTACAACACTACACTACTATAAAATACATAGATTTTTTTAGCTTACTTTATAATATAACCTTCCGGAAGTGTTGCAAGCTGTGTCAACAACGGAAGCATAGGGTTATTTTCATCATCACCGTATTTTTCCAAAATCATTGCTCGCAATGCCTTGGACTGGTCATACATTTCTCCGTATTTTTCTCTTACTATGTCTTCGTTTTTCTCAGCATTGAGCTTTTCCGCAATCTTTACCGCAGGAGCATTATGCACATCAATAAGTGCTTTAAAGCCTTCCGCATTAAATATCTCTCTCGCCTTCTCTGCGACAGCTTTTACCGTTTCAAAGCCTATTCCTTTGCCTCTGTTTTCCTCTGCTATGTCAACAAATATTTCCGGCAGCTTTTTGTCTGTTCCTCTCAACTGACAGTAGCCGCAGAACGCACCGTTTTCTCTTATTGTCATTGTAACAACTGTGTTTTCCTTATGCTCCGAAAGACATATAAAATACGCCTCATTGTCGTTATAGCAGGCATTAAGCTCCTTTTCGGCATCTCTGTTTATGTTGTCCATCGCCGCAACGGCTTTTCTTGATTCGTAGTTCAAAAGCTTTATATATTCGTCATGCTCACTTTCATTTATGTCCGATAATACAAGTCTTTCTGTATTAACAAATACTCCGTTTGTATCAAAAATATTTTCCATAAGTCCCTTTTATCCTCCAAAATATAATATTATTTTCCATCAAGTGGATTTTCCACCTAATCGTCCATTGAGTCGAGAAACATTATCTGCAGCTCGGCAATATCTGGATATAGTAAATAATATAAACTTTGATTTGATTCATTGTCATTCTCCTATCGTTGGTGCAATCGTAAGACTCCTCGGAGTAAAATATCGAAAAAACGGTGGGAAAATTATCTATACAACACATGGATTGGCGTTTTCTAAGGATAGCGGTTGGAAAAGTAAACTATTCTATGGAACTACAGAATGGTTATGCGCTAAACTATGCGATAAGGTTATTACTATTAATCATGATGATTTTAATATGATGAAAAAACTGAGCCCTAGGAATACTGTGTACATAAATGGAGTAGGTGTTAATACTGAAAAATTTCGTCATGTTAATATAAATAGAAACGAATATCGGGAGAGTCTTGGCATTACTGCTGAACAAAAGATGGTGCTGACTGTTGGGGAAATTTCGAAAAGAAAGAATCAAAAAGTTATAGTTAAGGCGTTATCTAAGTTGGATAATAGTTATGTGTTTGTGATTTGTGGAAAGGTTATGAACGATAGTGCTATTTATAACGAACTTCTCGAAATAGCGGAGCAATTACATGTGAATTTGAAATTCCTAGGTTTCAGAAGTGACGTTCCGGAAATCTTAAAATGTGCTGATGTATTTGTGCTACCGTCATTAAGAGAGGGACTTTGCTTTGCTGGTGTTGAAGCGTTAGCGTCAGGTATTCCTGTTGTTGGATCGAACGTGAAAGGTGTAAAGGATTTTATCGTTGATGGAGAAACGGGATATCTAAGTGATCCCTATGACGCAGATATGTTTGCAAAAAAAATAGAACTGGCATCAAGTCGTGGGCAGCGTAAGAAAATGGAAAGCAAATGTATTGAAAAGGCAGAAGAATTTAGTGCTACTGTTTCACATGGACAAATGAGTGCTATTTATGAAGAGGTTCTGAATATAAGATAAATATCCTCAATAAAAAGATAAGTTTGAAGTCGTTATTAGAATGACTATCATAGATGCGAGAAGGTGATTCTCAAATATGGGCGCGAAGTTGTATCTATGTTTGAGAAATAATTCCATTTGTAAATATACGATGCTGCTGGAATACGTAGAGTCCAATAAAGGAAAGGCAGAATAACAATAATGAGCGATGAAAAGCAAAAGAGAGTTCTTGTTGTTGCTCCACTCAGGGTTGGTGGAGTGACTTCAATGATGATTAATATTCAAAAACGAATTAATCGAGAACAATTAAATTTTGATTATTTGGTATTTCATGATATTAAAGAACCTCGTGAAGATGAAGTATATGCGATGGGGAGCAAGAAACTAGTTGCTAGTGCAGATGCTGTAAAATGGCAGCCTAAACGGTTTATTTTTAGACTTTTACGTATAAAAAAAGTATGCAAAGAAAATAAGATTAAGGTGCTACATTATAATGCGGATACACCTATGGCGGTATTTAATATATTGGCTGCAAGGGCTGGCGGAGTAAAATATGTAACAATTCATAGTCATAATGCAGGATTCGAAGATCGCTCTAATTGGTTTGCTCGTTTTTTGTGTTTGGGCCTAAAACCTCTTATTCCATTTGTCTGCAATTCATATTGGGGGTGTTCAGAGAAGGCTGCTAAATTTTTATTGCCATCAAAAGTGATTAAAGAAAAAAAATATTGTGTCTTAAAAAATGGTATTGAATTGTCAAAATTTAAATTTCAAAGTGAAATCCGGGAGAAAATAAGAAAATCTCTTGGTGTGGAAAATAATTTTGTCATAGGTCATGCTGGAAGATTCTCCACACAAAAAAACCATACATTTCTCTTGAAAATCTTTAAATACATTTATGATATTGATGCTGCTGCTGTTTTAATTTTGTTTGGAGTTGGAGAATTGTTGGATGACATTAAATCTGAGGCAAACTGTCTAGGAATTTCTGATCGCATAATTTTTTATGGGGCATCTTCAGAAATGGAAAAAATGTATATGGCAATGGATGTGTTTGTGATGCCTTCACTTCATGAAGGGTTACCTGTTACAGGAATAGAGGCACAGGCAAGTGGTTTGCCATGCGTATTTGCGGATACTATTACGAGAGAAGTTGATATTACGTCAACATCAAAATTCTTGTCATTAAATATGGACGCCGCTATTTGGGCAAAGAACATTATGGAATGTAAAGGGAAGGAAAGAGTGGATTCTTTGAAACTCTTAAAACAAGAAGGGTATGATATTGAAGATACTGCGCATATGGTTGAGAACTTTTATTTGAAGATTCAGAATTAGAGAACATTCGCGTGTTGAAAACACAGAATCTTAAAAAATTCAAAATCTTAAAAATACATAGAGTGAATGTACAGAAATTCAACAATTCTTGTGATTTGTATAAATTGATCGCTTCGACAAACTAACACAAACATAGTAAGAATTAGAAAGATAAGAGGTTGATAGAGTTTAATACTATTCAAAATAATCGGGTGGAAAGCAGATTGATTTTTAGAAGGTGTCGAGTGTCGATATAGATATTTCTGCATTTATCCTTTAGGGTTCTTAGAACAGGGTAACTCAATCAAACATATCAATAAATTAAAACCAGCAAAAGAGACTGTAGTTTCCGTAACCGTATTGGAGACTTTTGCAGAAAGGTGATTTATAGAAAATGAAAGTTCGAAAAAGTACTTTATTCATGTATATAATTACTATTGCTTTGATTGCAGGATCGTCTGCGTATATCAAGACAAATCATACAGCAAGTATGGCAATAAATGGTATTGAAGCTATAGCAGTTGTGTTTTTGATTCTTGAAGAGATAAAAAATAAATCATTTAACGCTTATTCCTATGCAATGATTGCTTTTTATGTATCATTGGGAATTTCAACATACCTTGGTTCTAGTGAATATAAAAGCTATATTGTTTATTTTGTTCAGGCGTTGACGGCAACTCTGTTTGTCGAAGTAGCGTTAAAAAGGAAGAAAATTGAAGCAGTTGTTGTAATTAGGAATGTGTTATTCTTTTTTTTGCTAATTAACTTGATAACACTTATTTTATTTTCACAAGGATTAGGAGTGTATGGATATAACGAGTCAAGTGATAACTATTATTATTTTTTAGGCTTGAGAATTGCATTTACACCATTTATTCTCACGGAATTGCTTTTATCACATATCGTAGATTATCTGCAGGAAAAAAAACTATCTTCATTTACAAGAATGTCCTTTGCTGTAGGGCTACTTACCCTTTTTATAGAAAAAATTGCGACAGGCTTGCTTGCAATTGTTATTATTTATGCGCTGATGTTCTTGGTAAGGCGAAAAAATATTAAATTAAATATGTATGCGATTTATCTCATTTATGCGATTGGTTTTATCCTTATCGTTGTCTATAACATTCAGTACAAGCTGCCGTTCTTTTCATATCTTTTAGAAGATGTGATGCATAAAGATTTAAGCTTTGATAACAGAACAACCATCTGGGCATCCACAATAGCAGCATTTTTGAAACAACCCTTATTTGGGTATGGTGTAACTGGTGGAGGCGGCGTTTTAGTTGAATTTAAGTATCGTGTAGCTACGTTATCTGCTCACAATCAGATCTTAAATACTCTTTATGAAGGTGGTATAGTTTCATTTGTTTTTTTTGTGATTATGTTTGGCGTTGTGGCAGAAAAAATCAAAAAGTGTTTTTCACTAAAATTGAATAGACTTTATTCATGTTTTCTTATAGGCTACTTAATGATTATGTTTACGGAAGTCCAGACAACGAAAGCTCTGCTTTTTATTACATTGTCGATTATTACAAATACAGATAAATTAATTGAAGAAAATTAAGGAGATAATAAACGTGAAAATAGGACTGTTAACAATACATAACACTCAAAACTATGGATCTCTTTTACAAACATATAGTACTTATAAAGCACTTCACGAGTTAGGATTAGATATCGATTTAATTGACTATCGAAACGATGCAATTACTAGAAGAGAGAAACCAAATGACTTGGTAGAATCCATATCGGTAAAGCAGATTGTAAAATATTTCATATGGGGTAATGCTCAGAAGAAAAAATATAATTCGATCATGCAATTTCTCAAAGAAAACACATCGATGAGTCCAGAATACGATAAAACCTCTATTGTAAATGCCAATAAGGTATATGAGGGTTTTATTGTTGGTAGTGATATTGTATGGGGAACAAATATTACTGGCAGAGATATGACTTATTTTTTGGATTTTACATCTGATGATAAGAAAAGATATTCGTTTTCATCTTCAATAGGTACAAAATGGACATCGGAAGAGAATGATATGATTAAACCACTCCTACAGAGATTTGATAAGATTTCTGTTCGAGAAGAGTTGGCATCAGAATGGATTGAAGAATTAATGGGCGAGAAACCTACAGTTACTTGTGATCCTACGGTATTATGGGAGCCAAGCTTTTGGAATAAATTTGTGTTAGATGGGTATGCCCCTAAAGGGAAATATGTTCTTATATATGCGGTGAATCCAGATAAAAGAAATATATCGGATGGTATCGAGTATGCGAAAAAGAAAGGTATTCCGGCATATTTTATTAATTTCTACACACCGATAAGAGGAACAAAAACAATTAGACCAACGAATGTGAAAGAATGGATTACATTGTTTGCAAAGGCAGATACTATATTTTCGGCTTCTTATCATGGGTTGCTGTTTTCTTTGTATTTCAAAAAAAATGTTTTCTTCTATAACAGAGGAGAAAAGTCGAGAATGATTTCACTGTCAAAATCATTAAAAATTGAAAATCGAGAGGGAAATGCTGAAAATATTGAAAAAGATAGTCCAATTGATTATGCTACTGTGTGGGAAAAACTGGAACAGAAGCGAACTGAGTCTTGGAAAGTTTTAGAATCAATGTTTAACTAATAGAGCAGAAGCGTGATTATCAAGAAATCATTGGGAGGTGTTAAAATGGAAGAAACAATAACCAAAGAAAATAGGGGCAAGCAAGCATTGAAGTCTGGAGTATGGTATACTATTTCTTCTATTTCTGTTAAAGCTATTCTTATTATAACCACACCATTGTTTACGCGTTTGATGACTACAGCAGAATATGGTGCATCTTCAACATTTACAACATGGTTTACTGTACTGAATGTTATTTGTTCTCTTAATTTATGGTATAGCGTCGGAAGAGCAAAGTTGGATTTTCCTGGGAAGTTGGAAGAGTATGTTGCATCTGTTATGCTATTGGCATTGCTTTTTTGTTCAATTCTTGGTGGTGCAGCATTTTTGCTATTAGATCAGGTCACGGTTTGGCTGGAGATGGATAAAGCATTAGTGATTGCTTTGATCATTTATTTATTGGCATATCCAGCTGTTCAGTTAACACAGACTAAATTTAAGTATCAATACAATTATAAAGGAAATATTTGGATTACAATTTATACAACGGTCGCAACAACGGTTCTTTCCTTGATATTTGTTTTGCTTATTCCGTCGCATCGAGCTTTAGGTAAATCACTTGGAGCTGTTGTGTCATCAGTATTATTTGCAATCGGAGTTTGGTTTTTTTCGTTTAAAAGACGATATGTTAAAGTAAAAGTAGAGTATTGGAAATATGGATTGTTAATTTCTGTTCCTTTGATTCTTAATTCTATCTCATTAAATATCCTTGCACAGTCAGACAGAATTTTTATAACTAAATTTTGCGGTGCCGATTTTACCGGTATTTATAGTCTTGCTTACAGTTATGCAATTTTAATTAATATTGTGCTTAATGCAGCGAATGAAGCTTGGTTGCCTTGGTTCCACGATTCATTAAATGATAATCTAAAGGATGAAATTCGTAAAAATGTAAAACCTCTAATTGTTTTTGGATGTTGGTTTGGTGTTGGATGCATTGCGATAGCCCCAGAAGCAATCGCTTTGCTGGGAGGAAGCGCATATATGAAAGGAATTTGGGTGGTTCCTCCGGTAACTGTAGGTGTTGTTTGTAGTTATATTTTTCAACACTATGAGCATATTGAACTGCATTTAAAGAAGACTTGGTATATTTCCTTTGGAACTATTATGGCCGCTGGTATTAATATTGTATTAAATTATATATTCGTACAGCGTTACGGCTTTGTGGCTGCAGCTTACACAACGCTGTTTTGCTATTTTGTTTTGATGATTTTGCACCACTTTATTAGTAGGTATGTACTTAAGCTGCATTTATATGATGATAAATTTATGTATTTGTCTGTCTTGGTAACGTGTATTTTAGGTGCAATATTTATGGGTCTATATAATAAACCATGGATACTGAGATGGATTTTAATTTCTATTATTAGTCTTGGTTATCTCTGGATTAATAGGAAACTTTTTAAATCTGTAATATCAAAATTTATGTCAAGAAAAAGATAAAGTGTAGAAGGAGATGATTGCATGTATAGAAGGAGTAGAAGACATAAAAAGTTTCCTGATCTTGCACTTGCTATTCTGGGCGTAGTGGCTTTTGTAACATTAGGCGCACTCTTGTTTATTAATGATAAACAAGAAAAAGAACAACAAGCTAAATATGAGCAGATAGCTCGCGAAGAACGAGAAAAGCAGAAGGAAATAGAAACTCAATACAACATTATCTTAACACAAGATAATATCGCTTTCCTAGACGATAGTGAAGCGGAAGAAGTGATTTCAATGGTGCAGAAAAAGTACAGAACGGGGGTGTTTCTGGCCTGTCATCTGTTGACCTGCACAGAGGAAGGGGAGAGTGTGGAATACCTGAAGGGGTATCTGGAGTTGTGCGAGGCAAAATAAAACCGGGCGTATTCTGCCGACAAATTGAACTTGGTCGGCAAACACGTCCGTTTTACACGGTATGTTTTACACAGTATAAGAGCCTTTTCTAAAATGGCAGAAACAAGAAGCGGTATGGGAAAAATGCAGCATTTCGCTTATGCGTGAACGGCCCCGGTTTCCATCAGATGATCCAGCAGCGCCTGGCAGCCCTCGGTTACATCCTGCCAGGTCTCTTCAAAATTACCGGTGTACCAGGGGTCGGCCACCTCTCCGGGACGGTTGGTGTGACTGAGCAGCAGGGAACATTTGCCCGCTGGATCACCGCCGAATAGCCGGCGCATGTTTCGCAGGTTGGCCTCATCCATGCCGATAAAGAGGTCCCAGTCCTCATAGTCTTCCCGGCGGAGCTGGCGGGCGACATGGCCGGCGCAGGAGATGCCGTGCTCGTCGAGCTTGCGCCGGGCGGGGGGATAGACGGGATTGCCGATCTCCTCGGCGCTGGTGGCGGCGGAGGCGATGTGAAACTGTGCCTCCAATCCGGCCTTCTGAACCAGATCCTTCATGACAAACTCCGCCATTGGACTTCTGCAGATGTTGCCGTGGCAAACGAACAAAACTTTTATCATCTATCTGAAACTCCTTGAAATCACTGATTTTCCTTGATATATAAGGGTTTTTAAGAGATGAGCTCCTTTTCGTTGCCTTGGCATATCGTGGCATAAATCAGCATATCGTGACCCCTAAAAGTAGTACAAAAAGTAGTAAATTGGCCTCGATTTTGCGGTTTTACTACTCGCCGTTTGCGACCCTTTTCAGCTCGGTTTCGGCATCCTCAAAGCTCAAATGGGTGTAGGTGTTCAATGTCACCCCAATGTCCGAATGTCCCATGAGGTATTGCAGTGTCTTGGGGTTCATGCCGCTCTTTGCCATATTAGAACAATAAGTATGCCTGCATACATGAGGTGTGACCTTTGGCATTTGCACTCTGTAAATGCGGTTGTACTTCTGGCAGATATGCTGGAAGTATTTTTCCCAGTGCATTGCCACCATCGGGCGTCCGTTTTTATCCAGGTACAGAAAGCCTGTCTTACCGCCGATCATCGGCTCCAGTTTCGGTTTTGCTCTGTTTTCCAGAATACGCTTGAAGCACTCATAAACATCATCGGTCATAGGGAGTATCCGGGTTCCCGCATTCGTCTTGGTATCTTCAATGATGTACTCCATAGTCCTGGTGCGCTGCAACTGATGATTGACATTGATCGTCCGATTTTGCAGGTCGATGTCCTGGATCGTCAGGCCGACAAATTCAGAGATTCGCAGGCCGGTCTTAAACAGGATGTAAATACCCTCATAGTATTTTGCAAAGTGCTTATCGTTCTTGACAAATTCTAAGAATGCTCTCTCTTGCTTTCGTGTAATAGCTTCTCTTGTTACGCTGTCATTGACAATAACAGTAGCAAGTTGAAACTCAAATGGATTTTTGCGTATCAAATCGTCATCTACCGCCATTTGAAATGCCGGCCTCACAACACCTCGAATGGAATGAATAGAACTGTAACTCCTTCCATCCTTTTGCAGCTTGATAAGCCATGCCCTGGCATCGGATGGTTTTACCTTGTCGATCCGTTGCTGGCCAAAGCTCTCTTTCGTGATAATATTGATAACCGTTTTATAACCTGCTTCGGTGTTATGCCGCACACCCGTTTTTTGCAGAACGTATTTTGTTACAAGCTGGAGAACCGTCATTTCGCCGCCATTGGGAACGATTCCGTCAAGCAGATCCCGCTGAATCATTTTTTCTTTTTCACGCAGAGAAATATCATCACGTTTTCCTGCCGGCAGCTTGTCTGTTTTTTCTAATTTCCAACTATAAACAAATTGTACCTGCCCATTGGTATCGACATATTTGAAAGCATATCGTCCATCTTTGCGTTGGCTCTCTCCATTACGAAGAATGCGGTTTTTATGATCTCTCCTTCTACCGCTCATGTTTGTGCTCCTTTCCATGAAAAAGAGCCTCGCACACGATATATTAACATTATATCATGTCGATGGCTCTTTTTCTATGCCTGGTTTAAGAGGCACGCACAATCTCCAGTTTGCACGATGTTCTAATATGCCGTGTTTTCATTGGTTGTGCGCCAGTTACAGATTTCGTTACAATGCTGTTAGATCTTCTAAAAAATCCTCAAAGCGTTTTCGTTTAATCAGCACCTTAACCCCGTTCTGGATCACAAAATCTGAATCCAAATGGTCGGCTACGATTTTCCTCAATTTCTTTTCGCCGATATTAAAATATTCTGCCGCTTCGTCAATCGTAAGGCAGAATTTGTCTTTCACTTGGACCTTTTTTTCACAAGTCATGATGCACCTCCCTTTCAAAACAGCAATAGAAAGCAAAATACTCATGAGAATAAAATAGGTCAAACGGATGGCTGCTGGCCACAGCTCCACGGGAATTTCACCCCGGCCCATGCTGATGGGTGCGGCGCACGATGCTTTGCGGGCGTCCAATGCGCGAGTCTCATTATCCTGTCTGCGCGTCCTCGCCCACAGGCTGCCACACCTGCTTCACGGCCTGGTGTTCATCGCTCTCCTGTTTGGTAGGGGTCCCGTCCTGCGGACTTGCAACAGGGTCATGGCGCACTGGCTGAACGGCTCGGCGCAGACAGATCGTATCCGTCTGCCTTATACTGCGCCGGAGGCCTCCCGCCGGGCTTTCTTTGTCAAAGAGCTATGTACTCCTCTGCCGGATTGCCAGAGCAAGGAAAGGGAGAGAAACTTGCCCCGAACAATTTTAGACCGGCAGCACCTTGAAACTCGTCACGATGCTATGGATCAGCTTCGTTTCCAGCCTGAGCCGCATATCTTCATCCACATACAGGTACTCGTTCCCATACTCGTCCTTCACCGGTCTGGTGGCAAGAGCCCGGATGTACTTCTGATAGTGAGCGACCACGGCGGCAAGGGCGTTCTCGTCGCCGCTTACGGCTGCCAGGATCACCGGCACCGGAATCGGCTTCACTTGTCCGGCCATTCAAATCCCTCCTTCATCAGATACTCGCGCAATTCTTTCAGTGTAACGAGCCGCCGCTTGGATACGGTCTGATGGACGATGTTCAGCTTCTCACTGATCTCACGGTCCGTCATTTCCAGGAAGTAGGACAGCAGGATGACATCCCGCTTGCCCTCCGGCAGCTGCGCCAAGGCATCAGCCAGAAGATCGCCGGTCACGACTACCGGGAGCCCCAGCACTTCAAAGACATGTTCGCTCATAAAGTGCTTGTCCCACACGGCCGTCTGCTCCAGTTCAGAAGTTGTCAGCTCATCCAGGGATTTTTCCTGGGATTGGAGACTGGCAAGCTCGCGCTGGATGTACCGGGCCTCATTCTTCAAAACCTTGACACAGAAAGCGCCAAACTGATTTTGAATACGCTGCTCATAGGAGTCTTTCATTTTCTCACCTCCCTTCGCGCCGCACGGGTGCGGGGTGGTGATCTCCTCCCTTTCGCCTCAGTAATGCAAGGCTTGCGATTTTGGCAACCGCGAGCGGGAAGAAATTTTTATGAAAGGCTCCGCTGTATGGCGAAGGCTCGCATAAACAACAAAAAGCGCCTGTCTGCAAAACGCAGACAGGCGCAAATGAACTATTAAACGCTTTTATGTAATTATACAGTTCATACTCATGAGCAAAATGTGCCCCGGTGGTGACCGGGCTTTTTTTGAAAGGTTAGGGGGATGGAAAAGGAAAAAGGACACGGAGATACCTCCCGGACACCGCCGTATCCTTAAAAAAGGGCGACTTTAATACACCCCCCGTATTCTCATTTTTTGAAAACGGCGGCCTTGATGTATTCAAAACCGCCATCTGTTAGACATAAAATGGGCATGGAAAATAGTCTGCCAAGCAGCGGTTTTTTTCTTTTCTGCCGCCGGCAGATTTTTTATATTTGGGATATAGGTTAATTAGTATCAGATAACACTCATATACTCCAAGCTATGCATTCCTTCTACATTGGGGACAACCACTGTCTCCCATCCTGTCCAGCGGAATACCTTATAAAGCCGTCCGCCTTGCAGATAGTAGATGTAACTCCCGTCTACGACAAAGGATGTAATGGAGCCTACATCTTCCAGCAGTTCATCCACCGTCGGTTCATAGTCAAGCAGCCCCCAAAAGGTCGCCGTGTTATCAGCGCCGGTGCTGAAGTAAAGCCGTGTAGAGAAATCCTTGAAGTTGATTCGGTAAATCTGAAAGCCATCCCCCACCTCGCCGCTGGAGGCATAATAACAG
>OGHJ01003344.1_pt1 | contig 11824 bp, 8 predicted proteins | sample 1571351 | NCBI WGS metagenome assembly OGHJ01 (sample SAMEA2582037, study PRJEB24529) | metagenome | biome: Human gut stool | place: China | collected 2011 | reverse complement strand
ATGTGGTCCGGCTCTCCGCCCGGCAGGACTACGACAACTTCTACCGCACCGAGGTGCAGCTGCGCCAGCTGCGGCAGGAGCCCCCCTTCCGGGATATTTTTCTCATCACCGCCTCGGGGGCCAACGAGTCGGGCGTGCTGCGGGCCTGCATCCGTTTCCGGCAGGCGCTGGAGGAGGGGCTGCGCCGGCTGGAGGACCGGGAGTGGCAGCTGCTGGGGCCCGCCCCGGCCCCGGTGGCCAAGGTGAACAACCGCTACCGCTACCGGCTGACCCTGACGGCCCCCAACCGGCACCCGCTGCGGCTGCTGCTGGCGGAACTGCTGCGGACAGCCCATCGGGACAAGGACAATAAAGGGATTACCCTTTACGTAGATGTGAACCCATATTAAGGAAAAATTCGGCGGAGCCGGCGGCTCCGCCCGCGTCAAGGAGGAGAAGGAATGGCCATTCGCAAGATTTTGACGGAGGGAGACCCGGCTCTGACCAAGGTCTGCCACGCTGTCACCAAATTTGACCAGAAGTTGTGGAACCTGCTGGACGACCTGAAGGAGACCCTGGAGGAGGCCCACGGGGCCGGTCTGGCCGCCCCCCAGGTGGGGATTCTGCGCCGGGCTGTCATCGTCATGGACGAGAACTTTGAGCCCATCGAGCTGGTGAACCCGGAGATCATTGCCCAGAAGGGGGAGCAGGACGGCCTGGAGGGCTGTCTGTCCGTCCCCGGCATGTGGGGCTATGTGAAGCGCCCCGAGTGGGTGCGGGTCCGGGCCTATGACCGGAACGGGAAGGAGTTCGAGGTGGAGGGCACCGGCATGACCGCCCGCTGCTTCTGCCACGAGCTGGCCCACCTGGACGGCCACCTGTACACCGAGCTCACCGACCGCCTCTACACCACCGAGGAGCTGGACGAGCTGGAGGAGCAGGAGGACGAGGCATGAGAATCGTCTTTATGGGCACCCCTGACTTCGCCGTCCCCTCCCTGGAGGGGCTCATTCAGGCGGGGCACACGGTGTGCGGGGTGTTCTGCCAGCCGGACAAGCCGGTGGGCCGGCACCAGAACAAGCTCCAGGCCCCGCCGGTGAAGCAGGTGGCGCTGGAGCACGGCATTCCGGTGTTTCAGCCCACCAAGCTCCGGGACGGGACTGCGCTGGCTCAGCTAAAGGAGCTGGCCCCGGAGCTCATCGTGGTGGCCGCCTACGGCCGCATCCTGCCTGACGACATTTTGAACCTGCCCCCCATGGGGTGCATCAACGTCCACTCGTCCCTGCTGCCCAAGTACCGGGGGGCCGCCCCCATCAACTGGGCGGTCATCAACGGGGAGACCGAGACCGGCGTGACCATCATGTACATGGCCGCCGAGCTGGACGCGGGGGACATCATCGCCCAGGCCGCCACTCCCATCGACCCGGACGAGACGGTGGAGACCCTCCACGACCGGCTGGCCCAGATGGGTGGGGAGCTGCTGGTGAAGACGGTGGCCGGCTTGGCCGCCGGCACCGCCAAAAGAACTCCCCAGGACGAGTCCCAAGTTACCTTCGCCCCCCTGCTGTCCCGGGCCCTGTCCCCCATCGACTGGACCAAGCCCGCCAAGGCCATCCACGACCAGGTGCGGGGCCTGACGCCCTGGCCCGCCACCTCCACAGACATTTTGAACGGGGAGACGGTGAAGGTGTTCGCCGTCCAGGAGACGGGGGAGAGCACCCGGAAGGCCCCCGGCACCGTCCTGGCCGCCGGAAAAGCGGGCATCGACGTCTCCTGCGGAGATGGCAAGGTGATCCGCATTACAGAGCTTCAGGCGCCGGGGTCCCGGCGGATGGCGGCGGCGGATTATTTACGCGGACACCCGATTTCTGTTTGATTTGACGCAGGGGGGATTTCGCCGCCCGCGGGCGGCGACCTACTTTGCCCACGGCGGCAAAGTAGGCAAAACGCCACCGGGGACGGCTCAGGATGGGCACCAGTGTGCCCATATTCGCCTTACCCCGGACCCCGTTTTACGGGAGTCTCTCCTGAGAAGTTCAGCAGAATTTCCGGCGCGCAAAATCTGAGTGGGTATCTAAATTCCTCCCGGGCCACTGGGCCCTGGGTCTGCAAAAATTTCCGCTGGTGCGGTTCCACGACTGCGCCTGGTTTGTTCGAGCAGGTGATAGCTGGTCCGCGATTACGGGCCGGTCTGGGACCGGCCCCTGCGAGAAGAAGGGACAGCTTTAGTGTTTAACCGTAGGGGCGGCCTATGGCCGCCCGAAAGCCTTCCCCCTTGAAGGGGGAAGGTGGCACGCGAAGCGTGACGGATGAGGGTGACCTCTTGGCATGCCCCCGGCGGGAGGCCCGAGGGCCTCCCCTACACAAATCCTGCACCGTTTCCGTTGTGCCGTAGGGGAGGGGCTTGCCCCTCCCGCCGTCCCCCGGAGGTCGTATCTCCCTTTGTGGGGAGCGGCCTCCCGGACGCGCCGTCCCCACCGCCCGACTTGAGCCCCACCAGGCCAAAAGGCGCGCTCCCAACCAGTAGGAGCACGACCCAAAGGTTACCGAAAACTCAGCGGCAGCGGTAATAGACCGGAAACCGATCAGCTGAGCTACCCGCGCCTTTGCGACGGCTGCTGGGGCCGCCTAATTGGGGCCCCCGTAAATGGGGGTCCAGGGGTGAGCGAATATGGGCACGCTAGTGCCCATCCTGAGCTTACCCCTGGCGGTTTTTTGGTTTCTTTTTGGGCGTCCAAAAAGAAACTCGCCGCCGGGGCGGCGAAACGCCCCTTCCTGACGGACCAGGCCGCCCGAGCGAAGAAACGGAAAGAAAAATCCAGCAAAACGAAGTTTTGCACTAAGAAGTTCTTTTTGATTCTTTTTCTTTCAAGAAAAAGAATGCACAACTCACAACGAACCGGAGGAGGAGAAGCATATGGACGCACGTGAGGTCGCCCTGCTCACCCTGAACGCCTGCGAGCGGCAGGGGGGCTGGTCGGACGGAGTGCTGAAAAAGCAGATCGCCGCCGCCGGCCTGGACAGCCGGGACGCGGGGCTGGCCACCCAGCTGTGCTTCGGGGTGATCCAGAACCGCATTCTGCTGGACTTCTACCTGTCCAAGTTCTCCAACATCCCCCTGGGGCGGCTGGAGGGGAAGGTGCTCCAGGCCCTGCGGCTGGGGCTCTATCAGATGCTCTTTTTGACCCGCATCCCCCACAGCGCGGCGGTGGACCAGTCGGTGGCCCTCACCCGGGCCCACTGCAAGAATCCCCGGGCCCCCGGCATGGTGAACGCCATCCTGCGGAATCTGGAGCGCAGCCTGGACCGCCTGCCCACCATTCCCGAGGACGACCCGGCGGAGTATTACGCCACCCTGTACAGCCACCCGGTGTGGCTGGTGCGGGAGCTGCTGGAGACCCTGGGCAGCGAGGGGACGGCGGCCTTTCTTCAGGCCGACAACAGCCAGCCCCCCATCACCGCCATGGTGAACACGGTGAAAACGGACCTGGAGGGGGCGCTGGAGGCCCTCCAGGCGGAGGGGGTCCACGGGGAGCCCCACCCCTGGCTGAAAAACTGTCTGGTCCTCTCCCGCAGCGGCAGCCTGGAGGAGCTGGACGCCTTCCGGAACGGCCTCTTTTACGTCCAGGACCCGGCCTCCCGGCTGGCGGTGATGGCCCTGGACCCGGAGCCGGGGAGCAGGGTGCTGGATATGTGCGCCGCCCCGGGGGGAAAATCCTTCGCCGCCGCCATCCAGATGAAGGATCAGGGGGAGATCTGGTCCTGCGACCTGCACCCCCACAAAAAGACCCTCATCCAGAAGGGGGCCCAGCGCCTGGGCCTCACCTGCATCCGCCCCCAGACCGCCGACGGCAAGGTGCGCCGCCCGGAGTGGGAGGGGACCTTTGACCGGGTGCTGGTGGACGCCCCCTGCTCCGGCCTGGGGGTCATCCGGAAGAAGCCGGACATCCGCTTCAAGGACCCGGAGCCGCTTTCGGGGCTGCCCCAGGTGCAGAGCGCCATTCTGGACAACGCCGCCGGCTATGTGAAGCCCGGGGGCGTGCTGGTCTACTCCACCTGCACGATTTTGGAGCGGGAAAACCGGGCGGTCACCGACGCCTTCCTGGCCGCCCACCCGGAGTTTTCCCGGGAGCGTTTTCTCCTGCCCGGTCCGGCGGGGGAGGTCTCAGAGGGACAGATCACCCTGTGGCCCCAGGTCCACGGGACGGACGGCTTTTACATCTGCAAGCTGCGAAAGGACGGAGAAGCGTGACCGATATCAAATCCATGACCCTGGAGGAGCTCACCGCCTGGCTCAAGGAGCGGGGAGAGCCCGCCTTCCGGGCCAAGCAGATCTTCCACTGGCTCTACCGGGGCGTCACCTCCTTTGACGAGATGACCGACCTGTCCAAGGCGCTGCGGGAGAAGCTCTCCCGCCAGGCTTTCCTGACGCCGCCCCAGGTGGCCCGGAAGCAGGTCTCCAAGCTGGACGGCACCATCAAATACCTGTGGGAGCTGTCCGACGGCAACTGCGTGGAGTCGGTGCTCATGCGCTATCAGCACGGGAACACCGTGTGTATCTCCTGCCAGGTGGGCTGCCGCATGGGATGCGCCTTCTGCGCCTCCACCCTGGCCGGCAAGGTGCGGGACCTGACCCCCGCGGAGATGATCGACCAGGTGCTGTTCACCCAGATAGACAGCGGGGCCCCCATCTCCAACATCGTGCTCATGGGCATCGGGGAGCCTCTGGACAACTTCGACACGGTGATGCGGTTCCTCACCCTGGTGAACCACCCGGAGGGAATGAACATCGGCATGCGCCACATCTCCCTGTCCACCTGCGGCCTGGTAGACAAAATTGACAAACTGGCCCGGTATGGGTTACAATTAACGCTGTCTGTATCCCTCCACGCCCCGGACGACGAGACCCGGTCCAAGATCATGCCGGTGAACCGGTCTGTGGGGGTGGAGAAGCTGATGGATACCTGCCGCCGGTACGTTCAGGCCACCGGGCGGCGGATCTCCTATGAGTACGCCATGATCGACGGGGTGAACGACTCCGACGCCCAGGCGGACCAGCTGGCCCGGCTTCTGAAGGGGACCCTGGGGCATGTGAACCTGATCCCCCTCAACGATGTGGAGGAGAGCCCCCTGAAGCCCAGCCGCCGGGTGGCCGCCTTCCAGAAGCGCCTGGAGCGCCAGGGCGTCACCGTCACGGTGCGCCGGAAGCTGGGGAGCGACATCGACGCCTCCTGCGGACAGCTGCGGCGGAAGGCCATGCAGTCCGCCCAGGGGATGGGCGGACAAACCACCAACCGAAAAGAGGACGAAGTGCCATGAATGTATGGGGTATTACCGACCGGGGCAAGATCCGGGAACAAAATCAGGACGCCTTCGCCCACCAGGTCCTGCCCGACGGGCGGGTGATCGCCCTGGTCTGCGACGGGATGGGCGGCGCCCGGGCGGGCAACATCGCCAGCTCCATGGCGGTGGACGTGTTCATGGAGGCTTTCCTGGAGGATGGGGAGGATTCCCCCGACCTGGAGCACATGGAGCGGGCCGCCGCCCGGGCCAACCGCCAGGTCTTCCGGCGGGCGGTGGAGGATGAGAACTGCGTGGGCATGGGCACCACCCTGGTGGCCGCCCTGGCCGGGGAGGAGGAGGCCCTGATCCTCAACGAGGGAGACAGCCGGGCCTACCACATCTCCGAGGAGAGCGGCATCTCCCAGGTCACCCGGGACCACTCCCTGGTGGAGGACCTGGTGGAGCGGGGAGAGCTCACCCGGGATCAGGCCCGGGTCCACCCCCACAAGAATCTGATTACCCGAGCCCTGGGGGCCGAGCCGGACCTGAAGGCCGACTCGTTCCGCCGGGAGCTGACGGAGGGAGATTTTCTGCTGCTGTGCAGCGACGGACTGAGCAATGTGGTCTCCGAACAGGAGATTCTCTACGAGGTGGTCCACGGAGGAGAGGCGTGCACCTGCTGCCGCCGCCTGCTGGACATCGCCCTGCACCGGGGGGCGCCGGACAACGTGACGGCCGTCCTGATCCAGTGCTGAGCGGCGTACGACGCAAACCTGCATAAGGAGGATATTTACCGTGGATCAGTATATAGGTAAATTACTCGACAACCGATATGAGATTATGGAGCAGATCGGCATGGGGGGGATGGCCCGGGTCTTCCGGGCCCTGGACCACCGGCTCAACCGCCAGGTGGCGGTGAAGATTCTGCGGGAGGACCTGGCGGAGGACGCGGAGCTGCGCCGCCGCTTCCATGAGGAGTCCCAGGCCGTGGCCATGCTCTCCCACCCCAACATCGTGGCCGTCTACGATGTGAGCCGCTCCTCCGACCTGGAGTACATCGTCATGGAGCTCATCGACGGCATCACCCTGAAGCAGTACATGCAGAAGAAGGGGAACAAGCTCAACTGGCGGGAGGCCCTCCACTTCATCACCCAGATCGTCAAGGCCCTGGGCCACGCCCACAGCCGGGGGATCATCCACCGGGACATCAAGCCCCACAACATCATGGTCCTGCGGGACGGCAGCGTGAAGGTGGCCGACTTCGGCATCGCCCGGGTGGCCTCCGGGGGCCACAGCACCCTCACCCAGGAGGCTTTGGGGTCGGTGCACTACATCTCGCCGGAGCAGGCCCGGGGCAGCCACATCGACGCCCGGTCCGACCTGTACTCCGCCGGCGTGGTGCTCTATGAGATGATTACCGGCCGCCTGCCCTTCGAGGGGGACACCCCCGTGTCGGTGGCCATTCAGCACATCAACTCCATCCCGCTGTCCCCCCGGGAGATCGACCCTGCCATCCCCGAGGCCCTGGAGGCCATCACCATGAAGGCCATGGCCCCCGACCCGGACAACCGCTATCTGTCGGCGGACGACATGCTGGCCGATCTGGAGGAGTTCCGCAAAAATCCCAACATCAACTTTGACTACAACGTGAGCGGGTTCCAGGACGACGAGGACGACGTGGATAAGACCCAGGTACTGCCCACGGCGGCCTCCATCTCCCGGGTGGGGAGCCGGGTCCGGGAGCCGGAGCGGGTCCAGAACCGCAGCCGCTCCAATCCGCCTCCCAGGCGGCGGGAGCGGGAGGAGGATGAGGAGGAGTACGACGACGGGCCCCGCCGGCCCAACTGGCCCATCATCGGGGCGGTGGCGGCCATCCTGGTTTTCGTAGCGGCCCTGCTGTATATCATGTTCTCCACCGCGTTCTCCGGTTCCCTGGGGGCCCAGGCGCAGAATATCCGGGTGCCGTCGGTCACCGGCCAGCTCTTCAGCGAGGCCCAGGCCAACACAGAGCTGCTCAACGGATTCACTCTGGTTCAGGGGGAGACGGTGGAGAGCGACCAGCCCGCCGGAACGATTCTCCAGCAGAGCCCGAACGCCAACGACTTCGTCAGCGGAGACGACATGACCATCACCGTGACGGTGAGCTCCGGCGAGGCAGAGGAGGTCCTCATGCCTCCTCTGGAGGGGAAGACCCTGGCCCAGGCGCTCAGCGCTCTGCAGGTGGATTTGGATCTGGGGCTGAGTGTGGACTATGACTCCCGGAGTGAATACCACGACACCATTCCTGAGGGCTGTGTGATCTCCACCATCCCGGAGGAGGGGACAGTTCTCTCCGAGGGGCAGCAGGTCATCCTGGTGATGAGTTTGGGAAAGGAAGAGACCCCCATGGTCATGCCCAATCTAATCGGGATGGATGAGGAGACGGCCAAAAAGACCATCACCGATATGGGGCTTGTAGTAGGCCAGGTACAGCCCTCCCCCAGCGATGAGCAGGAGGCGGGCAAGGTCTGGTATCAGTCGGTTGCGGTCAATGCATCGGTCACGGAAGGAACCACTGTGGATATCTTCGTGAGTACCGGGCCCAGCGGCGGTTCCGGGAGCGGCGATACGGTGACCAAGACCTTCACCCTCACTCTGCCCACCAACCTGGGGGAGGACCTCCACGTGGAGGTGGTGGACAGCCAGGAGCAGACGGTTTTCTCCGGAGACTACAACACCAATCTGGACACTGCGGCGGAGATTCCTGTGTCCGGCTCCGGGGTGCAGACCTACACCATCTATATCAACGGCCACAGCTATACCCAGCAGACTGTGGACTTCGGGGCCTGAGTATGGAGGGAATCATCCTGAAGGCCCTCAGCGGCTTCTACTACGTGGACGACGGCCAGACCGTCATCCCATGCCGGGGGCGGGGAAAGCTCCGCCATGCCAAGGTCACCCCTCTGGTGGGGGACCGAGTGGAGTTTACCCCCCTCTCCGACGGGCAGGGGGCCCTGGAGGCCGTCCTGCCCCGAAAAAACCAGTTCCACCGGCCGGCGGTGGCCAACATCGACCAGCTGGTCATCATCGCCTCCCAGGCCATTCCGGTCACCGACCCGTTTCTCATCGACCGGGTGGCGGCCATTGCCGAGGGCAACGGCTGTGAGAGCGTCATCTGCATCAACAAGTGCGATCTGGTCTCGGGCGAGGATCTGGCGGCCATCTATCAGAAGGCCGGGTTCCCCACCGTCCAGGTGAGCGCCGAGACCGGCGAGGGCCTGGACCGGCTGCGGGAGCTGATTGCTGGAAAGGTATCCGCCTTTACCGGCAACTCCGGCGTGGGAAAATCCAGCATTTTGAACGCCCTGGAGCCGGGGATCACCCTGGAGACCAGCGCCGTCAGCCAGAAGCTGGGCCGGGGCCGTCACACCACCCGCCATGTGGAGCTCATCCGCCTGTCCTGCGGGGCGCTGGTGGCGGACACCCCGGGCTTCTCCTCCTTTGAACTGGACAAGGGGGAGCTGTGCCGGAAGGAGGAGCTGGCCTCTCGGTTCCGGGAGTTTGCCCCCTACATCGGCAAGTGTCAGTTTCTGGACTGCGCCCATATAAAGGAGAAGGGCTGCGCCGTGCGCTCGGCGGTGAAGGCGGGGGAGATCCCAAAGAGCCGCCACGACAGCTATGTTCGCCTGTACGAGCAGGCCAAACAGATCCCGGATTGGGAGAGAGATTGAAGTTTTCTTTGTGTTTTTAAGTTCCCTGGGGCTGTGGGGCTCCGGGGAACTTTTTCGCTTTGAGGGGGATTTCGCCGCTGCGGCGGCGGGTGAATTGCTCCGCAGGGGCAAGAGAGGCTGGTCTGGGCCACGACCTCGGCGCGCCGCGTACATCTGCGGGCCGGTCTGGGACCAGCCCCTACGTTAAAAACAGACGGTTTCTGGATACGCCGTAGGGGCGGGTCCGTGACCCGCCCGTCAGAGTTCAGACAGATGGGCGTAGGGGCGACCCTCGCGGTCGCCCGTGCCGGATGTAGAATCCAGTTTCGGACCCTTTTGTAGGGGCGGTACACCGGGCCGCCCGGTTCCTGGCGGGAAACTTCCCAATAACAAGCGAAAAGCCATATTTTTTATTTGAAAAACAAAACTCATACAATCAAAAAATCCCTGTTAAGGATTTACCGGCATGAGCTCAGGATTCTGATGCATACTAAACGCCGGATGGAACCTCCAAAAGAATGAAATCATGCGGATTTATGGGAGGCGACGGCAATGCGAGGGAGATGGACGGCGCTTGGGCTGGCGCTGATGCTGTCCTTGACTCTGACGTCCTGCGGCGTCAGGACAGGGACGGACACGACCACCGGCCGTTTGAGCAACCGGGGGACCTCCGGCACGGAGACCCCGGCGGGACGGAACCGGAACGCAATGGAGGACGGCAGCTACTACGCCGGGGCGGATGGCGAGGTGAAGCGCCGGAGCGCCGGCGAGACCGAGTGGGAAAAGCTGGGCCGGGAGCTCCGGGAGAGCTGGGACAAGATGATGGATGGCGCGGAGGACGCCGCTCAAAACACAGAGCGGGCGGCAGAGAACGCCGTCCGCGGCACGGAACGGGCCGCCAAGGACGCGGTCCGGGACGTGGAACACGGAGTTTGACCCCAAATAGAGCGTGCAGACGCAGCGAGGAGCCGCGCCCGAACGGGCGCGGCTCCCGGTTTTATAGGAGACTTGCGGCCGTCCCGCTCTCTTGGTATAATGACCAGGAACCAGTGGACCGCCCTGGAGCTGATCCGCATGCGGGGCCACGGAATGGAGCATGGAACAAAGCGAGAAGGAGCGTTGAATATGAGGGAAAAGAGACAGACGAAATTTGTCACGCCCGAGGAGGCGGTTCAGGCGGTCCGGGATGGGGACTGGGTGGACTACGGCTTCGGAGCCGGATTCCCGGAGCTGCTGGACCGGGCGCTGGCCGGGCGGAAAGGGGACGTCCGGGACGTGAAGATCCGGGGCGGTCTGGTGATCCGCCCCCGGATCGAGGTGGTGGAACTAGACCCGGAGCAGGAGTCCTTTACATATTACAGCTGGCACATCGGGGACTATGAGCGCAAGCTCCAGAGCCGGGGGCTGGTAAAGTTTATGCCCGCCATGCTGCGATCCCTGCCCTACCTGTACCGGGACGGGCACATCCGCTGCGACGTGGCCTTCGTACCGGTGTCCCGGCCGGACGGAGAGGGGTACTGCGGCCTGGGTATCTCCAACTACGCCTGGCGCACCATCTTTGAGAGCGCCCGCACCGTGATTTTTGAAATCAACGAGAAGCTGCCCCGGCTCCAGGGGGTGGACGGCTCCCACCGGGTCCACCTGAGGGAGGCGGACTATGTGGTGGAGGGGGAGCACGAGCCCCTGCCCCTGCGCAGCTACCGGGAGCCCGGCGAAACCGACCTCCAGATCGCCAAGCTGGTGGTGGAGGAGATCCCCGACGGGGCGGTGCTGTCCCTGGGGGTGGGCGGCGTACCCTTCACCGTGGCCAGACTGCTGGCCCAGTCGGACCGGAAGGACCTGGGCTGCCACACGGGGACCATCAGCGACGCCTTTCTGGAGCTGTGGAAGGCGGGCAAACTGACCAACGGGAGGAAAGAGGTGGACCGGGGATTGTCCACCTGGAATCTGGCTATGGGCTCCCAGGAGCTGTACGACTGGCTGGACCAGGAGCCCCAGCTGTTCCGCCCCGGGGATGTGGACTACGTCCACTCGGTGGAGCGTATCAGCCGGATGAGCAACGTCATCAGCATCAACGGCGGAGTGGAAGTGGATCTGATGGGCCAGGAGAACGGGGAGTCCGCCGGGACCCGGCAGCTGTCCGGCATCGGGGGACAGATGGACTTCCTGGAGGGGGCCTACCGCTCCAAAGGCGGCAAGGGCTTTGTCTGCCTGAACGCCACCCACAAGAAGAAGGACGGCACCCTCAAGTCCAACATCGTCCCCTGTATCGCCGGGGGGAGCACGGTTTCCGCACCCCGCACCATGATCCAGTATGTGGCCACCGAGTACGGCGTGGCCAAGCTCTCCGGCAAGACCCTGCGGGAGCGGGCCGAGGCCCTGGCCGCCATCGCCCACCCGGACTTCCGGGAGGAGCTGCTGCGGTACGCAAGGGAGAACTTTTATTAAACTTAGATTGCGCCGGGAAATTTTGCTGTTCTCTCCCATAGACCTTTCTCTATAAGAGACGAATTTATTAGAAGTAGGTCCGGTAGGGCGGGGGCTTGCCCCCGCCGCCCCACAGGGGGCTGGCTGTTCCAAAATTGCAGTTGGTATGGTTTCACAACAGCGCCTGGCTTGGCCGAGCAGACGGCGGCTGGTGCTGAGCCGTAGGGCGCGCCTCCTGGACGCGCCGCGTACATCTGCGGGCCGGCCAGCGTCCGGCTCCTACGGAGAGAAAGGACCGCTATCAGCCGCCCGAAGGCCTTCCCCTTTAGGGGAAGGTGCCGAGCGAAGTGAGGCGGATGAGGTGTGTAGGGGTGGGTCCGTGACCCGCCCGTCCAGGATTTCACATATACCCTTTTCTAATGTGCGTCTTGGCGGGAGGCCCAAGG
>OGHJ01003338.1_pt1 | contig 11844 bp, 12 predicted proteins | sample 1571351 | NCBI WGS metagenome assembly OGHJ01 (sample SAMEA2582037, study PRJEB24529) | metagenome | biome: Human gut stool | place: China | collected 2011 | reverse complement strand
GAATGTATCCATGTCCCTCCAGCAGTTCCAACGTCGGAAAAATCTCCTCCGTTTTCTTAAAGAACTTCCCCCGGCACATCTGAAAAAGCTCAGAACGTTTAATCACCGATACTTTCTTCTTTTTCAGCTTTGCCAAGACAAATTTGGCTTTCTGGATGGTTAAGTCAGTGCCCATCATGGAATAGGCGTAGGAGGAATGAGCCAGAAAGTATTTGCCGATCTGAATCGCCTTGCTCATCGTAGAAGCTGTCACTTCTGCTTTGTCATCTTCCATATCAGCACAGTGCAATAGTCCCGCAATCCGGAGTACGGCACCGATATATTTGCTTGCCCAATCGGAAATTGCCTGTCCCTCGCCCACCAGAAACTTCTCATGTTCCTGAAAGTAATCGGCCATCAGATCAAAGGCTTTTTCGGAAAGGTGTACCGTCTGGGCATTTCCAGCAATCGGCAGAGCCATCAGGCGAAAAATCAAGCTGCGGTAAGCGGCGGTTACTTCGGGCGGAATCGGCTGGGTACGAAAGACCCGGCTGCCAATTCTGGATGGTGGAGACGCATACAGGAAGCGGGCAATTAAGCCCCGTCCGGTCATGGTGGTATTGGACATGATTTCATCCAGCACACTGGGCTGAATAGAGAGGATAGCCGACAGTGCCGGGTGCATGATGCACTCTGCTTCACGGGTCATTCGATCCACATAAATGGCATCTCCACAATGACCTTTCAGCCAGACATCAATGTTGGATTTGTTGGAATATCGTCCGGCCATGATGTCAAAGATACCGCCCTCGGTGGAAATCACGGAGAATACTCCGTTGTTGGCCGCCATCAAGCTGGTCAGCGCTTCACTGGAACAATCGTCCGCAAAAAAGCGAACCGGCTTTAGTTCTGGAAATTCTTCCAGCTGCTCCTGAAGTTGCCGCAGCTCCAACTCCATTTCCCGGCTTTCCTTGCGCTCCAGCTTCTTTTGCAGACCGGAGATCTGGCGCTCCAGAGATTCCCGCTGCAAATGGTTTTCCCGTATTTCCATGCTGTGCGCCTTGTTATATTCCTGCTCATACTCATAGAGGAATGTGGTCATATCCCGCATGACACTGGACTTTCGCTCCCCTGGGGCAGCGATCACTACTGTGTACAGACTTAAGGGCTCAAAGTATCCCGGCGTTCCCTCTATCTTGTATTTTCCTTGTAAGCAGGTAGCCAGCACACCCAGGCTGATCACCGCTGCCATGTCCGGGGCAGTCTGACTGTGTTCGGCCACCGCACTCACATAATTCCGAATCACATCCGGAAGAGCGTCTACCGGAAATGCAGGCAGATCACTCCACTGTGGCGTCAGCGGAACAATAGGTTGAAAAACCGGTGACGGCTCCGCTTTTGGAGTGTAGATTTCCCGGCAATGCTCGATTGCCTTCTGAATGGTGATTGCACCATACGTTGTGCCGGATTGCTGCCGGTCCCATTTATCCCGCATCAATCCCGACTGCCGGAACATAGTGTCCATCTTGGCAGCATCCCGTCCCGTCCAAAAGGCGAGATGACTGCACAACGCCAGATCTGCCTCTGATGGGGACAAATATCCCTCCAATGAACCATTCCAAAGGGCTGTGAATGCTGCCCCATTCTTACTGCTTTTTGCCAGTTGCAGAAGCTGCTCCATGCTTAAATCAGAGTTTTTTGCATTTATTGCATTTTCTGTGCCTACCTCCGGCCTGCGCATGAACTTGTCCAGTAACACTTGCAGCTCCTGGGTCCGGTCACCATACTCATAATCCTCACAGCGGTTTCCGGTCACGGTGACATATTTGTTGGTTGCTCCCGCCACGTACACCTCAATTCCAGCCTGGTGGTTCATAATATAGAATCGTTTGGTATCATACTGAAACCCTTTTGCCGAAAAGAGAATGTGAAGACCGTTTCCGCTGGGGCTGTACTCGGTATAGCTGTGCATTAAGGCCACAATTTCTGCGGCGGTCTGGGTGTAATAGCCGCTGTCCGAAACGCAGTTGTCCAGGTCAATCGCACAGATGCCGTTGAAAATTCCAATTCCAATGCCATCATATCCGCTGGCCTGTACTGCTGTTTTATAAGGTACGAAGCTGGAAGGATCGTTGCTTTTCGCTCCCAGACCGGTTTGCGGCTGGTATGGCACCTTCGTTTTCCTCTCATTCCGTTCCTCATACTTCCAGCAGCAGAACAGACCATTTTGTATGATACTGTCTGGTAAAGCTGTCAAATTCTATTCCTCCTTAAATAATTGTTGAATTTGGCAGCTGTCGTGTTATAATATCCTTGCTGAGTGATAGTCACACGGCAGCTGCCGTTTGTGCTGTCCGTCAAGAGTTCTCATCTGCCAGGATGAGGGCTCTTTTTTTATGCGATTTCCGGTTGGAAGTATCCAATTTCCTCCCACACCTTTCTGTCGGGGCAGTAGTAGTTGTACTCGTTAGAGTTTTCCAGTTTGATCGCATAGCCGAATTTCAGGATTCCCTGCTGCAAACCAATGCGCACATACTGGGCATCCTTGTGCATGGCGACTGCAATCTCGGTGATGGGAACATTGCGCCCGGTGAAGGGCGGCAGTTCGACATAAACTTTCTTCTCCATGTGAATGACCTCCTTATTGCTAATATACGAATTATTAATTCGTATTTTGATTATAAGCCATCCAAGACCGCTTGTCAACACTAAATACGAAAAAGTTATTCGTATTACGACCTTGTAATTCGCACGGCTTCGTGTTACAATACAAACGAGGTGATGACAATGCACAGCAACCCGGCTGAAATTGGCGAGAGAATCAAGGCAGCCCGCAAGGCCGCTCACTTGAGCCAAACGGAGCTGGCACAGCGTCTGGACAAGACGATGCGCACAGTTCAAAAATACGAAAGCGGTGAAATTGAGCCATCCATAGCGATGATCAATGCCATCGCCAAAATCTTAAACATATCTCCGGCAGACCTGATTGGCTACCAGAAACCTGAAATCCAGCTGGACAGCCTGTCTGATGTAATTGCGGTTCTTTACCAATTAAACAAGAAGGCCGGTATCCGGTTCGAAATCGATGTCCAGCGCCCGCCCCACAGCGAAGAATGGTCCTGCTCCCTGAAATTCAAGGGAAATGACCACTCCGCAGAAATGAATGATTCCCTATGCCTGATTTTGGAAGAGTTCCGGGACGAGCGTGAAAAGCTGGAAACCTATTGGACCGATCAAGAATCCTTTGACCGCTGGATTGAAAAAGAACTGGCTTACTACGCAGGTGCCAAGTTGCAGGACAAGGAAGTGGAAGCTCTCTCCGATTTGGAGCGCATTCAGCGGCGCAACGAACTGGATCAGCAGATGCTGGAGAAAATGAAAAAGGCCGCCGAAGAAAACGGCGACCAGAAATAACGGTGGGTGTTACATACCCCTGTCAAATTTAATTTGAAAACGCTGGGAGAAAGGAAGTTTGAGATTTTTTGAGATTACCCAACGGATATGGAAGCGTAAAGAAAATGTCCGGAAAGCGAAGAAGACCCTATGCAGTGAGTAAAACCGTAGGGTGGCATGTTAACCCAGAAACAGGCAAGTCCGTTCAAGAACAAATCACCATCGGCTATGCAGCAACCAGAGCAGAGGGGCTGCAAATGTTGGCAGAGTATAACAACAACCCCTTTGACATCAAGGCATCCAAAGCCACCTTCCAGGAGGTCTATGAACGCTGGTCAAAGGAGAAGTTTCCCACCATCTCCAAGTCAAACGTAAAAGGCTATGAGGCGTCCTATCGAGTATGCGGAACACTTTACAACAAGGTGTTTCGGGATATCCGGCTGATGGACCTTCAATTTGTGGTGGATACCTGCGGGAAGAATTACCCCACCCTGAAAAAGCTCAAGGGGCTGTTCAACCAGCTGTATGCCTACGCCATGAAAAATGATATCTGCAATAAGGATTATTCCGAGTTTGTGGATTTGAGCCGGTACAAGGACAAAAACCCCAACAAGCGTGACCGGAACAAGTTCACAAAGGAGCAGATTGCCCGCCTGTGGGAACTTGCAGAGGACCCGTACTATCAGATCGTGTTGATGCTGATCTACAATGGTTGCCGCATCTCGGAGTTCCTCGACTTGAAGAAAGAAAACGTACATCTGGAAGAACAGTACTTCGATGTGATCGCCAGCAAAACCGAAAACGGTCTGCGGAAAGTTCCCATTGCCGACAAGGTGCTGCCATTCTACAAAGCGTGGTACGAAGGTTCTCAGTGTAAATATCTGCTCCACACACCGGATCAAAAGCACTTTGATTACAGGAACTACTACGATAGTTACTTCACACCCCTGATGGAGCAGCTTGGATATGACCAGACGCCACACTGTACCCGGCATACCTGCATCTCCATGCTGACAGAGGCCCATGTAGACCAAACCATGATCAAGAAAATTGTGGGGCACTCCGGTGCCATGACGCTCACTGAACGTGTCTACACCCACCTGGATATTGAAACATTGGTGGAGGCAATCAACAAGATCTAAACGGAAGAAGGAAAAGCCGTGCAGCACAAAAAAGCAGGAGATACGCTCCTTGCGGAACGATCTCCTGCTTCATAAGGCTTTTTTCGCTTGCGATTCTTGTTCCTTGTGTGCTCCTTGCTTGCTTCTTACGAAGCAAAACGGACCACTTTCGAGAACCACGCACAGCTCCAAAAGTACTGAATTTTCCTGCAAATCGACGTCGTGAGACGTACTGAGAAGTAGGGAAAATTAGCGCTTGCTGAACTGCGGAGCGCGACGAGCTGCTTTGAGGCCGTACTAAACATCTCTATGGTGCGTTTTTCCTTGATATTACGGGCTTTTTTCGCATTTTCTGTTGTCGGTTGTCCTATTCCTTAACCATAGAAATCGGTAATTTTTCATCAAGATTCCCTTGGTTCAAAGCATCATTCACTACCTCGAAAAGTTCCTCTGGTTTATTATACTTGACTCTCGCGTAAATGTCCATAGTTGTCTTGCTGTTTTCATGCCCAGCTAGATACTGAACTGTCTTGGGATCAACGCCCGCATAGAGCAGATTCGTGATGTAGGTATGCCGCAACAAGTGCGGTGTTACATCGAAATCCAGGGTATAGCGAATCTTGGGATTGTTCCTCTGCGTTGTTCCTAATGTCGGCTTGACGGTATATTTGATGCTCTGTCCATTCACATATTTATAGTAAGTTCTCTCTTTCGCAGAACGAACAACTACATACTGCCAAACTCTCGTAAACTGAGAATAGGAAAGCGGCTGTCCCTCACTGTCCGCAATCACATACTCCGATATGGAATTGGCTTTTGCTTCCCGCAGGCAGTCCACCAGGCACTTCGGAATGGGAATGTCCCTTTTAGCTGCTTTTGTCTTTAGTACGGTAGAAATCACCGGCCTGGTATGCTCCGCGCGCCATGCACGTCTCACGGAAATGTATGGTGTGGATTCATCCAGGAATACACAATCCCATTGCAATGCAAGAATTTCTTCCCGACGCAAGCCGGAATACAAACCAATCATAATAAAAAGATATGGCGGAAGCTCTTTCACCGTATCCAACAGAACCGCAACCTGTTGATCTGTTAAGGCATCTTTCTTTTTCGATGCTTTTCCGCCCTTTGCTGAAATTCCCACACATGGATTATCGGTTATCAGCTGACTGCGCTCTGCCGAATAAAACACACACTTAATCAGCATATTTACCGTATCATACAGTCCTTTCGATTTTTGAGACAGCGGAACAAGCGTCAGACGAATATCATCCGCAGTCACTTCCTCCATATACATATCTCCCAGAGAGCTAATGACATAATTCTTCATATTCTGTCTGTATCCTTTTATAGTAGCCGTAGACACCTTTGCTGACTGCATCAGCAGCCATTTCTCACAATACTCGGCAACCGTTGGATGCTTTCGGTGAAAGATGATCTCATCCACCTGTCTCCGAGCCTCCAACTGCTTTTCATATAATTCTTCACAGGTGGTCGCATATAAGCTGACCTGCTTTCCATCGGCATCTGTAATTCTGGTTCTGTAATACAGTGTTCCTTTTCTTGTAACCGTTCCGTACTCCGGAACGCTTTGTTTTTTCTTAGCCATACAAATCTTCCTTTCTTGATAATGAGTGTTCTCAAATTCACACCTTCTTTTTATCAGAAAGCACTAACTTAATCAAAGATACGGATTATGAAAAACAAAGAGCGAGACATCCTTGCCTCGCTCCTGCGTTGTTTCCTGCTTTTATAATGTTATGCCTGTGCTGCATCCCACTGGGCAAATGCGCCGCCCATTGTTCTTACCAGCTCATCCGGTCTGTTGTATTTAACCTTTGCGTAAATGTCCATCGTAATTTTACTGCTCTCATGCCCCGCCAAGTATTGAACCGTTTTCGGGTCCACGGACGAATGAATCAGATTCGTAATGTATGTGTGCCGCAGCTGATGCGGCGTCACTTCAAAATCTAAACTGTAAATCACTTTGCCGTTATGTGCTGCCTTTTCACCAAGAACTGGTGTAACCGTGTGTTTTACACGCTTTCCATCCTCGTAGCGATAATAGGAACGCTCCCTGACTGTTCGGGTCACAATGTACTGCCAGAGCCGCTTGAACTGCGTATAGGATAACGGATCACCGTCTCTGTTCGGCACTACATATTCTGACTGTGAATTAGCCTTTGTCTCTTTCAGACACTCTGCAAGGCAAACCGGCAACGGAATATTTCGTTCCGCAGCTTTCGTTTTCAGCTCGTCCAGAATGACCGGCCTGTTATTTTCTGTATGCCATGCCCTCCGTACCGTTAAATAAGGGTAATCCACATCCAGATATACAGAATCCCATTTCAGGGCAAGAATTTCTTCTCGTCGCAATCCTGCATACAGCCCCAGCATCACAAACACATACGGTGGAAGCCCCTGAATAGCATCCAGCAACCTGGCAGCCTGTTCATCCGTCAATGCTGCTTTATCCTTTTGCGGAACACCTCCGCCTTTGGCTGTAAGGTAAATTGTTGGGTTGGTATCAATAATCTTACTTTCCTTTGCTGCCCGGAAAATGGATTTATATAAGATAACCACCGACTTATATACCGAAGCAGATTTTTCGGAAACAGGGACAAGTGCAAGCTGAATATCATCCAGTGTCACATCTGCCATCCGCATCTGTCCCAGTTCTTTTATAATGTGCCGTCTGACCTTTGAGGTATAATCTATCAGCGTGGTTGCCCTCACATGAACCGACTGCATCAAAAGCCATTTTTCACAGTAGTCTGCAACCGTCGGGGATTTCCGACAGAATGTATCGTTGTCGATCTGCTCTAATGCTCCCAACTCTTTATCATATAATTCTTCCGGTGTTCTCGCATAAAGGGCCACCAGTTTTCCATCTGCGTTCTGAACCCGCGTTCTATAATAATCTATGCCGTTAAGCGTAACTGTACCGTATTGTGGAATTGCTCTTTTTCTTTTTGCCAATTCCGCCACCTCCTAAGAATATACTCCAGCGCTGTATCTATGTTTTATCAGACCATTATGATTTCGACAAGGATACGGACCGGCTCACACTCCAGCTCTGCGAGGTTTACGATAAGTTGCGTTCTTTTCTGCTGGCTTTGCTCTGTGGGTGCATTTTGCGATATACTCCTGAAGGCCCGCCGAGGTAAAGTACACACAGCCATTCTGCACATATTGCACATAAGAAATAAGGCCATTGTTACGGGCCGCGTCCAGCGTTGCAATGCTGATACCCAAAATTTCTGCCGCTTCTTTTCGCGTAATAAGTTTTTCCATAAAGCATATTTCCTCCAATCTGTCAAGTTTGTCATCGTATTTGTTCAAAGCCACATGAATACGCTGGCAGCCGAAACTGCCAGCGCATGGTATCTGATTTTGAACAGGAAGCTGCAAACGCTTCCTATTTATATAACTCAGCTTTCATCACATTTGCCACGCCCCCTGACGATGGGAACACAACAGGTCTCCGCTGGCGCGGCTGTCATAACTCCGCAGCACCGTTCGTATCGTGTGCCGCAGGGTTCCCCCCAAGTCTTTGGCGGGCCGTGAGGAAGTATCTTTAAGCCCCCATGCAGTCATCGCGCCGAATCTGCCACAATCCGTTTTATGAAATCGTAGATCGCTCCGAAGCAGTTCTTTCATCACCTCCCTGACTGCTCCATCTTCGCGGCGTTTCATATTCGCTCGTACATGGGTTATGTACCTGTTGTGCTGTCTATTCGATTGTCAATGTACTGATGAAGGAGGAAAACTTGTCCTTCTTATTAACACTGACAAAAAAGGCAAAAAACAGGCGCATCAAATGAAATTTTATCAAAAATATTTTACAAGCTGCTTTAATCCACGGCGGATACTGTCTCGGACACGGCTTGGGTCTACACCTTCTACTTCGGCAATTTCATTTACCGTCATTCCCAGATAGTATCGGGCATAAATTCGCTTTGCCTGTTTCTCCGGCAGCTTCATCACAGCGGCATAGACCTGCTCCTGAAACTGTTTTTCCTCCAGAAGCATCTCCGGTGTTTGCGGCTTCAACAGCACCGCATTTTCAATGCCATTCTCGCAATCCAGAGAATACTGTGCTTTATAACGATACATCTTTCGCTCATACGCAGCCTCCGCACGTTCAGCTGCTCGAATAGTCTCCATTACTTCCTCTGTCACATCTACAAAAAAGTCTGTTGTATAAACATCAGGATAAAGTTCCCGAAGGTTAATTTTCTTCATTATGTACCTCCATTTCGATTCACGGGTGATTGACGGGTGAATCGAATGGAGGCGGAGACCGACACCGGCAGACAACCGGGTCATCTCCGAAAAAATGGCAACAAAAAACGCCAGATTTCCGTGAGGGAAAACTGGCGCGCCAAGAACAGCCATTATTATACTGAATTACATGGAACGATAATGCCGATGCAATGTTATACTTGCCCGGAGGAGGAGCAATGCTTTTTTTAACTGATGTAGATCATGTGAGCTTTGAAAAAGCAAACGAGACACGGCAAAATAACCTCCAATCGGCTACCGTGTCCCTGCAAGTCGTCATAGGTTTGTGCAAACGCAAAGAAACCGCGATCAGGCCGCACCCGATAAATTTTCCAATTCTACGCATAACCGTTTCCTCACTGAACGAAAGTAAGGAACATGGCAAGCGCAACAATTCCCACTATCAGCAGCAGCCAAAAAACGCTGATTGCAGTTGATATAATATTGATAATACTGCGGCTTTCCCTGCTCCGCACACATACCACCGAAAGAATCAGACCCAGCAGGACAAAAACGGCATTGGCTCCGGCCCAAGCGGTTCGGGCTCCATCCGACAGCGAAAGGTGCAGAAGCGATGGGGCAAGAGCCGCCAGCGGTAGGATGCTCACAATGAGCGCAGCGATACTAACTGATTGAAATTTTTTCTTTTCCATAGTTTTACCTCATTTCTTTTTTCCCAAATTGGGTGACAGCCAGCGCGAAAAACAGGCCAAACACTACAATCGCGCACGGCAGGAACGGAAACACCGAAAACGAAAAAGCGGCGTCGGAAGTTTCTGCTGTAAAGTCATGGAGAGAGCAGGAAACGAGATAACCGCTGTAACAGTACGGGTAGGCGATCCACAGCGGCGTATTCGCAACCAATACACCGGGAATCACAAGCAGCAGATTTAATCCCACAGAAAGAAGCGGCTTTTCAAACAGCACAGTGATGGCCCACATAGCCGCAATGCACGGCAGCATAGTCAGAAACAGCCCCAAGCACCATTTCAGAAGGTACAAGATTGGCAAGGTTTCTGTTACTCCCATTGTCTGTGTCGCAATCAACCCAGCGATTACAAATACGACAAGAAACACCACCATCTCCATAAACAGATAAAAGGTAAGCACACAGAATTTGGCAATGGATAATGCGCAGCGGCTGACCGGCAGCGCCAGCATTTTCAGAATCCCGTTATTTCCTGTTTCTCGTCCTGCGATCATCACGCAAACCACGATCATGCTGAATGGAAGCAGATAGTAGGCGTAAACCAGCGCACTTTGAATAAACATGGCAGGCCACGCATTGGTGTATTCCGGTGTAAAATAGTTGCTCAAACTCGCAACCCCGGAAACTACCACCAATAAAGGTGCAATGAAAATCAGGGGTACGATTTTGGAGCGTTTTACTTTCATAAACTCGATTTTGAGTAAATCCAAAAAATTCATTTCTATCATCCCTCCTTACTCGTAGCGTCTGTACTTCGCCAGCCACAAGCCCACAGCAAGGAACAACAGGGTTTCCGCCAAAGCGACAAGGGCAACCGTCGGATCAGGCTGAGCGCTCATGGCTACCGCAGGTTTCAGAATAATCACAAAAGGATGCACCAGCAAAAGCGTCAGCCCCGAATTTGCAAGGGCCATACCACTCAGAAAACCGGCAACACCAATTCCAAGCGGCACCCACATATTTTCAAAGCGCGAGGAAATCAGCAGCATAAACGACAGTACCGGCATGGATGTGAGAAAAGAGTATCCGGCAAAGCGTACCAGCGTACCCATCTCAAACGCTCCGTCCGGCAAGTCCGTCATTCCAATCTGTGCAAGTGCCAGGTTTTGCAGCACGATTGCAACCAAAAACATGACCGTCAGAATCAGAAATTTGCACAGATACATGGCTGGGACGCTGACGGGAAGCATATACATCTTCTTTACGGCACTTCCCTTAAATTCCATGTTGTAGATCATGCAGGTAGCAACCACGATACCGAACAGATTCAGCACCATAATCATGCCGTAGAGCTGGGTCAACAAGACATCCATCGGGGCCAGCGGCAGATTTAGAAGCGTATCTTTCCGCACAATGAAATTGACAAATGCGTAGGCGGCTCCCAAGACACCAACGGCCAGCAGCACGGGAATCACGCCGCTTCGCTTTTCTTTCCGAAGTTCGATTGCCAGCGTTTTCATAATTTTGCCCTCTGCTTTCTGTCCATGTTATCTTTCTCAACCATAGAAAGGAACACATCTTCCAGATTGTCCGCAGCGAAGCCGGATTGCAGGGCGTATTGACGCAGATCATTCATGCTTCCCTCAAACAGCAGCCGCCCGTGGTTGAGAATCCCAATGTCATCTGCAATCAATTCGATTTCAGACAGCATATGGGACGAGATCAGCACCGTGCAGTCGTAAAGGCTGGGCAAGGATTTTACCAGATTGCGGATTTCGTGGATACCGGACGGGTCAAGACCGTTGGTGGGTTCGTCCAGAATCAGGATTGGCGGACGCCCCAGCAGCGCCCCGGCAAGGCCCAAGCGTTGCTTCATTCCCAGCGAATACTTTTTTGCCAGCCGGTCGCCAAACTCGGTCAGCCCTACCAGTTCCAGAGCATCTTCCACATCCGCTTTCGGCAGTCCCAAAATGCGGCGGATAATATCAAGATTTTCCCGCCCGGTCAGGTTCGCGTAGAAAGACGGCGCTTCGATGAAAGAGCCGATCTCTTTGAGAATGGCAATCCGATCCTGCGGGAACTGTTTACCATCAATGGTAAAGCTGCCTTTTGTGGAGTCGGTCAACCCCAACAGCATTTTCATGGTAGTGGATTTGCCTGCCCCGTTCGGGCCAAGAAATCCGTAACATTCCCCCTGCGCTACATTCATGGATATATTAAAAACTCCTCTGCCACAGCTCATTGTCAAGCACCTTTCGCGGCATAAACATTTCTCTGATATCTGTATTATTAACATGCCCATTTTTCTTCGTTGCCTACCATAGCATATACATATTTCATGAAATTATCTTGCCTCCAAGGATGGCTCATGTCCGGTATATATCGCTTCTTTCGTTCTTTTATCTGTGCTTGCTTTTG
>OGHJ01003334.1_pt1 | contig 11855 bp, 8 predicted proteins | sample 1571351 | NCBI WGS metagenome assembly OGHJ01 (sample SAMEA2582037, study PRJEB24529) | metagenome | biome: Human gut stool | place: China | collected 2011 | reverse complement strand
CGCTCTGGCTGTTGATGCGGATGACGTCGGCGTCGTAGGTGCGGCCGATGTCGTGCGGGTCGATGGGGATGTAGGGGCAGGTCCAGCGGTGTTCGCCGTGCTCCTTGCGGTAGGCCATGCCCTTGGCGATGGCGTCCTGATGGCTGCCGGAGAAGGCCGCAAAGACCAGCTGGCCCGCATAGGGGGTGCGCTCGTAGATGTGCATCCGGGTCACACGCTCATAGGTGGCGCAGATGTCCGGCATGTTGGAAAAATCGAGTTTGGGGTCCACGCCGTGGCTGTACATGTTCATGGCCAGAGTGACGGCATCGACGTTGCCGGTGCGCTCGCCGTTGCCGAACAGGCAGCACTCCACGCGCTGTGCACCGGCCAGCACGGCCAGCTCGGCGCAGGCCACGCCGGTGCCGCGGTCGTTGTGGGGGTGGGTGGAGATGATGACACTGTCGCGGTGCTTGAGGTGCTTGTCGCAGTATTCGATCTGGTTTGCGTAGACGTGCGGCATGCTCATCTCAACGGTGACGGGCAGGTTGATGATCATCGGGCGGTCGGGCGTCGGCTCCATGATATCCAGCACGGCGTTGCAGACCTCGACGGCATAATCGACCTCGGTGCCGGTGAAGCTCTCCGGGCTGTACTCGAACAGGAAGTTGCCCTCGTACTCCTGACTGAGCTGCTTGACCAGCCGGGCACCGTCGGTGGCGATCTTCTTGATCTCTTCCTTGCTCTTATGGAACACCTGCTCACGCTGGGCCACGGAGGTGGAGTTGTAGAAGTGGATGACTGCGCGGGGCGCACCCTTGACGGCCTCGAAGGTGCGGCGGATGATGTGGTCGCGGCACTGGGTCAGCACCTGCACGGTGACATCGTCGGGGATCATATCCTTCTCGATGAGGGTGCGCAGGAACTCGTACTCGGTCTCGCTGGCGGCAGGGAAGCCGACCTCGATCTCCTTGAAGCCGATCCGGACCAGCATCTGGAAGAACTCCAGCTTCTCTTCCAGGCTCATGGGCACGATCAGTGCCTGATTGCCGTCGCGCAGGTCCACGCTGCACCATGCAGGTGCCTGTTCAATGTGATCTTTTTTGACCCAGCTGTCGTAACCGGCCGGTACGGGGTAATACCCCGGTGCGTACTTGGTAGCGTCCATCATATTCGTTGTCCTCCTGGCTTCCTATCAGCTTACATTCAACACTTTTTGCAGGCGGCCTTGTCCCTCTCCGTCATTGCTTCGCAATGCCACCTCCCCCGAAGTGGGAGGTTTGAAGCTCCCCCCTTTGGGGGAGCTGGCGCGAAGCGCCTGAGAGGGTAAGTCTGCTGCTCAAACGAAAAAAGGCTCCCGTCTCTCAAAGGACGAAATCCTCTGAGAGACGAGAGCCTGTAAGTTCTGTTACAGGGCACCCGTGGTACCACTCTCTTTGCTGGCAAGACCAGCCACTCACACGATCGGCTTTTGGCGGCGAATCGCTGCCCCGGTAACGGTGGGCATCCGTCAGGGCCTACTGTGGTTTCAGCCCTGCCGCTCAGGGGCCAGTAACCGAAGCTTCCCGCACCGCCTTGCACCACCCGGCGGCTCTCTGCAAGCAGAAAACACTTCGTTTTTTCCCCGTCAACGCATTTGCGCTTGTTTCAAAGTGAGCTTATTTTACCAGACCGGTCTGCCCCTGTCAAGCAGTTTGGCTCAGATGCAGAATGAAGAAAATTCAACTTTCGACGGAAGATTCCGGGCAGGTTTCATTCTTCGATGCACCGGAACCGGTCAGCGGCCAGCGGAAGTCTGTGCATCGCCGGTCTCGTCGATCATCATGACGTTGCCCTGAATGGGATTTTCCACCGGGGAGGCGTAGCCGCCGTAGTTCGAGTCGCGGCCGACGAGCAGGTCGCGGCGGCAGCGCAGGCCGACATGGAGGACGGCAGAACTGCCGATGTGGCGCAGGGTGACCTTGGTGGTGTCGCGCTGGCCCTCGCACAGCAGGGACAGGTTCAGGGTGGTGGAGGCCTTGTTGGTCGTCAGGACCACGGTGCGCACCCCGTTGTCCATCAGCTTGCGCATTTCACCGACGGTGGCGCGGAAGGTGGCGACATCCTCCGGGACGGAGAGGGTCAGAACCTGATCCTTCACCGAGGCGGTATAGAGAACCTGCTTGCCCAGCAGGCCCTTGACGGTGTATCTGGCCGAATAGGCCGGGTTGGAGGCAATCGTCGACTCCGAAGTCTGCGCATCGCCGGTCTCGGCGATCATCATGACGTTGCCCTGAATGGGGTCTTCCACCGGGGCGGCGTAGCCGCCGTAGTTCGGGTCACGCTCGGCAGTAGTCTGTGCATCGCTGCTGTGCAGGGCGATGTCGCCCTGGGTCATGGTGCTCTCGTCCTGCGGGGGCAGATAGCCTGCTACAACAGCCTCGTCTGCGGCCGTTTCGGCGGAAGGCTCAGCGGCAAACGCACCGAGGCTCATGGACGCCATGGCGGACAGGATGAGGGCGGCGGCGATGGCCTGACGGCCAAATTTCGTATTCAAAATCTTCATGGATCATATCCTCCTGATTCAGGGGCTCGTTCGGCCCGTTCTGCCTTATATACGAACCGGAGAAACGGATTATTGCAGCATCGCTGGAAAAAATATTATTCCCGCTCCAGGATCTCCATGAATTCATCGCCGGTGATGGTCTCTTTCTGGTAGAGGTACTTGGCCAGCTCGTCCAGCTTCTGGCGGTTGTCGGTCAGGATCTGGATGGCCTTCTGGTGCTGGGCCCTGACCAGCTCCACGACCTTCTGGTCGATCTCGCGCTGGGTCTGGGCCGAGCAGGCCAGCGAGGTGTCGCCGCCCAGATACTGGTTGTTCACGGTCTCCAGCGCCACCATGTCGAACTCGTCGCTCATGCCGTAGCGGGTGAGCATGGCGCGGGCCAGCTTGGTGGCCTGTTCGATGTCGTTGGAAGCACCGGTGGTGATGGAACCGAACGCGACCTCCTCGGCAGCGCGGCCGCCGGTCAGGGTGGCGATCTTGTTTTCCAGCTCGGTCTGATCCATCAGGTAGTGGTTGCCCTCTTCCACCTGCATGGTAAAGCCCAGTGCGCCGGAGGTGCGGGGGATGATGGTGATCTTCTGCACCGGCGCGGAGTGGGTCTGCTTGGCGGCGACCAGCGCGTGGCCGATCTCGTGGTAGGCCACGATGCACTTTTCCTTGTCGGTGAGGATGGAATTCTTCTTCTGGTAGCCTGCAATGACCACTTCGATGCTCTCTTCGAGGTCGGCCTGGGTCACGCTCTTGCGGCCCGCGCGGACGGCCCGCAGCGCAGCCTCGTTGACGATGTTGGCCAGCTCGGCACCGGACGCACCGGAGGCCATCCGGGCCACGACGCTGAAATCAACGCCGGGAGCCAGCGCGATCTTTTTGGCGTGGACTTTCAAGATCTCTTCGCGGCCCTTCAGGTCGGGCAGCTCGACGGGAACGCGGCGGTCAAAGCGGCCGGGGCGGGTCAGAGCCGGGTCCAGAGACTCCGGGCGGTTGGTGGCTGCCAGAATGATGACGCCGTTGTTGCCCTCAAAGCCGTCCATCTCGGTGAGCAGCTGGTTCAGGGTCTGTTCGCGCTCATCGTTGCCGCCGTACTGACCGCTGTTGCGCTTCTGGCCGATGGCGTCGATCTCGTCAATGAAGACAATGCAGGGGGCTTTCTCCTTGGCCTGTTTGAACAGGTCGCGCACTTTGGAAGCGCCCATGCCCACGAACATTTCCACGAATTCGGAGCCGGACATGGAGAAGAAGGGCACGTTGGATTCACCGGCCACGGCCTTGGCCAGCATGGTCTTGCCGGTGCCCGGAGGGCCGACGAGCAGGATGCCCTTGGGCATCTGGGCACCGATGTCCTTGTATTTGCTGGGGTCGTGCAGGTAGTTGACGACTTCCTGCAGGTTCTCCTTGGCTTCGTCCTCACCGGCCACATCCGCAAAGTGGATGCCCTCGGTGGACTGGACGTAGACCTTGGCATTGGATTTGCCCATGCCGCCGAACATCATCGAGTTGGGGCCGCCCATCTTTTCCATGAGCTTTTTGTTCATAAAGTTGCCCAGCGCGGTGAAGAGGACGATGGGCAGCACGAACCAGAGCAAAAAGCTGAGGATGGGCGAGGTCTGCTCCACGATCTCGCTGGAAAACGCAGCCCCGGCGTCATACAGGCGCTCGGTGAGGCTGGGGTCGTTCATCAGGCCGGTCCGGTAGACCTGGGTCTCGTCTTTGTCGGTAAAGATGATCTGGTTGCTCTCAATGTCCACACGGCCGATGTTCTTTTCTTCGGTCATGCTCATAAAGGTGCCGTAATCCACCTCTTTGACCTGGCGCTCGCTCATCCACGGCACCAGAACGAGGTTGAGGAGCAGAAGCACCAGCAGCACGATGGTGTAATAGATGGCCAGCGGCTTTTTCGGCGTTTTGACTTCTTTCATGATGATCCTCCTTTTTTCAGGGTCTCTGCTGTTATGATACCACAACCGAAGTTCAGTTCCAGCGTTTCCAGCGCCTTTTTGCAAAAACTTCGCGGTTTGTTCACAAAAGGTGCAGAACAAAAGGGCCTCCGCCCCACGGGGAGCAGAAACCCTTTCGTTCACACACACACATTTTAGGAGAAAAGGAGAGTTGATTCGGAGAATGGGGGAGTTCTATCGCACGAGCGGGCAAACAGGGGAGGGTCACTCGCCGCGGACGGCTGCAAAACCGGCTTCGAGGTCGGCGAGGATGTCGTCGATGTGCTCGGTGCCGATGGACAGGCGGATGGTGTTCTGGTAGATCTGCTGCTCGGCCAGTTCGGCGTCGTTCAGCTGGCTGTGGGTGGTGGAAGCCGGGTGGATGACCAGGCTCTTCACGTCGGCCACGTTGGCCAGCAGGGAGAAGATCTTCAGGTTGTCGATGAACTTGAAGGCTTCCTCGCGGCCGCCCTTGATATGAAAGGTAAAGATGGAGGCACCGCCGTTGGGGAAATACTTCTGATACAGCGCGTGGTCGGGGTGGTCGGGCAGGGAAGGATGGTTGACCTTCTCGACCTGGGGATGGTTGGCCAGGAACGCGACGACCTTCTTGGTGTTCTCGACGTGGCGCTCGATGCGCAGGCTCAGGGTCTCGGTGCCCTGCAGCAGCAGGAATGCGTTGAACGGAGAGATGGTGGCACCGGTATCGCGCAGCAGGATGGCGCGGATGTAGGTGACGAAGGCGGCGGGGCCGGCGGCATCGGCAAAGGAGACGCCGTGGTAGCTGGGGTTGGGGGCGGCGATGTTGGGATAACGGCCGCTGGCTTTCCAGTCGAAGTTGCCGCTGTCCACGATGATGCCGCCCAGCGTGGTGCCGTGGCCGCCGATGAACTTGGTGGCGGAGTGGACCACGATGTCTGCGCCGTGCTCGATGGGGCGGATCAGATACGGGGTGCCGAAGGTGTTATCAATGACCAGCGGCAGGCCATGCTTGTGGGCGATGGCTGCAATGGCGTCGATGTCGGGGATGTCGCTGTTGGGGTTGCCCAGGGTCTCCAGATAGACGGCCTTGGTGTTGGGCTGGATGGCGTTCTCCACCTCGGCCAGGTCGTGGGCGTTCACGAAGGTGGTGGTGATGCCGAACTGGGTCAGGGTGTGCTCCAGCAGGTTGTAGCTGCCGCCGTAGATGGTCTTCTGGGCCACGATGTGGTCACCGGCCTGTGCCAGAGCCTCGATGGTGTAGCTGATGGCGGCAGCACCGGAAGCGGTGGCCAGCGCAGCCACGCCGCCTTCCAGCGCGGCGATGCGCTTCTCGAAGACGTCCTGGGTGGAGTTGGTCAGGCGGCCATAGATGTTGCCTGCGTCAGCCAGACCGAAGCGGTCGGCGGCGTGCTGGCTGTTGCGGAAGACGTAGGACGTGGTCTGGTAGATGGGCACGGCGCGGGAATCGGTGGCGGGATCGGCCTGCTCCTGGCCAACGTGCAGCTGAAGGGTCTCGAATTTATAGTCAGACATGTTGATTGCCTCTCTTTTTGTACAAATAGTATTATTTTTATCTACAAAAAATCCCGGTCGCTGCGGTCTCAAGACAGCGAACCGGGCAAGAAGATCCTGACGTGTTTCGGGGCTTTACCGGCACGGACACATTCGTCCGGCGGAGGGCAAAGCACAGCAGTTCGTCCAGAATTCTGCCCGGTCTGTGTACATTCGCCCACAACGGAAGTTTGCATGAAGCAGGTTTTTCCAAATCAGCGACATTGCGGTGCCCTCCTTTCTCTGAATTTCCCACCAAGTTGGTGGATTGGATGGCTGCATTATATCCCCATTTACCCAGATTGTCAATAGGTTTATGGAAGAATCTTCAAAATTTTTTGCGGCGGCGCAGAGCGGCATTTTTGGTTGACCGTCTGCCCTTCGTGTTGTATACTGAATCTATTCTTTTGTCTTATGAAGGAGGGGAGCCGGGATGTCCATCGGGCCAAGTCGTCCGCTCGTGCTGGAAAAGCCGGACGCCATTGATCTGCAGCAGGCCGCGCGGTATTTTGGCCAGCGTGGCCCGGCGGATGAGGCGACGGCTTCTTTATTAGAACGATGTGCCGTGCCCATTCTGGCGGCGGCCACACCCCGCGCCGTCTGGCTGGAAGGGGATGTGCAGAGCCTTGCCGAGGCCGGGCTTCTGCTGGGGGAGGACGTCTTCCGCCACCTGACCGGCTGCAGCCATGCCGTTTTGCTGGCCGTGACCCTTGGCCCCGGTGTGGATGCGCAGATCCGCCGGGCCGGGGTGGGGGACATCGCGGCCGGGGTGGCGTCGGATGCGCTGGGCTCGGCATTGGCCGAGCAGATGGCAGATGCCGCTGAGGCGGAGCTGCGCCAGTGGGCCGCAGGGCAGGGAAGGTATCTGACGGGCCGCTATTCGCCCGGCTACGGTGACTGGCCCATCACGGTGCAGCCGCTGGTGGCTGCAGCACTGGACACCGCCCGCCGGGCGGGCCTCTGCGTGACGGATAGCAACCTGATGACGCCACGCAAGAGCGTCACGGCGCTGCTGGGCGTCAGCGACCATCCGGTCCGGGGGCATCTGGCAGGGTGCGGCCACTGTGTGCTGCGCACCCGCTGCGAATATCGAAAGAGGGGAATCACCTGTGCAAGTGAATGAACTGTTTACCCAACCGAATACCATCCTGCTGGACGGCGGTATGGGCACCATGCTGCAGGCGGCCGGCCTGAAGCTGGGTGCCCGCCCGGAGGAGCTGAACCTGACCGACCCGGCCCTCATCGAGGGCATCCATGCGCAGTATGCCGCCGCAGGCAGCCGCATCATCAATGCGAACACCTTCGGCGCGTCGGCCCACAAGCTGGCGGGCAGCGCATACACGCTGGAAGAGGTCATCGCGGCGGGCATCGCGAACTGCAAGCGGGCCTGTGCGCCCTACGGCGCGCTGGCGGCGCTGGACGTCGGCCCGCTGGGCGAACTGCTGGAGCCCAACGGTACACGGACCTTTGAAGATGCCGTGGCCGAGTTTGGCCGCATCGTCCGGGCGGGCGCTGCCGCCGGGGCTGACCTCATCTTCTTTGAGACCTTCACCGACCTGTACGAACTGAAGGCTGCTCTGCTGGCCGCCAAAGAGAACAGCACCCTGCCCATCCTCGCCAGCATGAGCTTTGAGGCGGGCGGGCGCACTTTCACCGGCTGCACGGTCGAGAGCTTTGCGGCCACGGCACGTGGTCTGGGAGCGGATGCCATCGGCATCAACTGTTCGCTTGGCCCCAGGGAGATCTTCCCGATGGAAAAGCGGCTGGCCGAGGCCGTGCCCGGCAGCTTCCCGGTCTTCGTCAAGCCCAACGCGGGCCTGCCCCGCGCCGACGGCTCCGGCTACGACATCACCCCGCAGCTCTACGCCATGCAGATGAAGCCCTACCGGGAACTGAACCTCTTTGCGGCGGGCGGCTGCTGCGGCACGACGCCGGAGTTCATCCGGCTGCTGAACGGTGTGTTTGCAGACTGCCAGCCCGGCCGGCCCGACCACCCCATGCAGTCGATCATCTGCTCCCCGGTCAGCTGTGTCAACGTGGACGGCATTACCGTGGTGGGCGAGCGGATCAACCCCACCGGCAAAAAGCGGTTCCAGCAGGCCCTGCGCGAACGGGATATGAACTATATTCTGGAACAGGCGGTCAGCCAGGCCGAGGCCGGGGCACAGATCCTGGACGTCAATGTGGGTGCGCCCGGTGTGGACGAGCCCGCGCTGATGGAACAGGTGGTCAAGGCCCTGCAAAGCGTGGTCAGCCTGCCGCTGCAGCTGGATTCCTCCCACGCCGATGCACTGGAACGTGGTCTGCGGGTCTACAACGGCAAGCCCATCGTCAACTCGGTGAACGGCGAGCCGGAAGTGCTGGAAAAGGTGCTGCCCCTCTGCAAAAAGTACGGTGCCGCCGTCGTCGGTCTGGCCATTGACAAAAAGGGCATCCAGCCCGGAGCGGAAGACCGTGTGGCCATCGCCCGCCGCATCAAGGAAGCGGCACTGGCAGCGGGCATCCCGCAGGAGGATCTTTACATCGACTGCCTGACCCTGACGGCCAGCGCCCAGCAGAAGGATGTCCTCGCCACGGTGGAGGCCCTGCACACCTGCAAGACGGAACTTGGCGTCCGGACCATCCTGGGCGTGTCGAACATCAGCTTCGGTCTGCCCTGCCGCACCTACCTGAACACGACCTTTCTCACGATGGCCATGTATGCGGGTCTGGACCTCGCCATCATGAACCCGTCCAGCGAGGAGATGATGGCGGCGGTCTACGCCTACAACGTTCTGACCAACCGGGACCCTCAGAGCACCCGGTACATCGAGCGGTATGCGAACCGGGTGCCTGCCTCCACGGCGCTGGCGCAGGCGAACCAGAACGCCGTGGAGGCGCAGGGCGCGCAGCCCGGCGGCGCGGCGGAAGTCTCCGGCCCCTATGCGCCCCTTATCAAGGCGGTGGAAAAGGGCCTGAAAGGCGAAGCCGCCGCCCAGACCCGCGCTCTGCTGGAGACGAAGGAAGCGCTGGAACTGGTGGACGAAGCCCTCATCCCGGCGCTGGACATCGTGGGCAACAAGTACGAGAAGGGCACCCTCTATCTGCCGCAGCTGCTGCAGGCGGCCAGCGCCGCCCAGAGCGCCTTTGAGGAGATCAAGACGGCCATCGCCAAAAAGGGCGGCACCAGCGAGAGCAAGGGCCGCATCGTCATCGCCACGGTCAAGGGGGACGTCCACGACATCGGCAAGAACATCGTGAAGGTCATCCTCGAAAACTACGGCTTTGAGGTCATCGACCTGGGCCGCGACGTGCCGGTGGAGACGGTCGTGAACACCGTCCGGGAGAAGAACGTGCATCTGGTCGGCCTGTCCGCCCTGATGACGACCACCCTCAAGAGCATGGAAGAGACCATTGCGGCCCTCCATGCAGCCAAACTGGACTGCAAGATCATGGTCGGCGGTGCCGTCCTGACGCCGGAATACGCCGAAAAGATCGGTGCCGACTGGTACGCGAAGGACGCCAAGCGCAGCGCCGATATCGCCAAGGAATTTTTCGGGGTCTAAAAAAGGGGCTGCTGCACAAGGTGAAAAGCCAGTGCAGTAGTCCCTTTCATAGTGTTCACTACCGTATCACAAAATGACTACGGACGCAAAGCGGATGCTTCTTGTTGGGACGTGCCTGCCCCAAACCCTGCTGGGAACGAGTACGGCAAACTGGAAGTTGTTATTGTAAATCATTTTTTGATATTTCAATCGATGGATAGTGCTCTAAACTTGTTAAGTCAACATCTAATGGAGTAACGTATTCCATATAAAATTTTTCAGGATTTTTATCTTGCAATTTTTTAAGTTTATTCTTAATTTTTTCCTCCTCTGTAGAAACAAAAACCACTGATACTACTCCTACCTTTTCACTTGGATTCATTCTGCTATCTTCAACATTTCCACATAAAATCATTCTAACTGTATTCATAATAATCCTCCTCCACATATAACTTCCGATTTGTTGAGCCGAGTATACCATACCATTAACCGAAAGACCATCCCAGATGCGAAAAAGGCAGGATACCATCGCCACGATGATACCCTGCCTTTGTTTTTTACGAATGGCTCTGACTTACATTGTTCCTGTCCTGTCCCGCCCAACCGAGGCGGTGCAAATGGTGCTCCGGCAGGCGGAGCTTTCTTGGTAGACATTCCTGAAGATTGGGAACCGCGGGCTAAGCAACAGCCCACTGGGCTGATTGCTTACGGCACTTCGTGCCGCCGCCCTGTTCGAGTCCTGTACCGTCCTGCTCTGACGTGGGTTGGTGGGTGATGCAACAAAAAAGCCTCTGACCTAAGTCAGAGGCTCTTGTTTTGGTGGAGCGTTGTCTACAGAAATCGAACCTAAAATAATGAGATAGATTAAAGAAGATATTGTACTTCTAACTGTTTTACAGAGTCACGATAAATATTATATGCTTGATTATAATTGTGTGCTTCAATTGCATGAACGCATTTTTTCACAACGTCATCATAAATCTTCTGATAAACAGCTTTACAATCGGGGAGTTTATTAATAGCATTAACAATCTGAGGAGCTATGTTATAATAATGTTCAACATCCTTGGATGAAACATAGTTATCTCGAAACCAACGAAGAACTTGAAGTTCGTGACAGTTATCATCAAAATTTTCGTCCAATGATTTCATGCAAGCAGAAGTCAAAAAACAGCCGCCAGAACCAGGATCTTTATCACTATGATCTGATCCATGAGTAGTAGATGACCAGTTACCAGTATCTGTGTCAATGTTCACATGAACGGCACTATGGTCTTCATCAACTGGTCCATCATAAAAGCTTATATGATCTTTTCCATTTGAATTAGTTATTTTAATTGTTACACCCTCATCATTCACATAATTACCGTATTTATCTCGACTGCTCATTTTATCCTCCTTGCATTTGCTCAAAAACAAATGAAAACTATACATATTGAGCATAAAAATTGTGAAATACTTACATTTATAGTATATATGTTAATGAACTATCAGTCAAGAGCTTTTAGCACAATCAGCGGTTAAAAGAATGAAATGAGAGCGCGGGCAAGAATCGTCCCGTGGCCACAAATTTTCAATTGCTGAAAATTCTTGCTCCCTTTGGAACAGCTTCTTGTTGGGGCGTGCCTGCCACAGACCCTGCTTCTGAGGTTGCGATAAACCAGGAGTTATCGAACCGCACTTGTGATTTCTTCTAATGTGTCCTGGCGAAGCCACTTTCCAAATACTTGAGAATTCTTTGACGGCAGATAACCCAAATTCGTATATCCCAGCTTCTTCAAAAGGCTCATACTTGGAATGTTTTCTCTTTCAGTAAAACAGATAAAATCCCACTGAGGATAGTGCTTGTGTAAATACTCAATTAAAGAGGACAAGGCTTCATAGGCGTAACCGTTTCGGTGCACTTTATAAGAAAATGTGTACCCTAAAGAAATTGTGCCCTCGTTAGGCATAACGACGATTTCGCCAATCATGACATCCGTTTCTCTTAATGCAACACTAATCATAGTCGGCGATGCGATATTCAGGGCATTGTCTTTATTACGCTCAATCAAAGCAACAATATCCTTATAATCTTTCGTCTGGCCTCGTTGATATTTCGAGCATCGCTCGTTATTTCGATAATCAACCATCTGAATCGCATCTTTAGGACTTACATTTCTTAGTCTGAGCCGATTTGTTTCTAAAAAGGTCATCTTCTCATCCTTTCACATTCCGGCTTATGGGCCGAGTAGCCCTTTCTCAAAACCTCCGATAAACAAAAAACGTACCCGAACCCTTTCTCGTAAAGAATCGGGTTCGAGTACGAACTGTATGGTGGAGAATTAGGGACTCGAACCC
>OGHJ01003321.1_pt1 | contig 11890 bp, 24 predicted proteins | sample 1571351 | NCBI WGS metagenome assembly OGHJ01 (sample SAMEA2582037, study PRJEB24529) | metagenome | biome: Human gut stool | place: China | collected 2011 | reverse complement strand
AAGAGCCACGGTAATCACCTGCGAGGCCGCCGTAGTGAAGGAATCGCCATTCTGCACGGGCGTCCATCCGGAAGTCAATGCTTCGCCATAATCCGGCAAATCCGCCGCTGCCGCAGATTTAGCCACATAGGCCATGCCATACGGCGCAGGAGCTAAACCGTTGATGATAGTGTGGGTCGCATCTGCGCCTGCGCTGGTAGTGAATGTAATCGTGCCAAGCGTAGGCAGAGAGGCAATATTGGCAAAGATGCCGGGGAGGCGCTGATTCAATGCGAACACATCGTAGTAATACCGCTCATAATAGAGCCACTTGCCTTTTGTGGCCGCCGTGGGCGACGACATCATAGACGTTTCATATACCACGGGAGCGGCAATAGCCAGCGGATCAAACATAAGCAGATTGATCTGCTTTGCGCCCGTGCCAGCCGTCCAGCCCAGAGTAAAGTCATAGTCCGACAGCATCATATCGGAAGGAACCTCCTGGATGACAACGCCGTCCAGCTTGCCCACATTCCGGTCAATGTTCCGGATGCCCGTATCCGCTTCAACAAACCGGGTAATTCCCGCCGCTTCCTTCAACAGCTTATACGCATCCGGGGTCATCTTTGCCCGGATACGGTCGCGGGGCACGCGCTGGTTCACCATATAGGCAAGGTAAGTATCCCAGGTGGCCAGGATATTGTCCGCCGTAAGCGCCGTTGCGTCTACCGACCCAAAATCAGAGGCAGCCAATGCCAGCTTAGAGGCCGCATAAGCGTCCATTTCCGGCACTTTCTGGAACTCGTTAAAGGTCTTTGTGATGTTTGCAATGTTAACAATCGGATCCTCCCGCATGTCCATGGGGTCGACAAGCGTATCCCATTCCCTGTCCATGCGCATAGTCAAAACCTGCTGTTTGGTGTTGAAATTCCGTGTGAAAACACCCGTAATCTGGTCGCGGTCTACAGCTCTCGCCCCGCTGACTTCCATGCTCTGAACGGCCACAGCGTTGCCGGAAATGGGCTTATATGTGGCACTGTTCGGGCTGCCGTACAAGTCGGAAAAATACGACCAATACGGATAAGCATTAGCCATCGCTTTGCTATACTCGGTTGCATAGTTTAAATCTAGTTGTGTAAAAGCCATTTTTATTCATCCTTTCATTTTTTGCTTAGTCCCCACACGTCCTCAAAACTTGTGGGCTTTTGCCCACTGGGCATCTGCCCTTTGACTTGTGCGCCAAATTGCGGGCCGGTTGATGCGGGCGGCGGGGTCTGCATGTCAAAATATTCTTCGTACTGTTCCCGGATCGCGTCGAGCTGGTCCGCAGCGGGTTTCCCTTCTTCCAATAGGGAATAGACGCTATCAAGAAATTTTTCCTTCACTCCGCTCTTTTTCAGTTCTGCGGATACCTCGATTTTTTTCTTGTAGTTATCATAGTCCTGCTGCAACGCCCTATAGTCGTCGCTCTCCTTAATGTTCGGTGCGGGAGCGTTTTTCTTCGCATCCGCTACTGCTGCGTCAATCTGCGTCTGTACGTCTGCTTTGGGAACAAAGTCCGCCATGCTGGTACCATGCAGGGCCATCACCTTTTCCACTTGTTCTTCCGTAAGACCATATGACGACAGCGATCTTCTTGTAAATGCCATAAACTTATACATCCTTTCCTTTAACGCCCAAGAACGACGGGCGGATTGCAGCGCAGTTTAACGCCATACTGCGGGGGCGAAATAGGTATAAAAAAAAGCACCCTGCAAAACAAGATGCTTTTTTCAGCGTATTGCCTTCTTTCTCCGGCTGAAGCAGAATGCCCGGCCAAAGATGTTAATTTGCAACCATGCTTCTGCATAGCGAACACCGTTTTCGGTATATTGGGTAATGTAGTGGTGCACGCCAGTCCTCCTTCCCTCCTTAGTCATCATCTTCCTCGAAAGAGGATCGGGGGTCTTTTCTGCCAATTCCCTCCCCCAGCATTCGGGCGATCTTATAATCGGCTTCCTTGTTCCAGTAGTATTCGTACTCTTGCAGCTTATTTTGAACGCTTGCCGGAACTTCTTTTTCCGCCGCCTGCATCATTCCGGAAATACTACGCATAATCTCCCGGGCAGTGCCAAACGTTTCTTTGCAGTCGCGCGGCTGAATGTCAAGCAGCTCATTCCCAAACGCTAAGACAGCGTCCTTAATTCCAGGTTCCTCATAGCCCAGCGCCATGCCAACCTCTGTCAGATCGTCGCACTGGTCGGAAATCTGCTCGCCCCATTCGTCCAGTTCTTCATGGTTTTCAAACCACGCATTGTCACCCGAGAGATGTCGGTGCAGCGTCCCGAAATTGTGGATTTGGATTTTTAAAAACATAATCAACCGTTGAAATTCATTCATCCGTTTTCACCTTCTTTCGGGGCGCCCTTTTGGGCTGCGGTTTCGTGTTGATGTGATTTCGATACTCTTCCGCTGTCATTTGCAGGCCGCACCGTTTGCAGTGTACCCCAAGCGCCGTGCCTATAAATTCATGCTTGCATTCCATACGCTATTACTCCTTTTCTAAAAATCAGTATAAAAAAACCACTCTGCTTATTTTGAGTGGTTTTATGGGTTATTCCTCAACAATTTGAAATTTCTCCGGAGGGTAAAGGTAATCTTCCCCGGAATCGTCCTGTATCCGATGCCAGCCGCGTTCAATGCCAAGAACTTCATATATCCTGTTTTTTGTCAGCGTGAGAAACGAGGTTTCCCCCGTCCATTTAACTTTCATCCTCCCGCCTCTTTATCTTGACCGCTTGGAAAGAGCTGAACGAGAACGCCCGGATACATCTTTATTATACTCGAAAACCTGCGTCCGATCAAGCCGTTTGGTGCGTCCCGTGCGCTTGCAGAATGCGTTATATTCCGCCTGTTTCTGCTTGATTTTTGCCGCCTCATTGGAAAACCCTTCTTCATCCCCGGCGGCGTCCAGCATGGCCGCCTTTTGCTTGGCATATCGGATTTCCCGTTCCAGCCGCCGCTGTTCCTGGGATTCAGCATAGACTTTATCGTTCTCTTCCTTGTTCTGTTCGGCGCGGTCTCTGGGAATGGATACGCCCGGAATCATCGTAATGGGATGGTGCCCGCAGTTAATGCCGAAAAGACCCGCGGGTTCCCCATAGCTGGTGGAGGATATCGGCCTGTATCGATGCCGCTTCCCTTCGCCGTCGGTGAAGGTTCCGCTGGTATTATTCCATGAAAAATATTTTCCCTGGTATGGATAACATAAGGGGCGCGCTCCGCTATGCCGGGACACCCGGAATATTTCCACGCCATAATCTTCCTGCCGCAGTTTGACCGCCTCCACCGCCGTATTATGGACGGTTGTTCGGATATCCATATTCACATAGGCTTCGGGCGACCACTTTCGCCCGGCCTTATCATAAAAGCCCGTGATCCCCTCTTTATGAATCTGCCCCAGGGCTTTCCGCAGGGCTTCGCTGCGGCTTACAGCGCCCGCAGCTACTTCGCCCGCCGCCAGATTCAGGGCTTCCTGCGCGCTCTGCATTTGGCGCTCTATGTTGATCGTGTTTACAATAAGTTTCCGATACTGCGCCAGCGTACTTTCCAGCATGGTTGTGTTTACCAGATTGAGCTTGTTTGCCGCCTGTTCTTCATATGCCGACAATGCCTGCACAATGCTTCTGCTCGCCAGAACCTCGGATGCTTCGGGGGCTGAAACTGCACCGCGGGAAACACCTTTTTTCAGTTCTGGTTCCACGTCTGCCAACGCTCCGGCAGCAGCGCCTTCCAACGCTTCCCGGATCAGCTCCGGGTTTTGTCCGGTAAGCTCCGCAATAATATCTATGCTTTCCTGCGTAAGCCGTCCCATCTCTGCCAGCTTCCAGATTTCCCATTGCTGGGAGGACAGCTTTTCGCCGCCCTCCAGATGCTTTGCAATATTGACAAGCAGCGCATCCACTATGTTGCTATATACCTGCTCAATGGGTTCGGACAGCTTCAAAATGTCCGATGGTGTAAGCCTTGCCATTAGCTTTCATCCTCTGCCGCTTCTTCCTCTTCTTCCCTGGCTTCGGGTTCTGCGTTGGGATTCGTTCCGCCCTCTATGGCGTTGTTTTCCATCATGTCAAAAGCTGAAACTGTAACCTGGCTTTCCTTGGCGATCTCCTGCAACTCCGCTGCTGCCTCGTCCTCCGTGTATCCCAGCTTATCCACCATGAATTTTTTCTTGCTCATCAGGCCGTTTGTCACCAGCAAAATGCCCTCGTTTACATTCGTCTGCCGGTCCTGCAAAATAGAATCATCAAAAACGACCTTCGTTTCCCATCCCTGTTCTGCAAGTTTCCGTATGCTGTAGCCATCCCACTGCATATCATAAAGGCTTGCCACCTGGATAATGCCGTCGATGATCTTCGCAATCGCCATCTTTACCTGTAATTGCTGGGCTTTGATGGTCTTGTAGGTCTTTGAATTTTCGCTTATCACCTCGGTCGCGGTCTTTAGGCCCTGCGCCCGGTCAAAGGTGAATGTCCCGGCGGAAAAGCCCACCTGCAAGCATAGAGTGGACAAAAACGCGTTGATCGCCGCCTCATGTTCATCCACACGCAGCTCAACAGAATTATCCTGTATTTTAAGTTCGTCCGTGTTGTCGGTATTTAGTGCCTCATATGCCTCATTTGTGGCGTCAAAATACCGCCGCATTTCTCCCGTTACAGGATCGACCACCGTCTCTATACATTGGGCCGGAACAATGATCCTCTTTTTCCCGAGCCGGAACTCCCGAATAAAACTGTCGTAACAAATATCGAGGGCTTTCAGCGTCGAAAGGGCATTGGCATAGATGCTCACGCCCAACGGGCTGTTGTCGTCAATGTTGTTTGCTGCTGCCGTCCGGTAATAAGCAAAAAGAGATGTTGTAAGACCCTGTAATTCTGTCTGCGGGTTTAGGAAGGGATATACTTCTTCCAGCGGATACCGGAATCCTAAAATATCCTGGGATTCGATTTGACCTGTACCCCGCTCTTTCATCTCCGACCGGAAAAGCTCGTTGCTGATCCAGTATGTGAGGCCATCCCATTTGTGCCACTCCAGGCGCGTATAATAGTAGCCGTCTTTTGCTTCGCGGCTTATGAATACACCGTCCGTCACCTGCGCATTATCCCACGCCGTAGGAACAAACTGATCCGCCATGCAGAACCCCAACCGGATGCCGCCCGTCCCCGGAATGATATTCCCTTCGCTGTCGCGCCGTTCTTCATACCAGGTCTTGATCGCGCCGCCGCCCAGTGCGAGCACCTGCTCGATATGTTCCTGCATTTTGGTCCAGAATCCATTCTTGACCAGCACATCATGGACAAACTCTTCCAACGGCTGAAATTCGTCCTCTCCCTGGGAAACATGCACCTCGCACTGCTCCGACCACACAAGCCCTGCCAGTTCGGCACTGATCGCCTTTGGAATATCCATCCGGTCCATATCGCGTTTGGCGCGCGGGTTTTCAATCGTTGGCGCAAGAATGCGATGCCACGGAGAATAAAACCCCTTATATAGATACTTCCATATAAAAATCCCAAAATAATAAAACTGATTGAAGGACGGAACCCCGCCCAGCTCAAATATATCTTTAAATTCTTTGGAAAGCCCTGTTTCTGCCCCTGTTCTCTGCATCCAGCTTTTCACCTTCTCTCGGATTTTTTCCAGCATTTTTCACCATCCCTATATCCGCAGCATTTGCCGCATATACGGTTCCACCGCGTACTCCTGCGCGTCTAAACTATCCACGTTGTATGTCCCGTCATCCAGGCGCACATCTTCCGTGATGTGCTTTGCGTCCCACACTGCCGTTTGAAACGCTTCCAGCGTATGTCTGCATTCTGCCAGAATCTTGTGCCGCCCCTGGGCCTGCATCCGGCAGAAAAACCGAATCCGCTCGTTAATCTCGCCTTTTCGTGCGTTTCTTATACTCAGACCCACCCCGGCACGAGCACACGCCGTGCGCAGCCCTTGGATCAGTGTTTGTTCCGCGCTGTCACAATACACCCCGGCGATTGTGCAGATGCTCATGCACTCTCTGGCAAATGAAATAAAATCCCGCTCAAGCTCGGCGGGTGACATGATTCCCTTTTTATAGTACTCATTCAGCGTGACGATTTCTTGCAGCCCTTGCGTGAATCCCGTGCAGTTAAACGCTGTTGCAGAACCGTTGCCGCCAAAGTCAACGCCGATTGTTGCAAACATCACGGGCGGCGGAGACTGCACTACATAACTTTGTGGATGATCCACAAGACTTGTGTATATGGCCCCCTCAGCCACACACCGCTCCCCCAGAATGTCCCTTCGATACCATACGGAACCCGGTATGTATTGCAGCTCGATTTCCCTCAGCCGCTTTTCCGTGATCGTGCTGTTATCCCGGATTGTGAAGTGCTGATAGTTGTACTGTTCTCCAAGCTGCGTGGAAAACAGGTCGATATATTTTTCATATATCGGATGATTAGGCGCGCTTGGGTTCAAGTCCCAGAACACCCGCCGCACCTTTGCGGCGAGTTGGCGGTTGAACGCCTCCTTAATCGTATCCTCATGGTGCAGGTTTATTTCCGTAGCAATCCACATGCCATAGGAATTTCCGCGAATCTTTTTAAAGCTGTCCGCCTTTGCAGCTCCCGCGAAAATCACAACGTATTCTTTTTTATGGGACGTAATAACCAACGCTTCATTTCCGCGGTATTTTGTCCACCGGCACCTGCCGCGGAATATATGCTCAAGGCCCAGGCCGTTGCTGTCCCCGATGTTGAGCTTTGCATTCGCCGCCGTGCTTCCCGTGGCAAGATGTATGCGATCCGGCACCCCTTTGTCAATCATGTAAGCAAATGCCGCAATATTGTCCACTGTTTTGCCTGCTCTTACGGCTCCTTCGGCCACGGATATCGTGGCCCGTATCGCCCGGCGGATATATGCCTGGTGCTTCTCACCAAACGCCGGGTTAATTCTCTGCGTCTTCATTTAATCCCGCCGCCTCAAAGAATGCCGCTGCATCCTCTGTCTCAACAGTTTCTTCGGGTTCTTCCTTCTGTCCCAGATAGTTTCTCCCCAGCCATATCGCCATGGCCGCGTTCTTCTCTGCAAGCCTCCATTGATGCCGCCGGAGAGATATTTTCCCCAATCCGCGCTTTTGTCGGAAAACTTCGGAGAATCCCGCCTTATACGTCCTTTTGCACCAACCTTCCAATGTCTTGTCTGTCACATCGAAAAAACCGCATATTTCTTCTTTTGTGCATTGCAAGCCGCAAAGGCCTTCAAACGCTTTTTGATCTATCTCTTTTCTTGGCCTCGGCATAAAACCGCCCCTCTCCTTTCTTATCCTCCCAGCATGGCAATCCGGCTTTCACTTATATTCCTTCCCCGTCTGCATATCCGTGAGGACGATCCGTTCCTCGATTCTGTATCCTGCCATCTTTGCCAGCCGGTGAACCATGCTGATAAACTCCATGGCACGCTTGTCCCGGTATCCGCTCCGATCCGCCTTCTGTATCGCTTCAGCCGCCGTCTTGTCCATGCAGTGGCTCGTGTTGTATAGGTTCATCCTGTCACCCTTTCCCATAACAAAAGCGCCTTCCCATAGGAGAGGCGCTTTGTGCTTTCCGATTCTTTCACTTAAACCATATTACCACATACGAACCGGACAAAACGGACAACTTTACCTTTTTTCCAAAAATCTATCATTCATTTTTCGCACCGAATCCTCCGTGTTCCCCCCTCCAATCTCCGTTGCGATCCTCTGCCACGTCATCCCGTTCACATACCGCAGCGTCAATATCTGCCGCATCTGGCTGTCCTCCACGCTGGAAATAAACCGGATCAGGCGGTTATATTCGATCATACACCGCCGCATATTGCACTCGATAACCTCTTTCAGCTCCATGATCTCGATGGCATAGCGTGCCGTTTTATCTCCAAATCCCGGTGCTATGGGCATCCCGGTCAGGTGTTGTGTCGTTCCCTCTGCCAGCGCCTCCAGCTCCTTCAGCCGCCGCTTGTCCCTTTTAATCTCCCGGCTCAAATAATAGAGCTGGGATAATTCCCGTTTTGTGATTCCTCTTTTTTCCACTATGCAGCTCCGCCTCCCTATGGTATACTATATATAGAGTCCACCCAGAGAGTGGCATACCATCAGAAGTGGATGCTGCTCTTTTTATGGGGTAATGTGCCCCGCTTTATTCCTCCTCGCCATTGATTACGACATCAAAAAGTTCCAACGGAACAAAGAGTTGTGCGTTCTCGGTTTCATCGATTGCGCCATATACAAACCCATCCTCATATACAGGGACACACAACTGATTAAAAAACCCCAAGTCTTCGCCGGTTGCTTTGAAAAAACTATCACAGTCGATTTCTATCATTTTGAAGTATCGTGCCATCATTAGATTCCTCCCCATCCATCCTTGCTCCGCAGTTGGGGCAATAATTTAATCTTGATACGCTTCCATTGCGGCATAAAGAACATGTATTATAGCGCAAATTCCTATAAATCTCTTTGCCGAATTTATCTATGCCAACAAATGCTGTTCTATTCAATTCTTTCCACTTTCCATGCCTCACCGGCGCAACACCAGCGGCGGGCACATACGCCAGCCTGGCACGAATATGATTGCAGGCATCACTCCATCCCTGATTGTAATCCGAATATTCCTCCGGCCTCTGCGAATCTTTATCATAGGGGTGCTCCAGAATCGCATGATCCGCAATATTTACAGCTGTCTCACGCTCTAAATACTCACTCATTCTGCATCCTCCTTAACGTTTCTTCGGCGGATTCACGGGTGAGGAATACGGTTTTTCCGATATCTTCCGGCGAAATCTCAGTATAAAGGCCATTTTCGTCTGTTCCTATTATCACAACGGTTTCCCATTCGCCGTACCATGCAATCCGTTCTTCGTTGCATACGGCAATTTCTATTAGTGGGTTTTCAATGTCCCTGGGGTCTATTTTATAGAAAGTTTCCTGATCTCCAAATATAATTTCGAGCCAATCTTTGCACGGCAAAATCACGCATCGCCCTTCCTTGTCTGCCTTGGCCAATTCTCGCAAACGGTTAGCCGCAATACCATAATACTCACTCATTTTTATCTATCCTTTCGCCCAGGCTGCAAAAATCTTTCTCGTCTGTATCAACATCATCTTTCATAAAATCGCATATTCCAAAGTCCACCGGGCTTCCATCTTCAGATTTTAAAAGCGCTCTATGCCAATACTTACAATCCTTGCACCGCACCACCGGCGCAGCATCAGCAGCGGGCTGCATCTCTATCAGCTGCCTCATAACGTCCGCCCCGCCTATGCCGCAAAAATTATGTTCCAACACCTTTAGCAATCTGTCTCGGTCAATATACTTACCCATTTTCTTTTATCCTTTCTTTTCCCCGGCTGCAAAAATCATCTGAGTTTTCTCTGTCCATGTGAAAACTACACCAGCCCAATCTTGGCTTATTATGATATTTACAATCCTTGCACCTAACCACTTTCACAGCGTATATTTCCTCCGGTTCCAGCCCTGTCCCCTCATATGCCGCCAATCGGTCAACCACTTTTCCGCTATACTCGGTATCCCCTATCCGCAGACGCCATTTTCCTCCGCACATGTATGTCAGCCGTTTCATCTCTTTTCTCCCTCCAGTTCCCTGCCGCAGTAGGGACAGAACTTCAGTTCCGTCCCACTGGAATACCGAACTTCTTTCCCCCGGATTCTCTCCCACAGCGCATCATAGGCAACCGTATCCGCTTCCATTGCCGCATCCACCGGATACTTCTCCGCATGGCGGTATATCTCCAACGCTTCTTTGTCTGTCATTTCTTTTCCTCCATCAATTTTTCCATCGTCGTTACCTTTCTCCCGCAGTGCATACAATACACCGGGGTTGATTTCCGCCGGTTCTCCGATACAAATTCCCCGGCATCGGTTTCTGCTCCGCCAAACGTATAATACTGAACATATCGAACACGTTCATTACTGAAAAGTCCTTCCCCGTTTCCGCAAAACGGACAACACTTCATCACTCATATCCCTCGCATAATGTTTCAATCGCCTTGTTTCTCCCTGCGTTGATATTTTTAATTGCTCGTATAACCGCATTTTTTTCCATAATTTCATCGAGCTCTTTTTCATGTTTTTCCATGATGATTTTTAGCATTAGTTCTACGACCTCAAGCTCTATCCCCTTCTCCATAACTTCCGCAAGTGTTGTATTCCAATCTATACCCATCACGTTTCCTCCCTCACTCTTACCTTCACGCCCTCGCCCTGCCAAAAGCCCTGATATATCCCTTTAACGTGCTTCCGGTCGTCGTCCTCGATCACCCAGCCCTTCAGGCCATCTTCGATGAGCTTGGTCAAATACCCATGGTTGGAGCAGTCCAGACGCGAATTGTAGTAAAATTCCAGTATGACCGGGCCTTTCAGGGGCTTCCTGGGGATTTTCTGCGCAAGCAGCTCCGCCCACACTTTCTCATGGATACGTGCCGCATCCGCGTTCCTCTTTCCCCAGTGCTTCCCCGCATACACCGCGTTAAACCCGTAGTCCTTCGCCGTCACCCGGATGGGCAGTATGATTTCAAGCATCCTCACCCCTCCCGGAACAACGGGCACTTTTTCACCCACAAGGTCTTTTCGCCGTTTACAATCATTTCCTCCGCCTCCCAGCCCGGCACCGGATCCCAGCGGATGTCCCCGTTTGGCTTCCTTCCGCACCATGGGCAGACATTTTCCGGGTTGGTGGCGTGATAGCAACTCCAGCATAGCTGCTCTCCCTGGCTTGTCTGCGGTTTGCGTACATACCGGATTCCCCGCTCCCGGGCCTGGGTCTGTACCGCCCCAATCGTCCGCCCAAGAATATATGCAATTTCACTAGCCGTGTGGGTTTTTCCCAGCTTCTCAAGCCGCTGCAACTCTCTTTCACCCCATGGCTTGCCGTGGTTCTTTGCATTTTTCATACTTTCCCTCCGCCTCTACCAGCTCCCGTATATGTTCTATAGACCCCAGGCGTTGGTATTCTTCCAGCTCACGCTGCATGGCCCGGATCACACAAACCGCCTCTTTTGTCCTTGCTTCCCCGCATACTCCTGGAAAGCTGCATTGGATTCCAAGGATAACAGCGTTTACTTCGATTGGACTCATTCTTTACCCCTTCCCTCAAAATGGCAGATCGTCATCATCCGGCATATACCCGTCGTCCGGCGCAAACATGCCGTCTTTTGCTTCCCTGTTTTCCGCCCCTTTGGGCTTGGCCAGAAATTCCACATCATCGGCCTGAATCTCGGTCACGTAGCGTTTTGTGCCGTCTTTAGCATCGTAACTCCGGGTCCCCGCCATGCCACGACATTCAGAAAATCTGACTCCTCCCGGTTCATCCGCCGCGTCACCGCAACAGAAAAGGTCGTCACCGAGATGCCGTTGGGCGTCGTGCGGTGCTCCGGGTCTCTTGTCAATCTTCCAACGATAAATACTTTGTTCATGCTTCTCCCTCCAAAATCCGCTGCACTTCCTGTCTGCTTTCCCGCGCCGCCCTGCGCCGCAGGCTTTCCCCGATAAATTTCACGGGGTGGCATTGTCCCACAATCCGGTCATAGACCCGCTTGTATCTCGTCTCCTCCGTTTGGAGGTCGGTTGGATCAAGGTTCGTCGTCACAATCAGGGGGCGTCCGCTTTTGGTGCGGGTATCGATCACCTCAAACACCTTCTCCTGCCCGAAACTGCCCGTGCGCTCTACGCCCAGATCGTCAATCACCACCAATTCCGCCTCTTCGATGTCTCTCAAAACCTCGCTCTGGTCGCCAAAATTGGACTGGATGCTGCTCAACAGCTTGGGCAGGCTGGTCGCCAGCACGAAAATCCCCCTGTCGATGAGGGCGTTGGCGATGCAGTAGGCCGCATAG